>Ga0214923_10002650_pt1 | contig 23484 bp, 14 predicted proteins | sample LL1510_MetaG_FD_177993 | JGI IMG/M metagenome (GOLD analysis project Ga0214923, IMG submission 177993) | Freshwater microbial communities from Lake Lanier, Atlanta, Georgia, United States - LL-1510 | ecosystem: Environmental > Aquatic > Freshwater > Lake | place: USA: Georgia | collected...
CTTTATGAAGGCGGGGCTAAATGAGTGGCTTGAGCGACATGGATGGGACGAAGGAATTCCGACGGGTTTTCAGTTCGCTCACATTGACACGCCAACCGAACCAGACGGCAAAGATGTTGGAGACAGTTCTCTGATCACTTCAGACGAGTATCTCGGTTTAGTCGGTCGTGGAATTTCGTACGACGCCGTAGCGGACAATCTTGATAGAAGTCCTACACCTCAAACTGATTTGAGCGGGTGGCGAGTAGAGCCAGCAAACCTAATGGTGTCGATTCAGGAGGGTGCTGGTCAATATCGTGCAATCGGTCGTTCAATCGGTGCTGCTTATTTACCGCAGATTAGAAACTTTCTGAAGCAAGCAATTGTGAGAATAAATGATGTCGAAGCCCAACCGCAGTTGAACAAGCTGTATGCACATGTGACCAAGAAAACTGACCTTGCAGGCGCTGGCGGTCAGTCCGAACCTTTCGTGGTGATTGTGTCTTCCTTGGCTGGCGGTACCGGTGCTGGAATATTTATGGATACGTGCGACGTCTTGCGTTTGCTTGAACCGACTTGGGGCCATCACTCATTTGCGCTTCTTTACACACCAGAAGTATTCGCAAATATTCCTGAATTACAAAGAGGCGGTGTTGAACCTAACAGCCTTGCCGCAATCTGTGAGCTGGCCAACGGTGCGTGGCTTCAACGAAGCAACGAACCGAGTGGACAAATGGTTGGTGATGTTGAGCTAGCCCCCCTTGCGTCGCGACTCCCTGGATTCTTTCGAGCAGCTGGTTTCGCAAGAGGTCTTGATCGGTCAGGGCCCGCATACCCGTTTCTTGTGGGATTACGAAGCAGCAAAGGTGCCGCTTACAAAGACGATAAAGAATTGTTTCGTATGGTGGGGCAATCTATGGTCGCTTGGGCAACTGACACGATCATGCAAGACGGTTTATTGGGTTACGTAAAAGCGAACTGGATGCAATCGGCAACAAAAAATAGTCCAGTAGATTCAAATGATGTTTTGGTTAATACTGGTGCGGGCGAGCAAGGCCTACCCAACATCAGCGGTATTGGTTTTTCGCGTATCTCAATTGGAACTAAGCAGTTTGAAGAATACGCAGCAAGACGAATAGCAAGAGATGCGGCAAATTGGATTGCCGCTTATCACACCAGCAGTGAAGAAGCTCAGGCTATACGAGGGGATCGCAATGTAGTCTCGCCCGACCAATTAGCAACGGAAATTGCCGAATGCCACTTCGATTGGTTCATTAGCCAATGTAAATTGCAGGAAAGAGGACCAGAGCAGAATGAGATTCTCGATGCCCTAAGACCTGAAGGCATAGATCAGTTACAACGAGATCTTAAATCGCGAGTCAAAGCTTCTCTGAAAAATGTTGAGTCACAATCTGGTAAGGCCTGGGATCCAGAGATCAGTACTGCGATAAACAATTGTTTACGCGACTACGAGCGAGAATGGAAAATCTCTTTAAATGTCGCATTCGAGAAATGGGCGCCAGCAACATCTGAAAGAGTTTTGTCAGTTGTTCGTGAGGCGGTAGCAAATTTCGGCTCAGCTGTCGCTGCAAAACTTATTGCACGACTCATTCATGAGTTAAGCGATGAAGCAGATGGTGTTGCTGTGGAGCTCCTCGGCAAGACCGAACTCGGAAAATATGCCCAGTGGGCGTCTCGAGATTTCTGGAGTGGTCGCGTGACGGCAGCATTGATCGAAGCAGGTGGCGGCAAACTTGAGTCAGATGATCCCGCAATCGATAAAGCGGTATCTGAGGGAGTGGGGTCAGCGCGTTTTGCCTACATGGTGCCTACCTGCGAGCGTGGCTCACTGATGCTTAAGGAGTTTTGCTCTGGTTTTCTAAGACCATTGCAACGAAAAGTTGGTGATGCAACTGATGATCTCCGGAAGCAGTTGACTAAAACTTCAGGATGGCCAGGATGGCCGTCGCCGGGCGAAACACAGGAAGTACCCGAAGACCTTAAGCCTGGCGCTGCTGAGAGAACTTTAATTAATGTTGAAAAGTTTCCAGAAATGTTTACGAACAATCTTGCTATCACTTTTGCTCGAGATGTCACTGAGGATGCTCAGAGCAAGCGAGATGTTCGTCATGATGTTATTTCAGGAAAATTCATAGATAAAGCTTTGGCAACTTCGAATAAGAACAAGAATCAGCTTTTGCCACTTGTGGCTATTCAGATAACTGGCGCTTGGCGTCCGAGTTCTGCTGTTATCGGTGGCGCGCGTGCCGGCGACTCGGTTCGCTTGGACGTTCGCTTTTCGGTTGACAATCTTTTGGACAGAGCTCGGGCTTGGTTGAATAATGGGGATGGGGTGTTTCCAAAGCTCCTTAAATCGAATCTGCGCGAGTTTACGGATCCAGGCGATACTTTTGACCCGGCATTTGGAATGACGCATGAAGATTTCGATGATCGACGAACGCGTTTTATACAGGTTCTTGAAACTGCAATCGGGCTCTCCGATCCGCTTGTCGGCTTGGATCCAGAGCTCACTCAACGGCTTCACCCTGAGGCAAAGACCCCGTTTCGGCGTTTCAGTGCGATCCCGTTCGGAGGTGATCACAAATTGAAGCTGCCGGTAATCAGCAAACTCACAAATGTGATGAAAGATGAGAAGGCGCCTAATCCAGAAGCGCTGATGAACGAGGATTCGCGTCTAACACATATAGATATGTATTCATTTCTAGCTGCGCCGCACAGTCCACTTGTGATTCGCAGTTTGATGGAACCAATCGGTCAAGCGTGGGCGCCAATTCATGCAAAAGGTGACAATGCAGAGATATCAGTCTCGAATTTCTGGTTTTATCGACGCACTCGGCCGCTAATGGAGTTTATTCCTGCCCCGCGTCCTCACATTTACGCAATGATTCGAGGTTGGTATGTTGGTCATCTTCTTGGGCTAATTGATAATGTTAAGCCGAACGAGTCGGTCAAAATAGTAGATGCGCTCGATGACAACTTGCACCGGTATGACTTTCCGTATCCGACACTTTCGCCCTCGAAGAACGACAACCTGTCGAGTTTGCTTGAATCTCTTGCTCTTGCTTATGTGAGAGTCGGTGTAGACGACAACATTGAACCTTTGTACCCTTACGTTCTACTGCGCAAGTATGGAACGGGAGATCGCGGGCGATCACTTTTCTCTTGGGACAATTTGAATGATTTGTGTCGTACTTGGTTAGCTGATGGTTCGGTGCCGGGCTCAAGGCAGGATTTAATGCTTACACCTGCTGCAGCAGGTATCGATATTTTGCCGACAGAGCGCCGAAAACTAGCTGTCGAAGTTCTCCAGGGTGAATTTAGTGACTACAGAAGTGACTATAAGAATTGGCTTCGCGAAGTCGACGCAGCACCCACAAAGCTTGGACAACCGCCACTATGGCCGAGTATTTGGCAAGCGATTGAAAGATCGCTTGTTCAGCTCATAGCAACCTTTGAAAATGAGCGTGCAGAAAAGCAAATAAATAGAGCTCGGTGAGGTCACCTGTGTCAAATGGCGATGACTCAACGGCGGGTCGTGTCACGTTAATTGTCAGCCATATCGATGATCCACAGGCAGATCGTGTTCGTTGTTTTTTGGCAAATCTTGCTGAATTAGGTTTGATTCGACCTCTCTTCTGGCTGACCATCGAAAATGAGGTGACTGAAGTTATTGCCGACTTTGAAGTCGATGTTTTGCAAATTTCTGGTGTTTCAAAGTGTCAATTATTTAATGAGTTATCGGCAAGGGGAGGTATCACTGCCGTTGATATTGCATCACTTGTTGTAAACCAGTCGAATGAAAAAAGTGCTATCGCACTATCTGCAACAGCCAGAACTGTTCGTAAAACTTTTGATAGGTGGCTACGAGATGCACCGATTAGTGACATACGTGTGTGTGCCGGAAGGTACGGTGAGCCGTTACCTGACAAAATCTATTTTTCTCAAACAGCAACGACAAGGGTGGTTGTCTTGCCATTGGATCCATCACATGACTACTCAATATTTAGACCATTGATCGGTGAGCAACCCCCTGGAATGATTGGTCATGTCGCTGTCGAGCTCGCGTCGCTGCTTGGCTGTTGGAGTGTGCAAGACAAAGTACCAGCAGATGCGTTGAAGTCTGCTGGCGATGGTTTAGGCGGAGGTGGAATTCATCTTGTGATGTCAGCGGTACGCGCTTTGGCAGTTCCTGCACCGCCAGTGAGCGAGGCGTTAGGAAGTGATGCCCAGTTGCCCATTCCCAATGGCTTCACAGCGATACCGCGACCTGAGCGACTTACGGGCAGTTTGGTCGACCAAATTTACCCAAAGGATTTAGTTTTTCAATCGACTGCCCAACCCGAAGGACCGACTGAGTTTGTGCGAGTAGATCGGTTTGCTTTCAGATTTCTCCGACAGTTGTTTGCAGCGGTTTGGTCGTTGCCTCGAGTAATCAGAAATGGGATTCAGCACGAGATGGATTCTCTTGCGATAGCAGCGATGGAGGATGCAGTCGGGGGTGCTGCTTCAAATGTGGGATTGGTGAGCTCTCGTGTAAAGAGATCTGCAACCGAACCGGTCGATTTTGATTTACTCATTGATCAAATGATTTTAAAAGCAGAATCTGAATTAGATCAAAATTATCGATTTGGAATACCAGCCAGAGAGTGGACTGCGATGGCTCACCAGATTCTCTCTCTTGCCGATGGTGATGGTGAGCCAACTAGTCGTTTGTTAGTCGATGACGCTGTAATTTCGGCAGTAGATGTTCTCGTGCCAAAGTGCGAGCCATCAAACTCGAGTACCGAAGTTGTGCGAGGTTTGTTAGAGATAGCTGAGGATGCCCCCGCCCACTCGATAGTCGAAAAAATAAGTCAGAAGTTTATTGGGCAGATAAAGAATGCAAATAACGCCTTCGTGGATGCGAAAAAGCGTTTGCGTGAATTACCAAGTGCGATCCGATCTCGACCTGAGATCAAGGGAGATGAAATTATCCGAATAGGTGCAGTAATTGGCGCAGCTCTCATAATTATCTCGCTCGGAGCATTTTCACCTCTCCGTCCTTTGTTTGCTTTCGAGTGGCTTTCCAATTCGCTGAGAGATGCAGCTTGGGCATTACCAGCAACTCTTGGAATGCTGTTATCTGTTTGGGTACTCGTGCACCTTGCCGTTAAAAAAGATACGACTCGTCGACTAGTGGATGTTGTCAGTTCTCTTGTGATTCCCGTAGTTCTTTTGACTTCGTTAGTACGGTTCACAGATATTCGCCGGTGGGCAATTCAGAACGGCGGCGGAGCGAACTATCGATATGCAGTTGCTTTGTTTGCTGTTGTTTTGTCGCTTGCAATTTTTGCGATTCGACAAGCTTTGAAATCGTCGAATATCAAAGACAGAGCTTTAGCTCGCATGGGAATAGCAGGGGGTTCTGGTTATCTGGTTATATCTGCGGTTGTTGGGTTGGCGCAAAATGAGCGGCCCCTGATTGATGGATTGCCGGATGTACGAAGCACCATATTTATTGTTCTTTTTCCTTCAGCCCTAATCTCATTTGGCATATCAGTTTCAAGAATTGCTATTTCTCGAGTTCGTGAAATCTATAAGGCTCTGTTAGTCAGTCGACTTATCGAGTGGGGCATTGACGAATTACGACGCGGGCGTGATGCAGAAATACGTTTAGAAGTTTTACGTGTCCAGTGGGCGGCTCTTGGCGCATTGCTTTCACGAATGATTCGATTTCCATTGGGTCGCGGGCTTGCATCGGCGCTAGAGCATGGCGATGTCTCTTCAGAGAGTGGTAATCCTCTTAAGATTGACTTCGCTCGACTTGATCTCACAAGTCGAGGTCGAAGTGGACTTGAAGCGCGCCTGAGGCAGTCTGTAGTTCGTCAAGGTTGGCTTAATCAACAGGTTTCCTCGGTATTAGGAGCGTTCAGCAAAAGGGCTGGCTTTGATCGTGGTTTAACTGATGATCAACTTATAAAAATTGATCCACTTGCATGTACCTCAACCCCAACGGCAGAAGAAGCAGGAAGTGGGGGCGCGGAAGGTGATCGGTGGTTGCTGATCGAAGAGCTGTTTAGTGGCGCATTTGAAGATTTGTTGCGTCTGCCCGCCGATCAAATTCGTTTCGATGCTGTTTACGAGACTGTGCTCGCTGACCCTAAGTCAATTCAGGTTGTTGGCGCTAATCAGGTCTCCACGAGTGCAGTGCCTTACTTAGGTCAATCAATTAGCAACAAGCCATTAACAGTTCCTTCAGGTCTACTGAATTTGCTTGTGACGGGTGGTGACCCGCGACTCAATATGAAGCGTTCAATTTGGTGGCCAACTTCCTTTGTCGAACTAAACGCCGAACTTCAAGCGACAGACTCTGAAATTCGCGAGAGCCATCTTGTAAAGCCTTGGGAAGAATACGGTACTCGCTTTGCAGTAAGTGTTCAGATGAATTGGTCAGAGCCATTTAGCTATGAAGATTTCATTGCCTCGAAAACAACTTTGCCTTCATTATCGACTGAGGTCGCTGAAACTCAAGGGATGTAAAAATCGATGGTTGCGCCATGGGATGCACAACGTAGGCGACCTGATCCCTGGAAGTCAGATGAGCCATTAAAACGCTCTAATCCTGTTACTGAAGATCCACCACAGCTAATAGACCGTTCAGATTTACCAACACCTCCGAATAGCGATGTTGAACGTGACTTACCTCTGCCACCAAACCCAGATGGTCCTTTGTCGCCGAGTGACAAGAAGCCAGAGTTAGGGAATCGAAAGCCCACTGGTTCTCAACGCCAACCACTTGCGCTTTTTGGGGTCACGCTAGCTATTGCTGCTCTCGTGTTTCTCGGTCTACGAGTTGTGCGAGTTAACATCTCTAGCAATTCAGGCACTGAAGTCGAGACGTTGATTTAGCGGTTACTGAAACGACGAGTGAATTGTTAAATGATGCCGTATCCACAACTATTGTCACTGCTGAAACACCATCTGAGTCATCAGATGTGGGGAAAGTCGATTGGGTAGAGCTTGCGCGGTCGGTTGTATATTTTGAAGTCGGCGGAAATTGTCAATGGGTTGGTTCAGGAACACTCATCCTCGACGGCAGCTATGTATTAACTAATTGGCATGTCAGCGGCGGAGGCGAGTGTCCTTTGCGTGTTGGCCTGACTGATAGTCCGTCAGCGCCACCAACTGAGTTTCATCCTGCAACTGTCGTGATTTGGGACTCACAAATTGATTTAGCCATTGTGCGGTTGCAGAATTCTGTTGGTGCTCCATATATTCCGCCCGGGCGTAAGCCTGTTTCGCTTGCGAGTGCTGAAGTACGGCTGGGTGATCAAGTGAAGTTGCTTGGATATCCGGTTGTTCGAGAAGATCAATTTGAGAGTGCTGAACGATACACACTGACTCTCACCGATGGATCAGTATCGGGGACCGAGAATTTTGGCGAGAGATCAGGTTATGCACCAACCGACGCGATAAATAATGAATATGAGGTTTGGGGTGAATACATCAAACACACAGCAAAACAGAATGGCGGGGTCAGCGGTGGTGGTGCTTTCAATTCAGCAGGTGAACTTGTTGCGATCCCTACCGCTGGTGACGAAAAGCTTGAGCTAATGCGTTCTGTCCGTTTTGCAAAAATTCTGATCGAAAAGATAACTAAGTAATGAGATTCTTAAAGGTTTTTACTGTTGTAGCACTAAGTCTTGGGGCATGTTCATCTGTTAAGTCTGTGCCGCCACCGTCAACAGGTTTGGTTCAATCTCTTTTTGATTCGCCTGAAACTACGGTCTGGGATTTTCAAGAACCGCCGGCCGTAAATGTTGGGGGCAACGGCTTGGAAATTCCACCTTCAGATGAGCCGGATGAAATTGACTGTGTTGACGCTGAAAGTCTTTGTGAGGAGGGCGTTTATGCTTGCGATGACATTGCCGATTACTGCGATATCGGACCTGACGGTCTTGAGGAGCTCCCGGATGAATATGACTGGGATGGAAACTGAGTGTTCATGGGCGTGTCTCGAAGAGCGTTAACTCTCGCAATAACTGGTGGGCTGGCACTCGGTTTTGCACTCTTTTGGGCGGATGGTCAGATTAATCAGCGTTTGGGAACTGTAGAGATCGGCATTGCGTTCGGTCCGGCAGACGCCGTCAACAGTTCAGCGGAAGTGACGTCTACTTTGTCGCCATCTACTTCGTCAAGTCAGCCTAAATCTGACGAAATGGTTGAGACCAGCACCACGACGACTTCGACCACAACTACCGTTGCACTCACACTTCCTTCAAACGTTGATCAGACGTGGCGCGACGAAGTTTTATTCCGCACGAATACCGAGCGTTTGAAAGAAGGACTTGAAGCGCTTACTAGTTGTGGCAACCTACATATCGCGGCTCAGGCACATGCAGTCGCCATGCTTGAGCAAGATTTTTTCGAGCACGATAATCCCTTCACTGGCGATGACCCAAGCTCGCGTGCGGTGAAGGCTGGATATGGCAGTGGTGCTGGTGAAAATATTGCGATGGGATACAGATCTCCGAAACAAGTTGTTTTAGGATGGATGAACTCGCCTGGTCATCGAGAAAACATTTTGGGTAACTACAAGCATCTGGGTATTGGGATTTCCTTAGGTGGCTCTGGAAAGTATGGCAACGGCGAGTGGTTTTATTGGGTGCAAAACTTTGGGTCGGGTGGCGACTGTTGACGACATTAAATCACAAAACTCATTTTTGTTCGCAAAAATTGCAAAATGTAATTAGAACATGGGCTAGGAACGAGTTGTTTTGTGCTTGAGCGTCACTTCTCTCTTCGAAAAACAATTTCTCTTTTACGAGAAGTTGAAGCCCCACCAGAAAGCAGATTTTGGTTTGGCTCGCCATGTCGGTTCGTAAGACGTATCGACATTTTGGTTCATATCGTGTTACCAGAATTGCTTGAAAATAGAGTTCCGAAGTTAGCTCTGCACCTACGTAAAACATCTCCGCGATGGGGTAGAAGTTGGCGAAGCTGGTGAATTTATACTCACCATAATCGAGCCTTTACATGCTTATGCGTAGTGCTAGCGTTTTAGACGTGGGTTTTATAACCAGGGCTTTGATTCCCCGTTCGGTGCGTAGAGCTGTACATCCCGTCAGAGCAGTCAGGCGTGCGGTTACGCCACGTCCTGTTAAGAAGGCAATGCGAGCTCTAAATCCGATTGATAACGCAATTTATGGTGTAACTAGAAAACTCAATACGCGTCATCGATCTACCTCCAGTTCTCAAAAATTTGAACACTCAGGGTGCGATATCCAACATAGAAGCGTCGAAGCGTTAAATAATTGTAGAAATGGTCAGGGCAATGAGTCAGTTCGAAAAACTCCTCAACGAGTGAATCAACACGAACGTAAGCGATTCATAAATGACAGGGCTATTCGGCACGACGTTCACAGAGATCGAAAGCTTTGTTTAAATTGTGGCGAATACTATTTTCAAGATGGTAAAAGTACACATTGTTAAATGCTTTAAAGTTTCAGAGTTAAGTTGTTGCGCGACAAATTTTAATTAGCTGATTTAGCGCCATCGCAAATGATTCAACGGCGACTCGGTTTGAAAATGTCGTATGAATCGGTGGATCTGATTTGAAGTGAATGTCAAGGTCCCAGTTCCTGATTAGAAAAGTTTGCGGGTTGTAACTATATCTCCTATCCGGTCCGCCATCTTTGTTGATATAGGTGAAGCTGTGTCCGATGACTTCGGCATTGTGCGGCACGTACTCCAAGTATGTTGACCGTTCAATAACTTCTACTTCGGCAGCTTGTAAACCAATTATTGTTGCATCAACAATGTTTTTTACAATCAAGACCATGTCTGGGAAAAAACTGATAGTTGAATTTGGGACATCAAAGGTGACGGGATTAAAATTTAGATCAGCCCGCTCTGGCCCTGAAACTCTGACATTCAGAGGTTCCGAATGAATTGCATATTTTGCACCCGACATACCTTTTGTGCTTTCTTGTCCATATAGAGGTTGTTGACCCAAGTCATAACGTTTATATGGACACGAAGCGAGGAGTCCACCCGCTTTAACTAGTTGCTGGTATGCGGCAAGCACGGTTGAGTCAAGTTCATAAAACACCGGTCTAGCTGAATTCACCTGCCAATCGAACTTTCTTTGACTGTATGAAAATGGACCGTTAAACCAAGACGGGCGTGCTGGTAGTTCTGACTTGAGCATTAATTTGGCGAACTCTTTGGTCGAGGACTTAACGAATCTCTCTTCTGATGGCTCCGCTGAATTCGCTCGACTTACTCCTAGAGTTTGTTCCGTTTTCTGATGCTTGTCACCGATGAAAATTCTAGATGCCTTCGGTCTACAGAGCGAAGATAATTTTGAATTAGGGAACGTAGTTAACAACGAATCATTCGAAATTTCGAATTGAAGTGCGCCAACTCTTAAAGACTTTCCAAACTCACTCTTGATCGTAGGGGTATAGAGCCGGTTACTAGCATTTCTATGAGCCCTAATTTTCCAAACCGACAAGCCGATTGCGACAATGAAAAGAAATTGAGTTATACGCACAACGTAAATCTAGGCATACGGAAGTTTGGCCGCAAGCGTCGCTAAATCACCATCAGCTTTAAGTAGCGAATGAGGACTATTTTGGTCACTCATTTGCGCCATGCTTGGTATAACTTAAACGAAATTTGCGCGTTGAGTTGCGTTTGTGGCAACCGGCGAAAATTCAAATTTGTCATGCCACAGTCTTCAGGTATTGTTTGCTCGTCTTCGAAATTAAAAATCGCAGGCAAAAGGGGGTGTTGGAAGTGGCAATTGAAGTCATATCGGCGCAATCTGCCAGCAGGGTTCTTCCAGTCTTCGCTGAACACCTCAAAAAGCCAATGGACGACATTTTTGCGCCCGACATTGTTGTCGTGCCAGGAATAGGTATTGCCAACTGGCTCCAGGAACAACTGTCGTTACAGTTCGGCCTGACTGGCATTGTCGCAAATGTCAAATTTTGGTTGCCAAATGAATTTAATGCAGCAGTGAGTTCATCGTCGGTAGATGCAATCGAAATTCCTGAAATTTTCGATTTGACTTGGGCAATATTCGAACATCTATCTCGCAATGGAGACGATGGCATCGAGCCAGCCCCGGGATTTGTTTCGGCAAAACGGAAGCTCTCTTTTGCCACTCGTGTTGCCGAATTGTTTGATAGATACTCAGTACATCGACCGGAAATGATTGTCGACTGGAATGCAGGACGAGACACTGATGGTTCGACGACACTTTCCGAACATTATTTGTGGCAGCCAAAGTTGTGGCGAGAAATCAATGAAGTCATTGGCTCGGACCATTCTCGATCATCTAGTTCTAACCTCTTGCTTCGTGATGAATGGCAAAGGTCTCGGATTACTTTGTTTGGCTTTGAGTCCTTTTCGCGTTCAAAAGTTAAATTACTTAAGCTAATCGGTTCTCAACATGATATTAAAATTTTTCAATTATCGCCGATAGCAAATATCTACTCAGTAATTAAATTAAAAAACGTTGTTGTTGGAGATAGACGACGTGGGTCAGACTTTTCAACTGGCGTCAAGAATCCTTTGTTGAAGTCGTGGAGTCGTTCGGCGCTTGAATGCGCTGCACTGTTAACAACTGTGGCAGATTCAACAGAGATTCTTACTTCAGAACATCCAGAGACAGTACTCGGTGCATTACAGGCATCAATTGCCAATGACGCTAATTCGCCGATAGAAGAAAATTCAGATGATTTGTTGAATCAGTCTGATGGGACGGTTCAGATACACCTGTGCCACGGCCCAACAAGGCAAGTAGAAGTAATGCGAGATGCCCTGCTACATATCCTTAAATCAGATTCTTCGCTAAGACCCCGGGACATTCTTGTTCTCTGTACAGACATTGAAAAATACTCGTCCTTGATTGAACCAATTATGAGCGCAGAGCTGGGGTCGAATAGCCAAAATCTTTCAGTCTCGATTATTGATAAGTCAGCTTCTACTTCTACACCTGCGGCTATGGCAGTAGACACCATTCTTGGTCTCGCAGCAGGTCGCTGTAGCTTGGCTGAGGTTCTAGAGGCTATGTCGCTCGAACCTATACGTGCAAAGTTTGGTTTTGATAATGAAGAATTAGCGACCATTTCTACTTGGGCAAATAATTTAAATGTCAAATGGGGTATTGATCCTGTTCATCGTTCTGCTTGGAAGTATGACGAAAAATTTGAGGATGGGACGTGGCAATTGGCTATCGATCGACTTGCTGCCGGGATCGTGTTTCAGTCCGAAACCATTGAAGAGCACTTCCCAGGAGTTGCTGCGTACGACGATGTGAGCGGTAGCAACATTGAGACAATAGGTAAACTTTTTGTTTTTTACGAAGCTCTACGGCAAGTTCAGGAAGCCGCCAGAATGCCGCTCGTGTCGAGAGAATGGTCGTCCCTGCTTTCAAAAGTGGTCGATAATTTTCTATTTATTCCGCATGACGAGAAAGAGCATCTACAAGACCTCAATCGAGTGATAAGCCAATTAGAAATTGCATCAGATTTATCTCCAACCGCGCAGTTTCCCCTTGCTGAATTCAAGCAATATGTTGCTAGCAATTTGTCGACGGTGCGTGGAAGCGCACTGAAATGGGCGGACGTGATTCGTGTTGCATCGCCAAATCGAGTGCGAGGTGTCGCGGCACGTGTTATTGCCATTCTTGGTTTTGATGTCGATGCTTTTCGCGGGCGAAATTCGGGAGGCGACGACATATTGCTAGCTGATCCATTAATTGGCGAGCGAGACATTCGCGCAGATGCGAGGCTCGGTCTTCTAACATCAATCCACTCATCTAGTGATTATCTAGTGATCACATGCAATGGTCACGACATAAACAAAAATACGGAGATCCCGTTAGCAGTCCCACTCGAAGAGTTAAAAGATGCTATTGCTCTTGCTATATCGACTATCCCAAATGAAAGACGAGGCAAAAAGCCCGTAATAGTTAGCCATAGTCGCCAAAGTGCAGATCGATCAAATGTCGGACTTGGTCCTGACTCCCCGGATAAAAACGTTCAGTCTTTAGTCGGCGACGGCTTCGCTTGGACTTTTGATAATACTGCGCCGGATGCCGTAAAGCAGATTGCTAATTTTGTAAGTTCACGGGAAGAAGAAAGTTACAGTTTCTGGCATTCAATACTCCCACCACCTACAGAAGATGAAGTTCAGACAGAAATAAGTCTTTCTGATTTATTTGATGCGGTGCGTCGGCCGATCGACATTTTTGTCAATAAGCGTCTCGGTTTAATTCTCCCGGGTGAGGAGAATGGACCCGAGTCCGATTTTCCCCTTTGGCCAGACGCATTGTCGTATAGCCAGATCGGTCGAGAACTACTCGACGCACTACAACTAGGCGATTCTGTTGACCAATGGAAAAGGCGCAAGCACTTATCTGGTGGTCTTCCATTGGGACATTTGGCAAATGACTTGTGGACAAAAGTTGAAAGCGAAGTTAATGCAATACATTCGGCGGTAGCTGAAGTTCTATCGCGAGACGCTTCTCAAATTTCTATTTCGAGTGCCCTCGATGACGTTGAACTTAGGTCACTTAACGCGGGGATGTTGAGAGTGATTGACGCTGTGTCGGTTCGTGAGAATGCCGTTCTATCAATGCACTTTTCAACTTGGAGTCGGCGATTGCGTGTACTTCCATGGCTTCAAATTGCAGCACTAACACTTCAGCAACCAGAAGAAGTTTGGCAAGCAGTCGTAGTGTCAAAGGCGCCAAAAGATAAGACTAAGTCGAAAGAAATAGTTGATAAGCCCTTATTTGCGCTTGAAGAATTTGTTTTAAATGGCGATGACGCTAACGAGAGAGTCGATTCGGCAAGGCGGGTGCTTGATTTTGCGAATGCGATGCGGACGCGTGTGCGTCGCATTCCTATCCCGCTATTCGAACGAGCCTCCTGGTTGGTCGATAAATCACCGTCTCAGCAACAAACCGAATTGGACTACGAATTAGAGCGGCCCTCGCAAAAGCTTGTCTATTCTGGTTGGGATTTAGATGACTTTAAGAATGAGAAACTAATCGAAGAAGTTGATAACGATTTGCCAATATCCACCTCACGTTATGAGGCCTACGCGACTTGGTTGTCTAACGTCTGGAGCAAAACTGTTCGTGTCAGCAAAGAGGCGGAGCCAAAGAAAGTAAAAATTAGTGCCTCAAAGAAAACTAAGTCATCTGTTGAACGTGACGACGAGGATGTTGACTAATGGCTCGCATCAAAGTGTTGTTTCCATTTTTGGGTCCGTTTTTTAAGGTCCGTTCGTTCTTTAGAGACCCATTACATTTCATAGCCCGGAGGCTCTTTCGTTTTAGTCTTCGCTTCGGTATTTTTGGCATTAGTTTCGGGCTTGGCGGAATTCGTTTATCAATCAGACTTGGAATTTTCAGACTTGTTTTTGGTGGCGGTAGAAGGAAATCATCTGCTGGCGGAAGAAAGTCTGGTCGCGGGTCGAGAAAATCTCGAGGTGGTCAGGCAAAGTCGGGTGGCGGCGAGAAAAGATCGGGTGGCGGCGAGAAGAAATCTGGCAGTGGCAACGGGGGAGAGAAAGAATCTGGTGGAGGAAACAATGGTGAGTCAGCTCGCCCCGAATTGGGTGAAAGAGTTGTCACAAAACTAAGGGGAGCTTCACAGAACTTGAGAATGAAGCTCGATGAATCGCTTCGCAGAGAGCGTGCCGAGCAAGAGGCGCATGAAAGAGCTGAACGCGAGGAGCGCGAACGACCAGAGCGTGAAGCACGTGAGGCTCGTGAGACTCGTGAAAAATCGGAGCGTGATGCACGTGCAAAGGTGGAGCGTGAAGCGCGTGAGGCTCGTGCGAAGGTTGAGCGTGAGGCTCGTGAAAAAATGGAGCGTGAGGCACGTGCGAAGGCTGAGCGTGAAGAGCGTGAGGCGCGAGAAAAAGTGGCTCGCGAGAAAGCAGATCGTGAGACCCGCGCGAAGGCCGAGCGTGAAGAGCGTGAGGTGCGAGAAAAAGTGGCTCGCGAGAAAGCAGATCGTGAGGCTCGTGAGAAAACGGAGCGTGAGGCTCGTGCGAAGGCCGAGCGTGAAGAGCGTGAAGAGCGCGATGGTCGCGAAGAACGAGGGGCTCGTGAGAAAATTGAGGAAAAAAGCACTATTAATCGTCCCGATCTAGAGCTAATCGAAGTAGTAAATCAAAAAGAATTCAATATCAATGGTCCGCTCCCATTTCAAAAACGAGTACTACTAGAGGCAAGTGCTGGAACGGGAAAAACATTTTCGCTTACTTCTTTAGTTGCACGTTATGTAGCCGAAGAGGATTTGAAAATTGACCAATTACTCATGGTCACGTTTACCAATGCTGCTGCAAATGAAATGCGCGAACGCTCGCGGGGAAAGTTAAGAGAAGCGCTGGTCGCTCTGAATGCAGGACTAACGTCAGACTCAGTTAAGCCCGATCAAGACTGGTTAAAGCGCATCGTTGATTGCAGTGGCGAAGTGCGTGAGAAGCGAAAGTTACGACTGAGCGATGCGATCACAAGTATCGACTCTGCGACTATCACGACGATTCATGGCTTTTTTCAACAGGCGCTCAGAGAAGTTGGGCTAAGGTCAGCAGACTCAGCTAGTTCAGAAGTGATTGAAGGCAAAGACTCAATCGGGAAACAAATATTACGAGATGAATTGGTAACAATGTTCGCAGCTGGTCAGGTCGATCTGATGGATGCCCTACCTAAAAAGTCACCTAGTGATCTCGAAAATGAAATTCTTCAAATTATCAGGGGATTAGATTCAAATATTTCTGCTATAGCGGCTCCCGAAAATAGTGAAGATGTCCTTGCTAACTCTTGGTCTGCATTTGTAAACCGAATACGCGAAAAAATTAATGAACAACGATTAGTTTCTGGTGCTTTAAGTTTTGATGACCTAATAACGGGTCTTCGCGATTTACTCAAACCATCAAACCCATTAAGTTCCAGCGTCATACAGGGGATGCGGTCGCGCTATCGGCTCGTGTTGATTGATGAGTTCCAAGATACCGATGACACTCAGTGGGAGATTTTTTCGAAAATATTCGATGTTGAATACATCAAGTCACAGCAAGGCCCAGTTCGTACTGAAACAACATTTCTCGCAATGGTGCTGGTGGGTGATCCAAAACAAGCGATTTATCGATTTCGAGGTGCCGATATTGCCGCTTACCTAAAGGCAATTGAAGACCCAAATCTTGATCGTTTTGAGATGACAAGAAACTTCCGGTCAGATCGCAATCTGATTATCGGTCTAAATCGCTGGTTTCAAGGTAAATCTACGGATAGTGGGACGAGAAGTGGATTTAAGTTCGGCAATAAAAATATTGCATTTATTCAAGTTGATCCTGCCCGAAAGGGTGCAGGTAGCGGCCTTGTAATTGAGGGAGATAGAGAAGCGTCGAAGTCGCTTCAGTTGAGGTGGATCGACACTGATAGAAAGCCCGCGCCAACGGTGAAAGTGATACGTCCAAGAATTGCAGAAGACCTTTGTAATCATGTGACTCTCTTGCTGAACAATGGAAAAATTCTTGATAGACGGGGGGGAGTAACAGTAGAAAAGCCGGTTCAACCTGGTGATATCAGTATTTTAGTTCGTGCGCATAGTGACGCAGATCAAATAGTTTTGGCACTTCGTGAACGCAGAATTCCTGTAGTGAAGAGCAATGTTGGATCTGTAGCTCAAAGTGAAGCCGTTGATCAGATGCGCAACTTACTACTGGCGATGTCATCTCCTAATGACAGTCGCCGAATTAAGGCGCTGGGTCTAACCTGGTTTGTCGGATATTCTGCACTTGAAATACTTGATGAAAAAAAGATCATCGACTTAGGTGTTCGTTGCAATGAATGGGCAAAACAATTAATTGACCTTGGGATTGTTGGCTTCTATCAGACTCTTCGCTCCGAAGGGGCAGTCTTAAAATCAATTTCCCGATCGTTCGATGCGGAGCGCCGTTTTACAGACTTAGAGCACCTTGCGGAACTGATACATAGTAGGAGTGCTGGCAAAAAGCTGACTGCATCGAGTGTGCTGCGGTACTTGGAAGAGATAGCAGCTGAAGATGACGAGAGTGAAGAGATGCTTAGGCGCATTGACTCTGATGCTAAAGCGATTCAAATAACGACGATGCATGCAGCCAAAGGGCTGGAATATCCAATAGTTCTAATTCCTTATCCGAAAGCCCCGATTACAAGAGGTGCCGAGGTATTTACGTATCAGGGTCAGCGATATGTAAATGCAGCGCCGCATTCTCAATGGGAAAACGGTGCTCTTAACGCCGCAACTCGGAAAGCGCTTACTAGTGAAGAAATAGAAGGCGACGACTTGCGCTTGATGTACGTTGCGTTTACTCGAGCTAAACATCAACTAGTCGTCTGGTGGGCGAATTCTAAGGGGATGAATAGAAGTCCTCTAGGTCGTTTATTGTTTGGCGACCATGAAGATATAACAAAGCCAACTTCGATCCTAGATGGTGATTCTGCAAGAAATCATTTTTCCGAACTCCAGCGACAAATTGGACTAGATGAAAAAAATGAAGAAATTATGCATGTCGCAGAACTGAGCTTGGATGAAGATTTAGTTTTGCCTCGGGCTGCGCTTGAGAGATCCAGTGATCTATTCGGACGAAGCTCTGACTTCCCGCAAAATGCAGTTCGTGATTGGAGATGGCGACGCTGGTCGTTTTCGTCGATATCTAGTTCGCTCAAACACGAAGAGTCCGATAGCCATCGTGGTGGCTTTGACGAGGGGGAAGTTGCCGGTGAAATAGTTTCTCCTAATGGTGGCGCCCGTGACTTATATTCCGGTCCAGGACTATTCACAATGCCAGCTAGTGCGGAATTCGGAACGCTAGTTCACGAGGTTTTAGAAAAAGTTAACTTCACGTCATCGACTCTTAAAGATGACTTATTAAAAACTATAAATGGTTACGGCAGTGAGGCGTTACGAAATATTGATAAAGAAAATTTGGCTCAGGGCCTTTTTGATTCTTTAAGCACTCCCTTAGATCCACTGGTCTCTGGGTTCAAGCTCACCGATTTAGACGCGCGCGATCGGCTGGCAGAGATGGATTTTCACTTTTCGCTGGCGAAGCCTGAGGTCTCAGCCGAACGTGTAGCGCAAGTTGCAGCGACAGATAAATCATCAATATTCAACAAGTATTTTGAATTATTGGCACAAAAATGGCAATCAGATGGGGGTTATGACATTGCAGGATTAATGACTGGATCCATTGATGCTTTGTTTCGAGTGGCGGTAAATGGGCGTGATAAATACTTTGTCGTTGACTATAAGACCAATCGACTGCATGACGCTGACGGCGAAGCTCGTCATTCGGATTATGAAGTTGAAGCGATGACAAGGGCGATGAAACAACACAACTACCCAATTCAAGCCATGTTTTATTGTGTCGCGCTTCACAGATTCTTATCAATGCGAGTGAGTGACTACAACATAGATAGAGATTTAGGTGGATCTGGGTATCTCTTCGTGCGGGGAATGGTCGGATTAGAGACTCCTATTAACGATGGATGCCGTAACGGTGTTTAGCTTGGCGCCCCAGCACGGAAACTATCTTGCAAGTAAATTCACTTTTGAGCGGGGGCGAAACATGAATCCCTCTATGACGTTAAGTCAAGCACTCAAAGATTTTGATGTTTTTGGTGGTCCTGAAGAAGCCGTTATGAACCTCGTGCGACGGCGTTCAGATGTGACTAATGAATTGATCATTGCAGCGTTGGGTCTGACGGTTTGGGCACACCGTTTTGGACATCCGTGCGTGAACTTAGACAACATCCGAGATCTCATCGCAACCGAAGTAGACGAAGAAACACTAATAAATCTTGAAGCGTTTATTCCTCCTGTTGAAGAATTTATAAGTGCTCTGAAATCAAGTCCCGAATTAGTTCGCGTTGTCGAAGAAAAAAAAATTGGCACATTCAGTCAGGCGAAATCTGACGTCCGTCCATTAGTGCTTTTCGGGCAACTTCTATTTACCCAGCGTCAATTTTCGGATGAGCTATCAATTGCTGTACAGCTCGCCGAGCGAGCACGCAGAAAATCAGGTATGACAGTGAATGCGGAAATTTTAAATAGTTTCGTGCCGATACCGAGCAATGATGACGTTGAGGCAAAGAAAGTAGGCGATACCGGCATAGCTAATCGAACCGCTCAGTCCGTGGTGTCAAACTGTCTCACAGTGCTTACTGGTGGCCCTGGCACTGGGAAAACTTTCACTCTGACGCGTTGCCTTGCTGTCCTCCTATCTGCCAATGAAAGTAAATTAGAGAACATATCAATAGCGGTTGTTGCGCCAACTGGAAAAGCGGCAACACGAGCTAAAGAACTTCTTAGTGACTTTGTTGCTGACGCGAGAAATCCGGAGAAAACAAATATCGGGATTTCAGAAAGCGTTCTTCAAGTACTGTCCAAGATAGAACCGAAAACGATTCATCGCGCCCTTGGTCGAAAGCGTGGCATGAGCACGAGATTTCATCATGATCATCGAGTTTTGCTCCATCACGACATCGTGATTGTTGATGAGATGTCGATGGTTCCTTCGTATTTGATGGCGCGCTTGTTAGAGGCTATTCGACCAGATGCAACAATTCTGTTGGTGGGTGATCAGGCGCAGTTAGAAAGCGTTGAATCTGGATCAGTGCTTCGCGACATCGTTGACGCAGCTTCAGGACTCGAGGGTCCACTCAACGGATGTGTTTTCGAACTGCTTCGAGTCTGGCGTCAGTCAAGTGTTACTAAAATCGGTGATCTAGCACGGCATATACGTAAGGGTGAATCAGAACAAGCCTTATCTTTGGCGTTGAGCAACCCCGCTGGTATCGAGTTTGTTCAAACCGATACGCATGGAAACTTGTCGACGAAAATTGTTGAGAAGACTATTGAGAGATTGCGAGTTGCAGCACAACTTGCAGCAAAGGTTGAAAAACAAGCGCATCAAGAAGCTTTTCAAATCGTTGCGCAAAATAAAGTCTTGTGTGGTCCACGTGAGGGTATTTTTGGAATTTATCTATGGAATTCCTTACTGAGTGAAGGGATATTTGGTTCTTTGGATAATGATCTGTTTCGGCCTGGCACTCCACTATTAGTAACAGTTAACTCGCCCCGCTCGCAGCTGGTGAATGGCGACATTGGAGTTGTTGTTAATGTCCCAGACCAAGATGGACGTATTTATCGTCGCATATTTTTTCCTTCCGAGTCTGGTGGCCGCTATCTCACACAAGCAGAACTTCCAAAAGTTGAACTTTGTTTTGCTATGACCATTCATAAAAGTCAAGGAAGTGAATATCAGAACCTTGTCGTAATATTGCCCAGTGAATCGTCACCTCTGCTTACTCGAGAGCTTGTATACACAGCAGTAACGCGCGCCAAGAAGTCAATATTGATAGCAGGTTCATCTGCATCGCTTGTGCGTTCAATCGAACATAAGTCGACACGATACTCTGGCTTAAGCGAACTGCTATCGCAGATGTAAATTTCGTGCAAGTTGATTAAAGTGGGGGAAACTTGAGAACTACTGAGAAAATTAGGTACAACAAGTTTGACGACATAGCAGCAAAAAAGATTGGGTACTACGTTTATGCGCTCCAAGACCCATTAACGGGGATTGTCTTTTACGTTGGCAAAGGCGTAAAAAATAGGTGGTATAGCCATATTGATATGGCCCGTAACGGTGACAGTGGCGAAAAGTCTGACAAGCTCGACAAGATTCGCGAAATTGAATCGAAAGGCGAATATGTCAAAGTGTGGATCGTTCGACATGGCATTAAGAGTGAGGAAGTTGCATTTGAAGTCGAAGCTGCAGTCGCGCACGCCCTGAAAATCGTTTCGTATACACCGGCTGGCAAAAGTGCTGTTGATCTCACAAATTTGGTAGAGACACATCACCCGGAGCGAGGATTGATTTCGGCAAGTCGGGCTCAGTCGCTTTACAATGCACGTAGCGCACCAGAAATTAAAGTGCCATGCGTACTGGTTAAAATTTCAAAACTTTGGACACCAGAAATGTCAGACGGTGAAGTGATGGAAGCGACAGTTGGTTGGTGGCCATTTCGCAAAAATGCCGTTAATGCAAAGTATGCGTTTGCCATCAGTCGAGGCACGATTCGTGGCGTTTATAAAATTGCGTCGATTCGCGATCGGCGAAAACCAGATCGAGATTGGCAGGATGACATTGGCAAGAGAGCCAGGTGGGGTTTTCCGGATGGTTGCGAGCCAGCGTTAGATCTTTGGGATAATTTCATTGACACAAGTGTCAAACATCTGTTTAAGCCTGGAGAGGCAAGCTCAGTAAAATTATTGAACTGTGATTAACGAAAGTCAAGCGCTATGACAAAAGATTTATGGCAGCAAGATGACGACACGATTGAGATCTTTATTGATCGAGCCACTCGAAGACTTATGTCTACCGGCGTGATTCCGATGACTGATAACGCTCAAGATTCGCCTCGTTATGAAAGTTCAATTGAGAATATGGCTGAGGAGCTTTTTAATGACGAGAATTTATAGGTTGCTTTCGGTTTGAGGAAAGTAATGGACGAATCTCTTGGAGTACCTAAATCTAATAGCAACAACAACTAGGAGTAATTGATGGATGTTAACGGCTGGGAGATCGATCCTGGCGCAAATTTGTCCGATGCAACTTTTACGAACCAGTAAATTCGGTGCGTTTAATTTCCAACAATTGACTCCGACAAAACAGATTGTTAAGGTGGAATTTAGTTTTTAGAAATTGTCAAAAATGGAGTCATGGTTAATTTGTTGTCGGTGTAAGCCTTGTGAAGGGCGGCAGCGTCTGGAAAAGAAATATAGCTACGAACGAGACGGACGAGTTCGGTGCGAAACTCGGTACCGTGATTTTTATTCGCACAAAGTAGATGAGCCATTTCATGGAGTAATAGCAACTGGGTTGGGTTTGAATCGCGCACAGCAATACACCAGTCGGTTGAAAGAGCAAGTGCTTCGGTATTTTTTGAAAGTGTTGTCTTAAAGACAAGTGGTGAATCGACGCCTTCGGCTTCAGCGATCATAGCCAACCACTCATTTGCCTCGTTGAGCGAAAGAACTCGTGTTGGCATCTCAATTTCGAACTTATCTTCGGCCGCATACGTGAGCTCGGTTTCGCTATTTGTCACGCCGACCTGAGCCGATTTGAGATTGCCCGTTGACGCCGTTTCGACCAGTCGAGAATTGTGAACCCGCGCGTTTCCCTGAGCCGTAGGCGTCTTCATCGTTGATATAGCTAAACGACCGATGTCGCAGGCTTGGCACATCACCATACATTTTTGCGCGGGCACGTTCAGCGCGCTCGATGAGTACTAGGCCGACGCCCGGCGACTCTTTCAGGATTACTCGGTATTCAGCTTCGAGTTTGCGGGCGATGCCCGAACAAAAACCGAGCCACCAGGATGTTCGAAAACAGCGGTCGCCTCGGGGGATGGTGCGCAGAGCGAGAAGCTCAGCGGCGTTGAACAAAGTTTCGAGGGTGAAGAGATCTTTTTCTGTGCCGTAGGCGACCATCACAACAGTTTGATGACTCGGAACATCGGTGTCGCGATATGAATGGCAACTGACTGCTTTGGCGATTGTGTATAGAAGTGTTCCGCGGCGCACCCGGTATGGACCGGTGATCTCAAAAGTTTTGATTTTGATTTCGTCGCTTGTGGCGTGTTGGTTGGCACTTTTCGCCATCTCGTATTCGTCGAGATCATATTTTTTCATCAATCGGTAGGCGAGGCTCAGTGCGGTTTCGGCCTCAGCCTGTGGCGTATTGGGGTGATTGGCTCGCTCAAGAATCGAGCGGACCTTTTCTCTGATGCTTTCTAGTTGAGTGGTCACGCAAATAATTCGAGTTGATTTGCGAGTGATGAAAGACAACCGCCGAGAGTTTCTGTGTCTTCAATCAGCGCATAGATTTCGGCGCCGATGTCAATCAGCGGATTACAGACCAAGTCAACGCAAGCAAAAACCGTACTGTCACGCATGAAATACTTGGTGCAGACCCGTGACTCGTTAAGTTGATCAAGTTCGCGAAGAATTGCCCATGTTTTTTCAAGGCCAGTAACGATTGGTGTTGTGCAACGGATGATTGGAAGTCGGCCGTCAAGCATTTCAAACGACACCTCAGAGCGATTTATCTTGGTTAGAACTATGTGGTTCGCTGTAATTTCATACTCGAGCCCGGCCTTGTCAAGAAATTTTTCAACCTGATTAAAATAACTTGCGGCACCACTTGGCTGCTGGCGAAGAATTAATTTCCAATCATCTGCCTCAACCAAGAGGTCGTTGCCACCTTTGATGTTGCAACTCAATTTAATTGCTCCAACTTCATCGTTTGGAAGTAATCGACTCAAAGCGTTTAAATATGGTCGCAAGACGACGACTTCACCAGTTGGGCCGGTCACCTCAGCTGAGATGTTCGTGTGACTAGCGGGTGCTTTCACTTCTTTAAATTCAC
>Ga0214923_10002651_pt1 | contig 23483 bp, 22 predicted proteins | sample LL1510_MetaG_FD_177993 | JGI IMG/M metagenome (GOLD analysis project Ga0214923, IMG submission 177993) | Freshwater microbial communities from Lake Lanier, Atlanta, Georgia, United States - LL-1510 | ecosystem: Environmental > Aquatic > Freshwater > Lake | place: USA: Georgia | collected...
TATCTAGCGTAAATCCTTTCCAGACTAGATTACTTTTACCCGAGTCATTAAAGGAGAATGCAAAGGTATAGGCCACTGGAATAAAGAGATAGATAAAGGCCAGAGCGGCATAAATCCTGATTAGATTTCTAGAAAACCACCTTGAGCTGCGATGAGAAAGTGATGGTCTTGGAATTACTTTAGAACTCATACCAGCTCATCCGTTCCTGATTTGCGGATATAAAGAGTAACGAGAATCAAAATTGTTGCCATTAAAGTAAATGAGAGAGCGGCCGCAGTTGGATAATCAACAACAGCGAAGAATCTTGACTCAATAACATTTCCGATCATCTTGGTGCTGGGATTACCAAGAAGAGCAGCATTGACATAATCTCCAGCTGCTGGGATAAATGTAAGAAGTGTTCCAGCCACAACTCCAGGCATGGAAAGTGGGAGTGTTACCTTCCTAAAGGTGGTAAAACCACTTGCATAAAGATCACCTGATGCTTCCAAAGTTCTAGGATCAATTCGCTCCAGGCTTGCATAAAGTGGCAGAGTCATAAAGGGCAGGAAGTTATAAGTAAGCCCTGAGACCACAGCAAAGGGCGTTGCCGTTAAGCGAAGGGAATCATCAAAAAATGGCAGAAGTTTTAAAGTTGTAACAACTGGCCCTTCATCTCCCAGAATCTGACTCCAAGCTACAGTTCTTAATAGAAACGAGGTGAAGAAAGGGGCAACTACTAATACCAGCAAAATATTTCGATACCTGCCGGCCTTGAATGCAATCATGTATGCAAGTGGGTATGAGATTGCAAGAGCCAAAATCGTTGCAATTCCTGCATATAGAAATGACCTTAAATACTGCTCCTGATTTGCAAGAAATGCATCAACATAATTGGCAAAGCGAAGCTCTTGAACATAGGTTCCTATTTGAGCCCCTTGCGGGCGAACCATCGTTGAAGTACTTGCGAGTGAAAATATAGGAATAACAAAGAAGGTAATTAGCCAGATCAAACCTGGAGCAAGAAGCAAATAAGGGGTAAGTGAGCGCTTATTGAGCTGGTCGCCTTTGGAGGAAGCAGAGTGGCTCTTGGTTGCCCCATGCAGAAATGCCATTACTTACTCTTCGTCATCAAGATCAGCGCCAGCATTAACATCTTGTGCTCCATCTAAACCAAAGGTGTGCTGGCTATCCCACTCAAGTGAAACTTTATCTCCAACTCTTAAATCATGAAGTCCTTCATCATTTTGTTCAAATACCACCAGCTCTAGATCCCATGGGGTTCGCACTAAATATTGCGTTGAGGTGCCGACAAAGGAGCGATCAGTAACGACACATTCTTTGATGGAATTGACCCCGTTATCATCGAGGCGAAGTTTCTCAGGGCGGACTCCAAGTAATAGGGCATCGCTGCTACTGGAAACTCTTGATTCTGGAATTTCAAAGGTATGCCCCTTAGCGCTGACAACAACTTTTCCGCCTGAGCGTGATTGAACTTTAACTTCAATTAGATTGCATTGACCCAAAAAGTTAGCCACAAATGCGGTCTTTGGCGCTTCATAGAGCTCTGTTGCAGAGCCCATCTGTTCAATCTTGCCTTGATTCATAACAGCAATAGTGTCAGCCATTGTCATTGCTTCTTCTTGGTCATGTGTTACATGGATAAAAGTAATTCCAACCTCTAGCTGTATGCGTTTTAACTCAATCTGCATCTGACGCCTAAGCTTTAGATCAAGTGCCCCTAGGGGTTCATCAAGGAGTAATACCTCAGGACGATTAACAATCGCTCTTGCAACTGCAATTCTCTGTTGCTGACCTCCAGATAGTTGAGCTGGTTTGCGCTCAGATAAATGTCCTAGTTCGACAAGATTTAGAGCCTTTTCAACCTCATCTTTAACATCTTTAATTCCACGTCTTCTAAGTCCAAAGGCGATATTTTCAAAGATACTTAAGTGAGGAAAGAGGGCATAGTTCTGAAATACTGTATTTACATTGCGTCGATAGGACTTCTGAGTGGTGATATCAGTATCACCAATAGAGATAGTTCCGGCAGATGGCTCCTCTAGCCCGGCAATCATTCGAAGCGTTGTAGTTTTGCCACAACCTGATGGCCCAAGAAGTGCAAAGAATGAACCATCAGGAATGGTCAATGAGAGATCATCGACTGCGCAAAAATCTCCATAATATTTGGAGATGCGATTAAGTACTAAATCGCCAGTGTCTTGTGAGACTTTGGTCTTCGCCATCACCGGCTAGCTACCAAGCCCCTAGTTGCCGACAGCTTCGTCAAAGGCTGCTTGGAAATTCGTGCTCTCATCAGCATCGAGAGAACGGAAAACCTTAACCTTTGCCAGAGTTGCTTCATCAGGGAAGATAAATGGGCTGGCAGCAAGATCAGGATCAATCTTCTCTAGCTCACTCTGAGCAGCTTCAACAGGGCAGATGTAATTAACAAATGCAGCAACCTGAGCTGCAATTGCTGGCTCGTAATAGTGATTCATCAAAAGCTCAGCATTTTTCTTATGGGTTGAAGTTGAAGGAACCAGCATATTATCGCTCCAAAGCATTCCACCTGATTCAGGGATTGCAAAGTCAAACTTGCCATCATTTTCTGACTTGAGGATAAACATATCTCCAGACCAACCAATAACTGCAACCGCATCGCCATTTACTAGATCTTCGGAGTAAGAATTGCCACGAACTTTTCTAATAAAGCCATCTGAGACTTTGCCCTTTAGGAAATCAATTGCATTCATATACTGATCTTCAGTGAAATCACTTGAGGGATCAAAACCCTGATATTGCATGATGATTCCAATTGTGTCGCGTAGCTCTGATAGAACTACAACTCGACCTTTATTGGCAGGGGCGAAGAGATCTTCTATGGTGCGAACGCCTTTAGGCAATTTCTCGGTATTCCAGCCAAATCCGGCAAAACCTGATTGCCAAGTTAGTGAGTAATTTCTTCCTGGATCAAAGCCCACATTAGCTAGGACTTCGCGAATATTTGATTTATTTGGAATATTTGCAGCATCTAACTCTTGGGCATATCCCAGTTCAATCCAGCGAGCTGCCATCCAATCTGTTGGAGTAACAACGTCATAACCAATATCTGAACCAATTCCTAATTGACCTTGGACTTTTCCATAGAAGGTGTTGTTATCGTCAATATCTTCAGTGTAGGTAGCGCTAATTCCGGTAGCTGCTTCAAATGCTTTAAGCGTTGGATACTCCTGGGTATCCTCGTTGTAATCAAGATAAAGTGGCCAGTTAGCCCAACGAACAATCTTTTCACTATCGCTAACATCAACTATGCCATCTGCGCCGCTTTCAGTTGACCCTGTGCCGCATGCAGCAAGTGTGCTCGCTCCTGCAATTGCTCCGGCTCCAACTAAGAGTGAGCGACGAGTGACTTGAGCGCGGATAATGGAGCGCGTCTCTGGTGATAATTTGTCGATGTCTTTTCTCATCTTTTCACTTTCTCTAGTTGGGATTACCTCTAATTTGGGGGAAATCTATCAGGCGTTGAGATTTGTCATAACGTGTTTGATGCGCGTGTATTCCTCGAATCCATAGCCTGAGAGGTCTTTGCCATGGCCGGAGTGCTTAAAGCCGCCATGGGGCATCTCAGCAACCATTGGTATATGAGTGTTGATCCAGACACAACCAAAGTCAAAGGCCTTAGCCATTCTCATTGCACGGCCATGATCTTTAGTCCAAACACTTGATGCCAGTCCATACTTAACGCCATTGGCATATCGAACTGCCTCTGCTTCATCTGTGAACTTTTGCACGGTGATGACAGGTGCAAAGATTTCACTTTGAATCATTTCATCATCTTGTCTTAAATCAGCAACAACAGTTGGGTTCCAGAAATATCCTGGGCGATCTATAGCGCTTCCACCTGCTGTGATTCTGGCATGTGCTGGTGCGCGATCTATAAAGCCCTTGACCCTTGCTAACTGATTAGCATTATTAACTGGCCCTACCAATACATCCTCATCGGGCATACCTACTTTAATTACGTTCTTAGCCTGCTCACTTAGAAGGGCTACTACATCTTCATAGGCGCTAGCCTCAACTAGGACTCTGGTAGCTGCGGTGCAATCTTGACCAGCATTGAAGTATCCAGCAACAGCAATCCACTCACAAGCTGCCTCTAGATTTGCATCATCAAAGATTACAACAGGAGCCTTACCGCCAAGTTCTAAATGAATGCGCTTTAGATCCTTTGCTGCGCTAGTTGCAACTTCCATGCCTGCTTTAACAGATCCTGTTATTGAGACAAATTGCGGAATCTCATGTTCTACTAAATGTCTTCCAGTCTCTCGATCTCCAACTACTACATTTATTACACCCTCTGGCAAGAACTCTTGCATAAGCTCTGCCATCCATAGCGTTGAAACTGGCGTGGTATCACTTGGCTTTAGAACAACAGTATTTCCAGCAGCAATTGCTGGGGCCCACTTCCATACCGCCATCATCATTGGATAATTCCATGGCGTTACTTGAGCGCAGACGCCAATTGGCTCGCGGCGAATAAAAGATGTGTGTCCTTTGGAATATTCAGCAGCGGATCTTCCCTCTAGATGACGGGCAGCTCCGGCAAAAAATCTAATCTGATCAAGCATGGGACCAATTTCTTCGGCGCGAGTAACTGCTATTGGCTTTCCGGTGTTCTCGCTTTCAATTCCTATTAGTTCCTCTGAGCGAGCTTCAATCGCATCAGCAATCTTATTGATCGCTTTCTGGCGCTCACCTGGCGTGCTCTCTTTCCAAACCTCAAATGCGCTCGCTGCAGACTTCATCGCCTTATCAATATCGGAAGCGTTTGAAACTGGAGCTTTAGCAAATACTTGCCCGGTTGATGGATTGATTAAATCTTGAGTCTTCTCAGAGGAAGATGAAACTGATTTACCGTTGATAAAGTTTTGTAGCGTCTTCAAGGAAAAACCTTTCATAGTTGGTCAGGCGTGAGAGTTTAGTTAATTACTGCCCCCGCTATCAAGAGAGAGAAAAGTAGCGTCAATTAAGGTTTACTAGCCGCTGCCAATTGGCCGCAAGCTCCATCGATCTCGCGCCCTCTAGTATCACGAACTGTTACCGTAACCCCATACTTCTCTAAGGTTTTAACGAAGGCTATTTCATCTTCCTTTCTAGATGCCGTCCACTTAGAGCCTGGGGTGGGATTAAGAGGAATGAGATTGACATGGGCATGGCGATTTTTCAATAACCTTCCTAGAAGATCTGCTCGCCACTTCTGGTCATTAATATCTCTAATTAGTGCGTATTCGATTGAATATCTTCTCCCAGTCATAGCTGCATACTTATCTGCAGCGCTTAAGACTTCCTTTACTTTCCATCTGGAATTAACTGGAACTAAAGTATCTCTAAGTTCATCATCTGGGGTGTGTAGCGAGAGAGCCAGCGTTATCTGCAAATCTTCCTTAATTAACTTTTCAATTCCTGGAACTAGTCCAACTGTTGAAACAGTTACAGATCTTGCTCCAATTCCTAAACCATCTGGCTGCGGGGTGATTATGTTTCTTACGCTCTTCATCACTGCGTTGTAATTAGCAAGTGGCTCCCCCATCCCCATAAAGACCACATTGGAAAGTCGTGTAGGACCACCTGGCAGCTCTCCACTGGCGCAGGCACGGGCAGCGGCCACAACTTGCGATGTTATTTCCCCTGCCGTGAGATTTCTAGTTAAACCAGCTTGCCCTGTTGCGCAGAATGGACAGTTCATGCCGCAGCCTGCCTGAGATGAAATACAAACCGTAGTTCTATCCTTATATCGCATCAAGACTGTTTCAACTAAAACTCCATCATGCAGGCGCCAGAGATCTTTTCTAGTCTTTCCTTTATCACACTCAACTTGGCGAACTAGAGTAAGCAGATTTGGAAGAAAGTGCTGCGCAACTAATGGGCGCATAGCAGCTGGAATATCGCTCCAAGAATCAGGCTCCTGGTTGTAATGTGAAAAGTAGTGGGTAGCAATTTGATTGGCCCTAAATGCCGGAAGGCCTAAAGACTCTGCCTTTGCGCGCCGCTCAGCGATAGTTAAATCTGCTAGATGCTCAGGAGCCTTCTTCTTTGGCTTTATCTCATCAAATACTAATTTTATCTCGCTCATGAAAAGCGCTTCAAAATCTCAATTACACACCAGAGCATTGGGGCAGTAATTAGAACGGCATCTAGGCGATCTAGCATCCCGCCATGTCCTGGAAGAATTGTTCCCATATCCTTAATCGATAAGTCTCGCTTAATACCGCTCTCTAAAAGATCGCCAACAGTTGCAGTAAGTGCTCCGGCGCATCCTGCCAGAGCTCCAATTGCTGGGTGATAATCAAGGAGATAATAAAAGGCTAGTGAAGTTCCAAGTGCGCTAAATATTAACCCTCCAAGAAATCCTTCCCAGGTCTTCTTTGGTGAAATCCTTGGCGCAAGGGGATGTTTTCCAAATAAAACTCCAAAGGCCCAAGCAAAAGTATCGTTAGAACCGACCATTATTACTAGCGTTGCAATATAGGAAAAACCCTCACCAGATCTTGCCAGCAGCAGAATAAAACCTGCCACAAATCCGGGATAGAGCAGTGCAAAGGCTGATGCGGTTGCCCTACTTACAAAGCCGTCTACTCCACCGCGAAGAACAAGTAGTAAATTTAAAATTAAGGAGATGACCATTGAAACAGTCAAGCCCGGGAGTCCACCCAGCCAAGTACTTCCAAGAATCAATGCAGTTGAAAGAGCTAGGCCCAGATAATTTGAGGTAATGCCTCGAGCCTTAAATGCTGAAGTTAACTCTTTTAATGCAATTAAAACCGCAACTGTTACAAATACTGCAAAAGCAATTGGAGCATATGAAATCGTAGAAAAAACAATTGCTAACAGTAATAGACCTACCAAAATCGAAGGAATTAGCTTTCGCCCTGCCTTCTTATTTATCGCCTCATTAATCGAGTGAAGGTCGCTCATAGTTCTGCCTCAAAGTTAAACTTCGAGAAGTTCGGCTTCTTTATGTTTTAGCATTTCATCGATTTTAGCTACATGATCCGAGGTGACTTTCTCGAGTTCTTTCTCGCCGCGAGAGAGGTCATCTTTGCCAATTTGTCCATCTTTTTCTAGCTTCTCCATAGCCTCTTTAGCAGCTCTTCTAATGCTTCTAATTGAGATCTTGGAGTCCTCCGCCTTGGTCTTTGCAACTTTAATAAATTCTTTCCGTCTCTCCTCTGTTAGCTGTGGGAAATTAACGCGAATTACTGTGCCATCTCCCCCAGGATTGACTCCAAGATCTGATTCTCTGATTGACTTCTCAATTGAGGTGATTGCTCCCTTATCAAATGGAGTAATCATCGCCGTTCTTGCCTCAGGAACTTGAATTGTTGCTAGCTGAGATAGTGGGGTGAGAGTTCCGTAATACTCAACCATAATCTTGGCAAACATTGATGGATGAGCTCTTCCAGTTCTAATCGCTGCCATATCTTCTTTAGCAACATCAACTGCCTTATTCATCTTGGTATTGGTATCGGCAATTACTGATTGAATACTCATCTCTTCCCCTTAATTGACTAACGTTCCGATTGCCTCGCCACGAACAGCGCGAGCAATATTGCCATTTTCAAGAAGGTTAAATACCACGATAGGCAATTTATTCTCGCGGCAGAGGCTAAATGCGGCAGCATCTGCTACAGCAAGTGATTTCGATAAAACTTCATCATAGGTAATTACGTCATAGCGTTTTGCATCTTTATCTTTTCTAGGATCTGCTGAATAGACCCCATCTACCCCGCTCTTAGCAAGGAGAAGTGCATCTACTCCTATTTCAAGTGCTCTCTGAGCTGCAACAGTATCGGTTGTGAAAAATGGCATCCCCGCGCCTGCGCCAAAGATAACTACTCGCCCTTTTTCTAGATGACGAATTGATCGACGTGGAATATAGGGCTCAGCAACTTGACCCATAGCAATAGCCGTTTGGACTCTGGTTTCAATTCCTTCTTTTTCTAGAAAATCTTGGAGAGCAAGGCAGTTCATAACTGTTCCCAGCATGCCCATGTAGTCAGCTCTAGCTCGATCCATACCGCGCTCTTGAAGTTCTGCGCCTCTAAAGTAATTTCCGCCGCCAACGACAATCGCTACTTGAGTACCAGAGCGAACTACTTCAGCAATCTGCTCGGCAACGCCGTGGACAACATCTGGATCTACTCCAACGCCCTTTGCTCCGCCAAAGACTTCGCCAGATAATTTAAGGAGTACTCGCTTATAGGCCTTTCGCTTATCTGCCATATCGCCACTCCTTAAATATCTAGAGATCTACGGAAATAACTTTACTGTCCTACTCGGAATCGATAGAAGGCTGACACGGAATTTTGCGCCTCGGTAAGGATAGCTGCCACGCTCTTCTTCTGATCTTTAGCAAAGGCCTGCTCAAGCAGAGCAACCTCTTTGATAAAGCCAGTCACGCGCCCCTCAGTAATCTTGGCAATAGCTGCCTCAGGCTTACCCTCATTCTTAGCGGTCTCTTCAGCCACTTTGCGCTCATGCTCTAAGACATCAGATGGCACTGAAGCCCGATCTAAGTACTGCGGGGCAAAGGCTGCAATGTGCTGCGCAATATCTTTTCCAACTACTGCATCATCTTTAGCAAGTGCTACCAATACTCCAACTTGTGGTGGTAAATCTGGGCTAGTGCGATGTAGATATTGAGCATTAGCGCTGCCTTGAATTACTGCCAATCTTCTTAGCTCTACTTTCTCTCCCATTGTGGCATTTGCCTCATCAATTACCTCGTGCACAGCTTTTCCTGTTGCAAGTTTTGAAGAGAGAAATGCTGCAAGATCACTTTGCTTTGAGGTAAATAAGTGCTCCAGAAGCTCATTAGCCACTGCCTGGAAACGCTCGCCCTTGGCAACGAAATCTGTTTCGCAATTAAGTTCAAGCATTACCGAGGTATTCCCTTCAGATTTGGCGGCGATAAGTCCATTTGAAGTGGCTCTGCCTTCACGCTTGGTAACACCCTTTAGACCTTTAACTCGGATTATTTCTACTGCCTTATCAAAGTCGCCCTCTGCTTCATCTAGAGCTTTTTTGCAATCGACCATGCCGGCTGCAGTTGCTTCGCGAAGTCTCTTTACATCAGCTGCTGAATATGACACTTATGCTCCTTGGCTCTCAGTTGGTGCTTCAGGAGTTCCTGCAAGTAGCTCCTTCTCCCAATCAGCTAAAGGCTCACCGGCAGCAACGCTCTCATCAGCGCTCTTTGCTGCATCCATTGCTTCTTTAGCAACATTTGCAGAGCGCGCTTGAAGTCCTGCTGCAACAGCATCTGCAATAACGCGAGTTAGAAGCGCTACTGAGCGAATAGCATCATCGTTGCCAGGAATTTTGAAATCAACTTCATCTGGATCACAGTTTGTATCAAGGATTGCAATAACTGGGATGCCAAGCTTATGAGCCTCAGCTACTGCAAGATGTTCCTTCTTGGTATCAACCACCCAAACTGCTGATGGCAACTTAGTCATATTACGAATTCCATCAAGGTTCTTATGTAGCTTCTCGCGCTCACGACGGAGCAAGAGAAGTTCTTTCTTAGTTAGAACTTGATCATTAGATGCCTCAAGTGCTTCTAACTCTTTTAGCCGTTGAATACGCTTATAGACAGTTGGGAAGTTGGTAAGCATTCCACCGAGCCAACGCTCAGTGACATAGGGCATTCCAACTCGAGCTGCTTGAGACTTAATTGGCTCTTGAGCCTGCTTCTTTGTTCCTACAAATAATAGATGTCCACCCTTAGCCACTATGTCTTTGACAAAGTCATAGGTCTTATCGATTAGAGCAAGTGATTGCTGAATATCGATAATGTAGATTCCGTTGCGCTCTGTGAAGATGAAGCGCTTCATCTTTGGATTCCATCGACGAGTCTGATGTCCGAAGTGAACACCACTATCGAGGAGTTCTCGCATTGTTACAACCGCCATGGCGGCACGCTCCTTTAGGCGAACTAAATTCAGTTCGCATCGGTTACTGAACCAACTACTTGCTGGTTCTCTAGCGTCTAGGCACCGACTAACTCATTTGAGTCAGACCGAAATGGTTTCCTCAAGTTAACTACAGCGTGTGCAGGTAACTCAGGTAGACGCGTGAAGTCACAGATTTCTCTGTGCGGCCCAAATCCTACCTGACCCACAACCCCACTTTTTCCACCAATATCGTCCATAACTGCCCTAGATCGATTGGGTTGCAAGGCAGATTTGCCGCTATGAAAGCCACAGCTCTACTTACCGCCTTTCTCATTGGCCTGATAGCAGGGATTAGTTTTTCGCAGCCGCTAAATATTGAAATTTCATCAGAGCAGCTCAAGGAAGATATTCGCCGGGGTATAGATTAAGAACCATGGCATTTACACAACCCTCAAGAAATCTTGCTTTAGAACTAGTGCGAGTTACAGAGACTGCAGCAATTGCAGCATCACGCTGGGTTGGGCGAGGGGCTAAAAATGATGCTGATCAAGTAGCAGTTGATGGCATGAGAAAGATGATCAATACCGTCTCGATGAATGGGGTAATAGTTATTGGCGAGGGCGAAAAAGATCAAGCACCGATGCTATTTAATGGCGAACAGGTAGGAGATGGAAATGGCCCTTCAGTTGATGTTGCAGTAGATCCAATTGATGGAACCACTCTTACCGCTAAGGGAATGAATAATGCCATTAGCGTAATTGCCTTAGCTGAGCGTGGCACTATGTTTGATCCAACAACTGTGTTTTATATGAAGAAACTAGTAGTTGGTCCAGAGGCTGCAGACGTTGTTGATATCACCGCTCCAGTTAAAGAGAACTTAAGAAGAATTGCTAAAGCAAAACGTCGTGATATTGAATCACTCACAGTTGTTCTCCTTGATCGACCTAGACATGATCAATTGGTTAAAGAGATTAGGGAGGCTGGCGCAAGGATTAAGTTCATTACCGATGGCGATGTAGCAGGAGCAGTTGAGGCAGCCCGTGATGAAACTGGAATTGACGCCCTTATGGGAATTGGTGGAACCCCGGAGGGAATTATTGCGGCCTGCGCGATGAAGTGTTTGGGCGGGGTAATTCAGGCAATCTTGCATCCAAGGGATGAAGCAGAGCGAGATAAAGCCTTAGCAAATGGCATGGATCTAGAGAAGGTATTAACTACCAATGATTTAGTCTCAGGCGAAAACGTCTTCTTCGCTGCTACCGGAATAACTGATGGTGAGCTATTAAAGGGAATTCGCTTCACAGATCGATATATTCAATCAAACTCGCTTGTAATGCGCTCTCGTTCAAAGACAATACGCTTTATCGCTAGCGAGCATCCGCTACAAGATTAATTTTTTAGGCCCGGGGATGGGCCTGCTCATATGCTTTCTTAATTCTCTCTTGCGAGACATGGGTATAGATCTGAGTAGTAGCAAGAGATGAGTGGCCAAGAATTTCTTGAACCGTTCTTAAATCCGCGCCCCCTTCCAAAAGATGCGTTGCAGCGCTATGTCTAAGGGTGTGGGGACCTAATTTCTTATCACTACCAATTGCCGCCATCGCTTGATAGACCACACTTCGCGCCACTCTCTGGTCAATTCTCTTTCCGCGCGAGCCAATAAATACTGCGCTGCCACTTGATTCATTTGCTAGTTCAGCTCTTGCGTTATTGATCCAATTATCAAGAGCAGCCATTGCTGGTAGACCAATTGGAACGATTCTCTCCTTACTGCCCTTACCCAGCACTTTGATAGTTGATCTCTGCCTATCAATATCTCCAAGGTCTAAACCAACTAACTCAGAGATGCGAATACCTGAACCATACAAAACTTCAATTAGCGCAAGGTCTCGTAGCGAGCTGGCACTGGCCTCTTCCCTGGCCCTTACTTCAAGTGCTTTAATCGTTAGCGCAGCGCTCTGGACATCTAAAACATCGGGCAAATTTCTCTCAGGCTTTGGGGCGATTAAATCCTTGCCAATATCACTTGATAACCAACCACTTCTTGCCCCCCAGTAGGTGAAGGCGCGAATAGAAACGACCCGGCGAGTTATTGATGATCTAGCTGCGCCCTTAGTCGAGAGGTTTGCCAGCCAAGATCGGATGTGATTGAGCTCTAGTTGAGCAAATTCTGTAACGCCTAATTGATTGATATGAAGTAGGAGCGACTCTAAATCAGCAAGGTATGCCCGAATTGAGTTCTCCGAGAGATTTCTCTCAGAGATTAGATGGCTGCGATAAGCCGTAGCCAACTCAATATCTAGCGCCATAAACCCTAGGTTAGCGAGAAATCACCTCTAAGAAGGATAGACACAGCGTTGCTTCTAAGCAACACTTAATCCACGCTGTCTCAGATGCGCAAATTGTGGATCTTCTTCGGTGGTTTGTCAGAGGTAAATGAATCACTTAACTACTAAAGGAGAAAGGGGCAACGATTGAAAATTCTCTTAGTAATAAGTGATAACGCGCTCCAGCCCACTCTTACAAATACCGCAACGGAAATAAGAGTTACTATCGGAATAAATGATGACTTTGATCAGATACTAGATCTCTGCGCTGGAATTCTAGATACTGAGCAGATTGCCCACCTGCATCGCCTTTGGGCAGATGATGCTTTCCCTAGAGACTTTAATCGAAGCGGGGATGAGTTAATCATCACAGCTCGAGAGTAGTTAGCTCCGCTTCTTATCTATTGCACCAAGGGCGATAAGCAGAGTCTCTGGCGATACTTCTAGTGCTTGAGCAAGGGGTGCGATAACATCAATTTTAGGGGTGCGCTCTTGGCGAAAATAACGCGAGATTGAGCCCTTATCAATTCCTGTTTTTTGATGTAGCTCTTCAAGCCCTGAGATGTTTAGCGCTTCCATTCTTAATCTAAGCCACTCTGATGATTCGCTGGGAGTTAATTTAACTCCTCTTTTTAAGGAAGCGCGCATAGCTAAATTCTTTTCTCTCCTTAGGAAAAACCTTATTCCGGCTTCTTTCCAGCTCTTATCAACCCGTAAGTTAGCGCATCTTCTAGTGCCATGGCAGAGGCAGCAATAACATTTTCATGAACTCCAATTGTGCTCCACTCGCCATGGCCATCGCTGCTCTCAACTAATACTCTTGTAATAGCCCCAGTTCCTAGACGACCTTCCAAGATACGAACTTTGTAATCAGTTAGCTCAAGCTCAGCCAGTTCTGGATATAACTTCTCAAGACCATTGCGAAGCGCTCTATCAATAGCATTAACTGGACCATTTCCACTACCGGAGGCTGAGATTAACTCTCCCTTTGCCCTAATACTTACCTCAGCTCTTGAAGTGACTGAACCATCGCCGCCTTGATCAACGCTAGTTTTCCAACTCTCAATATTGAAAAATGAGGGTTTCTTTCCAGCAAGCTCCTCTCGCAATAACAGCTCAAAGCTGGCATCTGCCGCCTCAAAGGTATAGCCACCTGCCTCTAGCTCTTTTACTCGCTCAACAAGGCGAGCAACAACCTCTTTCTCCTTACTTAAATCAAAACCTAGTTGTGAGGACTTAATTTCAATTGAAGCTCTTCCTGCCATTTCAGAAACGAGCATTCTCATATCGTTGCCAACACTCTCAGGATTCTCATGTTGATATAGCGCTGGATCAATTTTGATTGCCGATGCATGAAGGCCAGCTTTATGTGCAAAGGCAGAGATACCAACATATGGCTGTCTGGCACTTGGTGAGACATTGGTAACTTCAGCAACAGCGTGAGCGATTCTAAATGCCTCCTCTAGCGCTCCAGCTGGAAGTACTTCTTGCTTCTTCTTTAATTGCAGATTTGCAATGATTGAAATTAGATCAGCATTTCCAGTTCTTTCGCCATAACCGTTTAGCGTTCCTTGGACATGGCTAGCACCAGCGGCAACTGCAGCAAGTGAGTTAGCGATAGCGCATCCTGTGTCATTATGGCAATGGATTCCAATGCGAGCAGAGCTATCTGAAATTACCTTTGAAACTACATCCGATAACTCATCAGGCAGCATCCCGCCATTGGTATCACAGAGAGCAATAACATCTGCTCCCGCCTCTGCTGCAACTCTTACTACCTCAAGAGCGTATGCCGGATTGGCTCGATATCCATCAAAGAAATGTTCTGCATCAAGAAATACTCTCTGCCCGCCTTGACGTAAAAACTTAATGGAATCTTTAATCATGGCTAAGTTTTCTTCTAAATCTGTTTTTAAGGCGAGCTCGACGTGGCGATCATGAGACTTTGCAACAAGAGTTACAACTGGCGCCCCAGATTCGGCAAGCGCTCTAAGAAGAGCATCATCTGCTGCTTTACTATTGGCCCGCCTAGTGGCGCCAAATGCGACAAAAGTGGCATTCTTTAACTTCAACTCTTTAGCAGCTAATTTGAAGAATTCAGTATCTTTCGGATTGGCTCCAGGCCATCCCCCTTCAATAAAGCCCACACCTAGATCATCAAGATGTCTGGCAATAGTTAGTTTGTCATGGACTGAGAGATTAAGACCCTCTTGCTGCGCGCCATCTCGAAGGGTGGTGTCATAGATATGAAATGAATCAGAGATTGCCACTAGATAACTCGCTTCATCCAGCCATGTTTATCGGCAACTGTGCCGTGTTGAATTCCAAGTAAGTGATTACGAATTTCCATGGTGATCTCACCAGGGTTTCCATCACCTGTCACCCAAGTTCCATACTTGCTCTTTGCAGAACCAACCGGGGCAATCACTGCTGCTGTCCCGCAGGCAAAGATCTCTGAAATCTCGCCACTTGCTACCCCATCGCGCCATTGATCAATAGAGATCATTCCCTCTTCAACTTTATATCCCAAATCTTTAGCAACGCTTAAAATTGAATCTCTGGTAATTCCATGAAGCAGAGTTCCAGTTAATTTTGGCGTGAAGATGGTTGCATCTTTTCCTCTACCCTTAACAAAGTAGAGATTCATCCCTCCCATTTCCTCAACCCAGAATCGCTCTTTAGCATCTAGCCAGACCACTTGATCACAACCCTCTTTTGCTGCCTCCTGCTGAGCAAGAAGTGAGGCTGCATAATTTCCACCGCATTTTGCTTCGCCTGTTCCACCAAGTACTGCTCTGACATACTCTAAGGAGATCCAAACTGTTACAGCTTTTGCAGAGTTGAAGTAGGCAGCAGCAGGGGTAGCAATTACTGCAAATAAAGCTTTATTAGATGGCCTGACTCCCAGACCCACTTCAGTTGCAATCATAAATGGCCTTAAATAAAGAGACTCTCCAACTTTCTTAGGAACCCAGCCAGCATCTTGCTTTACTAAAGCCTCAACTGCGCTAACAAAGTCTTCAACTGGAAGCTCTGGAAGAGTGATTCGCGCCGCGCTCTTAGCAAAACGAAGAGCATTAGCATCAGGGCGAAAGAGAGCAATAGATCCATCTGGTTGGTAGTAAGCCTTCATTCCTTCAAAGATTTCTTGTCCATAATGAAAAACCATTGCTGCAGGATCAAGATTTAGTGGCCCATAGGCAGAAATTGTTAGATCAGACCAGCCGCTAGCTTGATTCCATTCAGCAACTGCCATGTGATCTGTGAAGTATTTACCAAATCCAGGATCCTCAAGATACTTTTCTCTCTGAGTTGGCGATACCGGATTCGGCGAGGGATTAACCGTGATTTTCATTAGCTAAGAGCCTTTGCTAGAGCATCGCCTATTTCGCTAGTGCTTCTCTTCTTCTCAGCTCTGGTAAGTAAATCAGCCTCTACTGCTCTTTCAACATCTCGCGCAGCCTCAGTTAGTCCTAAATGATTCAGCAACATCGCTACAGACATAATTGTTGCTGTTGGATCAGCTATTCCTTTTCCTGCGATATCAGGGGCTGAGCCATGTACTGGTTCAAACATTGAAGGAAACTCACCGCTGGGATTGATGTTGCCAGAGGCAGCAAGACCAATACCACCGCAGATTGCAGCAGCAATATCAGTCAAAATATCTCCGAATAGATTATCAGTTACTACTACATCAAAACGCTCCGGATTTGTTACAAAGAACATTGAAGCTGCATCAACATGGAGATAATCAGTGCTTACTTGAGGAAAATCCTTTGCAACTTCTTCAAATGTTCTTGTCCAAAGACTTCCCGCTCTTGTTAAGACATTATTCTTATGAACTAGAGTCAATTTCTTTCTAGGTCTTGCCATCGCCCTATTGAAGGCATCTCTTATAACTCGCTCTGCGCCTCGTCTGGTATTGAGGCTCTCCTCAGTTGCAATTTCACTTGAAGTACCAAGCCCGAGAACTCCGCCAGCTCCAACATAAGGTCCTTCGGTTCCCTCTCTAACTACAATGAAATCAATCGGGGCACTTGTCTTTAGTGGACCAACTACTCCTGGATATAGGCGCGCAGGACGCAGGTTTATGTAATGATCAAAGGCAAAACGAAGCTTTAGAAGTAGCCCTCGCTCAAGGACTCCACTTGGGACACTTGGATCTCCTACTGCGCCAAGAAGGATGACATCAAAGCTTTTTAGTTCTTCCAGAGTTTTATCTGGCAGAACTTCACCGGTTTTATACCAGTAGGCAGAGCCTAATTCAAATGCTTTCTTACTATAAGTAAAGCCATGCTTCTTGCCCGCTGCATCAAGAATTTTCAAACCCTCATTTACAACCTCAGGGCCGATTCCATCGCCTGCAATTACCGCAAGATTAAAGTTTTTACTCATACTAGTAGCGATACCGATCTAGATACCCGAGCTCCAATCTCTTTAGCAATCTTTTCTGTAAATTCAATTGGAATAGCAGAATCAACAGTAAGAGCCATTAGAGCCTCACCGCCTGCCTTATCTCGAGCAACTTGCATATTGGCAATATTAATTTTTGCAGCGCCAAGAATATTTCCAACAGCTCCGACAACTCCTGGCTTATCTTCATAGATGAGAAATAGAAGATGATCACTTGGTGGTAGCTCAATATCAAACTTATTGATGCGAATTATCTTCTCTACTTTTCGAATTCCCATAAGAGTGGCATCTACTTCAACTCTTGAACCATTTGAGAATGCAGCGCGAAGGCAAATCATGCTTCGATAATCCTCGCACTCAGCCTCACTGCTTACCATTGCGCTCATACCTTTTTCTAGCGCAAGATTTGGCGAGTTAACATAAGTTGCATCTTCAGTTCCAATTGCAATTAGCGCTCCTTTTAGCGCAGAAGTTGCCAAAATAGATGAGTCATAAATAGAAACCTCGCCTTTAACAGTAATTTCAATACTTACTGGCAGCTCTGCTTCAAGGCCGGTTGCGATCTGGGCCATTTTCTCAACCAGTGGAAGTGTCGGACGAATCTCCTCATGAATCTCGCCGCCTTTAACATTAACTGCATCTGGAACAAGCTCTCCGGAGAGCGCCTTGCGAACCGATACGGCTACTGCAATTCCAGCTCTTTCTTGAGCTTCATCCGTTGATGCGCCAAGGTGTGGAGTTGCTACAACTTGATCGAGAGTAAATAGCGGTGAATCAGTGCAGGGCTCAGTTGCAAATACATCAAGTCCAGCACCTGCTACTCGCCCCTCGCAAATAGCTTTATAGAGCGCAGCTTCATCTAATACTCCACCGCGAGCAGCATTGATGATTCGAACAGTTGGCTTAACTTTGCTCAGCGCTGCGTCGCCAATTAAATTAGCAGTCTCTTTTGTCTTTGGAAGATGGATCGTTATGAAATCAGAGTTTGCTAGCAAATCATCAAGTGAGACTAGATCTACCCCAAGTGCTGCCGCCTTTGCCGGTTGAAGATATGGGTCATATGCAATTACTTTCATGCCAAATGCCTGCATGCGATGAGCAACTAACTGACCAATTCTTCCAAAGCCAACAACACCTAGAGTCTTTTCAAATAACTCAGCGCCGGTGTATTTAGAACGAGCCCACTTCCCGCCCTTAAGCGCGGCGTGAGCAGGTGATAGATGTCGAGCAGATGCAAGAAGAAGTGCAATGGCAAGTTCTGCTGCGCTTACGATATTTGAAGTTGGAGCATTTACCACCATTACTCCAGCAGCAGTTGCAGCAGGAATATCAACGTTATCTAGTCCAACACCGGCTCTTGCGATGACCTTTAAACCTTTTGCTGCAGAGATTGCTTCACTATCCATCTTTGTGGCAGAGCGAATTAAAACTGCATCAACTCCTGAAGAGAGACAGGCCAGTAACTCAGATCTATTCGCCCCATCACAGTTGATAATTTCAAACTCTGGTCCTAGGGCATCTAGGGTTGCTGGACTTAACTCCTCAGCAATTAGAACTTTGGGTTTAGCCACGCGCAGCTGATCCTTCCTGGTAGTCATCCTTATTGGCAGCTTTAACCCAAGACATCATCTTGCGTAGATTTCTGCCAACTTCCTCAATCGGATGAGACTCACCTTTAGCGCGAAGTGATTTAAATTCTGGAGCCCCAGCATCTTGATCTTCGATAAAGCGCTTAGCAAATGCGCCGCTCTGGATATCTCCTAGAACTGCCTTCATATTCTCTTTTACTCTTGGATCAATAACTCTTGGCCCAGAGATGTAATCGCCATATTCTGCTGTGTCGGAAACTGACCAACGCTGTTTAGCAATTCCGCCTTCATACATAAGATCAACGATGAGTTTTAACTCATGGAGACACTCAAAGTAGGCAACCTCTGGCTGATATCCAGCTTCAATTAGAACTTCAAAACCATATTGCACCAATTGAGAAGCTCCGCCGCAGAGAACTGATTGCTCTCCAAATAGATCTGTCTCGGTCTCCTCAGTGAAGGTTGTAAGAATTCCACCCGCTCTTAACCCTCCCATTGCCTTTGCGTAAGAGAGAGTAAGTGGCCAAGCAGATCCAGTTGCATCTTGCTCAACAGCTACGATATCCGGAACTCCGCGCCCTGCAGCAAACTCACGTCTTACTAGATGTCCTGGGCCTTTTGGGGCGACCATACAAACATCAATATTTGCAGGTGGCTTGATATAACCAAAGCGAATATTAAATCCATGGCCAAAGAAGAGCGCATCTCCAGCCTTTAGATTAGGTTCGATAGATTCTTTATAAATATGGCGCTGCTTATGATCAGGAGCAAGGAGCATAATTACTGTCGCTTCTTTAACTGCTTCTGCAACAGTGAGAACTCTTAAGCCCTCTTCTTCTGCCTTGGCGCGGGATTTAGAACCATCTGCTAATCCAACTCTTACATCAACGCCGCTATCTCGCAGGTTTAGGGCATGGGCATGTCCTTGTGAACCGTATCCAATGACCGCAACTTTTCGAGCCTGTATTACCGAAAGGTCTGCATCTTCGTCATGATAAATAGTTGCCACGTTCTCCTGCTTTCTAGTTTAGTTTTGGTAGTCCTCGGTCTGGCTATGCGTCGATGAAGAAGCTAGTCCAGTTTCTTGCAAAGTTCTTTCAGCCAAAGTCGCATCGCCACTTTCTAGCGCAATGAGACCTGATTGAACCAACTCTTTGATGCCAAAGCTTGATAGTTCACCTAGTAGCGCTGCAATCTCAGCGCTACTTCCTATCGCCTCAATGGTAAGGCTGGAGGAAGCCTGGCTAACAATTGAGGCTCGATATTTGCCCACTACAGCTTCAATCTTAGAACGATTATCGCCGGCGCTACTTACCTTAACCATTAATAGCTCTCTTTGATGGGAGTTCTTATCTTCCATCTCTTGAATGCCGATAACGTTAACTAGTTTAAATAGCTGTGCGCTCACTTGATCTAGTGCGTGGCCCTCAAGATTTAAAACAATTGTAATTCGCGAAATCTCAGGACTCTCTGTTGGTCCCACAGCAAGTGAATCAATGTTGTATCCCCGGCGAGAAAATAAGGATGCAACCCTAGCTAGAACACCTGGGCTATTTTCAACAAGAACAGAGAGAGTGTGTTGGGCCATGGCTATAACTCCTGTGAATCCCAGTCAGGTGCCATCTCTTTGGCAATCAAAATATCATCATTAGAAGTTCCGGCCGCCACCATCGGCCAGACCATCGCATCTCTATGAACGCTAAAGTCCACTACAACTGGCGCATCATTAATGGCATTTGCTTCCTTAATAATCTTGTCTACATCACCTTTTGATTCACAGCGAAGCCCAACACAGCCCATCGCCTCTGCAAGTTTTGCAAAGTCAGGAATTCTCTTGGAATGAAGATCTGTATTTGAGTAACGCTCTTTATAAAATAGGGTCTGCCATTGACGAACCATTCCTAAACTCTCATTATTAATTACAGCTACTTTGATCGGAATATCATTTAGCGCACAAGTTACTAATTCTTGATTTGTCATTTGGAAACAACCATCACCATCAATTGCCCAAACTGGAGTATCAGGCGCGCCAACTTTTGCACCCATTGCAGCTGGAACTGCATAACCCATAGTTCCAAGGCCACCAGAGTTAAGCCAAGTTCTTGGTTTTTCATACTTTACAAATTGCGATGCCCACATCTGATGTTGACCAACCCCTGCAACATATATTCCATCAGGGCCGGTAATTGCTCCAATTCGCTCAATTACATATTGTGGCGATAGTGATCCATCACTTGGTTGGTTATATCCAAGTGGATACTTCTGGCGTAGTGAATTCATCTGCTTCCACCACTGGGTGATATCAGCCTTATTCTTAGCAAACTCAGCTTTAACTGCAGGAATTAGCGCTCTGATGATTGGGCCAAGATCACCAATTATTGGCACATCTGCGTAGCGATTCTTACCAATTTCTGCCGGGTCGATATCGGCGTGAATTATCTTGGCATTTGGGGCAAATGTAGAGAGTTTTCCAGTTACTCGATCATCAAATCGAGCGCCTAAAGTAATAAGTAAATCTGCTTTCTGTAGGCCAGTGACAGCAGCAACAGTTCCATGCATTCCTGGCATGCCAAGATGCTGGCTATGGCTATCTGGAAATGCCCCTCTTGCCATCAAAGTTGTAACAACGGGAGCTCCAACTAACTCTGCTAGCGCAAGAAGTTCTTTTGCAGCATTAGCTTTTATTACTCCGCCGCCGATATAGAAGATTGGTTTACTTGATTGAGCAATAAGTGATGCAGCATCTCGAATTGCCTCTGAGTTTGGCTCAATCTGCGGGCTATAGCCAAGGAGAGTTAACTTCTTTGGATAGTTATAGCTAGTCATCTTTTGTAGAGCATCTTTAGCGATATCAACTAGAACTGGTCCTGGCCTTCCCGATGATGCAATATAGAAAGCTTCAGCAATTGCCCGCGGAATTTGAGCAGGATCTGTTATCAAGTAATTATGTTTTGTTACCGGCATTGTGATTCCGCGGATATCAGCTTCTTGGAAAGCATCGGTTCCGATAGCAGCTGATGGAACTTGCCCAGTGATAGCAACAATTGGAACTGAATCCATCTGCGCATCAGCAATTGGTGTAACTAAATTTGTTGCTCCTGGACCTGAAGTTGCTATGCATACCCCAACGCGGCCGGTGACTTGGGCATATCCAGTTGCAGCATGACCTGCTCCCTGTTCATGGCGAACCAAGATGTGGCGAATCTTTGAATCAAAGATTGGATCATAGGCAGGAAGGATTGCGCCACCAGGAATACCAAACATGACATCAACACCAGAATCTTCTAGCGCGTTAACGAGGGCTTGTGCGCCCGTTATCTCACTTGCCATCTTGGTCCACTCCTTTCCTACAATTCTTTCTAGGCCCACTAATGCAAAAACCCTCAGTTTCCTGAGGGTGCGCGTGAACTTTTATTTAGTTCACGCGCAGCGAATCACCACTGAAACAAGTGCAATTACAGAAGTTGATTTCGCTGACATGTGGATAAGTATCCCCTGATAAAAAGTATGAGTCAACCCTCAAGACGGCTATCTCACAATATGAACGGGGATTAATCCCCTCTTAGTCGCAGACCGCGCCCCTTGATGCTGATCCCACAAGCTTTACATACTTACCCAATACCCCAGAGGTATACCTACTTGGTAGCGGCTTAAAGCTTTCCCTTCTCTTTGCTAACTCACTTTCATCAACCAATAAATCTAGCGTTCTTGCATTTATATCGATACGAATTCGATCGCCATTTTTAACAAGTGCAATTGCCCCACCATCACTTGCCTCTGGTGCAACATGGCCGACACATAGCCCAGTTGTGCCACCGGAGAATCTGCCATCGGTAATTAAGAGAACAGATTTTCCAAGACCTGCACCTTTAATTGCGCCAGTAATCATTAACATCTCGCGCATTCCAGGCCCGCCCTTTGGCCCTTCATAGCGAATTACTACAACATCCCCTGCTGTAATAGTTCCATCCTCTAAAGCTTGCATTGCAGCTTGCTCTCTATCAAATACTCTGGCAGGCCCTTCGAAGGAGTCAACTCCAACTCCAGCAACCTTTGTCACTGCGCCATCTTTAGCAAGTGAGCCACTTAAAATTGTGATTCCGCCACTTACGCCCATTGGACTCTTTACCGCTCTTAATATCTCGCCATCAGGATCTGGTGGATTGATATCAGCTAAATTCTCAGCCATAGTTTTTCCAGTGACTGTTAAACAATCTCCATGAAGCAAGCCGGCATCTAGTAGGGCCTTTAATATCACCGGAATTCCTCCGACTTTGTCGACATCGCTCATAACAAATCTGCCAAATGGTTTTAAGTCGCCAAGTAGTGGGACCTTTGAGCCAATTCGATGGAAATCATTTAAGGTTAAATCAACCTTTGCTTCATGGGCAATTGCTAGCAAGTGAAGAACAGCATTAGTTGATCCACCTAGCGCCATAAGGGCAGTAATGGCATTTTCAAATGCTTGCTTACTCAAAATATCTCTTGTGGTTATTCCCGCTCTTATGAGCTCGACAACAGCTGCCCCTGACTTAACAGCATAACTATCACGCCTGCGATCAACTGCTGGCGGAGCAGCAGAGCCAGGAAGCGATAAACCAATTGCTTCACCAATTGTTGCCATTGTGTTTGCGGTATACATCCCGCCGCACGCACCTTCGCCAGGACAGATAGCTCGCTCAATTTTATCGACCTGATCTTGAGAAATTAATCCCCTAGCGCATGCTCCCACTGCTTCGAAGGCATCAATGATGGTGACATCTTTTCCATCGACTTGTCCTGGAAGAGTAGAGCCGGCATAAACAAATACGCTAGCGACATCAAGGCGCGCTGCTGCCATCATCATTCCTGGAAGAGATTTGTCACAACCAGCAAATGTGACCATGCCATCAAACCTCTCTGCCTGCATTACCGTTTCAACAGAGTCTGCAATAACCTCTCTTGAAACTAACGAGAAGTGCATTCCCTCATGGCCCATTGATATTCCATCAGAGACTGAGATGGTGCCAAACTGCATGGGAAATCCACCTGCATCAAGGACTCCTTGCTTTGATGCTTTTGCTAAACGATCTAAAGAGAGATTACATGGAGTGATTTCATTCCAAGAAGATGCAATTCCTATTTGTGGCTTAACCCAATCTTCATCTTTCATTCCTACTGCTCTAAGCATTCCGCGAGCAGGAGCGCGCTCAAGACCATCAGTTACGAGTCCAGA
>Ga0214923_10002652_pt1 | contig 23478 bp, 22 predicted proteins | sample LL1510_MetaG_FD_177993 | JGI IMG/M metagenome (GOLD analysis project Ga0214923, IMG submission 177993) | Freshwater microbial communities from Lake Lanier, Atlanta, Georgia, United States - LL-1510 | ecosystem: Environmental > Aquatic > Freshwater > Lake | place: USA: Georgia | collected...
AAAATAATAATCAAGCTAAAAATAATCAAGCTAGAAAAATAAAATAATATATTTGTCATTTATTATATTATTTTAGATGATAAATTATTTTAAGGAAACCTTTATATTTATAATAATGGATATTTTAACAGTATCGCAATTTTGTAAATTTATTAAAAATATTATTCCAGGTAAAAAATTTACTGTAATAGGTGAGGTAAACCAATTAAAGAATTCTCATGGGCATATCTTTTTTTCTTTTAAAGATAATGAAAATTGTTTAAGCGCAACTATTTGGAAAAGTAAAGCAGAATTATTAGGTGATTTTAAAATAATTGAAGGTGATAAAATTACAGTAGAAGGTAGATTAGATTTTTACAGTGCTAATGGTAAATTAAATTTTATTGTTGATAAGGTAATAACAAATGATGGTATAGGAGAGTTGCAAAAAAAATATGACAAGATAAAAGAAGAATTTTTTAAGAGAGGCTATTTCGATGCTAACATTAAAAGAAAAATAGGCAAAACAATAAAAAATATTTTGGTTTTAACCTCAGAAACTGGTGCGGCATATCATGATTTTTTATATGGTTTAGAAAACTCTGGTTCTAAAGTAAATATAGATTTAATAGATGTAATTGTTCAAGGTTCAGATTGTCCAAAAAATATTTGTATCAAAATGGAAGAAATAAAAAAATCAGATAAAATTTATGATTTAGTGGTAATTACTAGAGGAGGGGGTAGTTTTCAAGATTTATTTGGATTTTCACAACCGGAATTAATTGAAGCTATTCATAATTTCCATTTACCAGTAATAAGTGCAATAGGTCATCAAGTTGATAATCCTTTGTCTGATTTGGTTGCTGATTATACTGAACCAACACCATCTTTAGCTGCTCAATTTATTGTTGATTATAATCGGAATTATTTGAAAAAACTATTAAAAATACCCCAAGAATTAAATAATTCATTAAGTATGTTAATTATAAATCAAATACAGATGTTAAATGGCTTAAATGCTAGATTATTAAATTTTGAAAATGAAATGAAAAGTGATTTGGTTACTGAAATTCATAATTATTTAAGAAGATTAAAAGTTTTCGATGAAAAAATAAATCTTAAGTTTTTAGGTATAAAAGGAGATTTGGTATCAGAAATTCATAATTATTTAAGAAGATTAGAGGCTTTAAATTCGAAATTATTAAATTTTGAAAGTAAAGATATAATATTAAATGGGAATGGTAAAATATTTCAAAATAGTCAGGAATTACGCGACTACACTGGTAAAAAAATGGAAATCATTTGGAATGATGTAATATTAAAGGTATCAATTCTTGAGAAAAATTAATTTATATCATTCATACCAAAAACCGGCTTTTCCATTAAACTTAATTTTCTTTTATAATATTCTCTTAATGAATTTTGATATTCTTTTTGAATTCTATCATTTAAATTACACCAATAAGATAAAACTATTTCATCCTTGACAAAATATAAATTTAATTTAGATATATATATTAATAATTCATTGTGGTTAAGATAACCATCTTTGTAATTTTCAAATAAACCTAATTCAACCAAACTAGCTTTAAAAAGAATATAAAATTCCTTCTCTTTAATATTATCTTTCCATAAAATCAAACCGTTAATTTCATCTACCGTTATTGAATTATTATTTGTTAGTAAAACTTTAATTAAATTATAATTGGTATTTAGATTTTCTGTTTTATTTTTTAAAAAATATTCCTCTTCTGTCTCATCGTAATCTTCTATAAAAGAAATTAAATTTTTCATAAAATATTCAATATAATTATTATTAGTTAAATGGGTATCCCAAAAAACATAAAATCTTTTACATTTTTCATCATTTGGAAAAGATATTAATTTACCAATTCTTAATTGCTCAATGTGAATACCACCGTATTTATCTAAATTATCCCTCTCTAATAATTCTACACAAATATATTCATTATTTTTAAAATATATTTTGCAGGTTATTCTAAAAACGGTTTCAAATGAATGTTCTATTTTAATAAGGTTTTCATTAACAAAACCTAAGGGATTGAAAAATTTTTTAAATTTATTATTTATATTAAATTTATTCTTTATATTATCTATTAAAATATAATTAAAATAAGTTTGTCTGTTTATCATAAACTGAAAATTTTCAGTGGAATTTTTAAGAATTAAATAATAGTTACCTTGAGAGCAATTTATTTTACACGTGAATCCAATTTCCTTGAAAAATAATATATTATTATAACTTATTTTAGAAGTAGGTTTTGAAAATATTTTCTCGATTTCTTCTTTCTTCTCTTTATTTTTCTTCTCATTATCTTTATTTAAAGATAAGAAAGAACTAATCTCTTTTAATATGTCCCCTTTAAGATTAAAACCAATATTTTTTATATATGGTATTTTACAATATAAGGAAACTAACATTTTGGGTTCCATTAATAATTTAAGTTAGTATATCCTTAAATATTTTTATAAATCATAATAATCTTTTAAGCTCAAGTATTTATTTTTATATTTAATGTACTTTTTACGGAATTTTCTTTCTTTTCTTTTCATTCTTTTTACTGATGATCTAACTGATGATTTTGCTGATGATTTGGAAGGTGATCTTGATGATGCTCTTGATGATGCTCTTGATGATGCTCTTGATGATGCTCTTGATGATGCTCTTGATGATGATCTTGATGATGATCTAGAAGGTGATCTAGATCTTTTAGATGAGTTAGAAGAACTTCTTTTTCTCGAACTTCTTTCTCTTTCTCTTCCTCTTTTTTCTACAGGAACGTCATATGTTTTTGTTAAAATAGTATTATAACCAGTGTAATTGGAAAATATTACCGGTCTGGGAACGAAAACCGGATAAGAATAAATTGGCACATAAGTTACTACAGATGTTGGATAAACAATATAAGGCGAAGGGACAAAAAGTCTTTGTCTAAAAACATCGTAATATCTAGTTACATAATAAGCAATGCCTCCATTTATTCCATATAAACCAGATGGAAAAAGTCCTATAGGATAAAATCCAATAAAGAAACCAGGAAATTTTCTGCTTTTAATATATTTTTCTTCATCGTCTGATAAAGTGTATGATATAATATTTACATAACGTTTTTTATCTTCTTCATTAAAAGGTTGATATTTTAATCTATTTTCATCTATTTCTTTTAGTTCTAATTTATCTTTTAATACTCTTTTAGCTGCTTGTCTAGAAGCTCTGTCATTTTTAACTTCATCACTTACTGGTTCAGTAGGATATTCAGATGGTTGAATGGTAGCTTCTAAAAATTCTTTATCGTTAATTAAAGCAAATTTTAAGCTTCTACTAATGATTAAAATTTTTACTATTTGTTGGGGTGGTACTAATGGTACTATACTTACTGACATTTATTAATATATATTACAAAATAAATTTTTAAATATTCTAAAGATTTATTTAGTTTAAACTTAATGAGCAAAGAAATTCAAGATTTTGAAAAGGAGGTTAATAGTATTGATGAAATAAAAGAATGGTCTAAGAAAATAGTAAAAATTAAAGAAATTAAAGATAAAATAGTTAATGAAATTAAAAAAATGAACGAACTATTGGAGAATTTAAATGGTAATGAAATTAAAAAGCCCGGTATCAAAGATACCAGTTTGAAAAGCAAAGCTTTTCTTCCTAAAAAAAAGAAAGACTTGGATAATTTATTGGAAGAATACGAAAATACAAAAAATTTAGAAGAAAAGGTTAAACTATTTAATCATATACAATATTTGATTAAAGAGTGTGAAGGAGAGTTATTTGATAAAAATAATATTTAGAACAGTGCATTCACCTTATCTAAGCTATCATAAATCTTTTTTCCCATCTGTCTATTAAATGGATAGGGTTTAGTAATTAAAATTAATGAAGAATCCAATCCATTAGTATAATAAAAATTATCTTGACTTAATATTTTTTCTTCAACCTTAAAAAAATCAATTGTTAACAGTTTACTTCCTGTAATTGATGGATTACAACAGATATAATTTGGTATTACACTTTCATCAATAATTAATGTGTCTAAATTATTTAATGTTTCTATTTCATTTACAGTGTATTTTACATTTTTAATACTTTTAGTTAAGTCGCTAAAATTAATATTAGTTAATTGATTGTGTAATTTTTCAAGGTCTAATGTATTTGGTATTTTAGTTAAATCTATTTTCGACTCGTTGTTTAAGTTATCTAAACTAAAATCAAGTACTTCTTTTTTAGTATAGAAAGTAATTTTTTTGTTTTGATAAACCATATTACTTTTTAAGTTTGGAGAATTTAGTAATGGTTTCATAAAATTAGTTGTTTTTTGATTAGCTAAATTTTGATTATCTTTATATATTTCATTTAAAATTCCTTTTTCATCTAATATTTTTTGAGTTTCGTCAAAAATAATATTTTTCTTTTGAAGAATTGGATACATTAAACCAGATTTCATACTGGTAGATATTTTATTTTTATCGTAACTATATGATGTATCAAAATTACTATCTTCTAATTCAAAGAAGGTATCTCCAAAATTTTCAGTATTATCGGTAAAAATTAAAGGGAAAATAATATGAACAGCTTTACCATCACTAATATTAATATGTGTAAATCTAATTTCTAAATCAATCTTTTGGCTATTCCAATTTAATAAACTTTTTGCCCACGATAATTTAGTTAGATGATATGATTTATTATAAATCATGGCTTTATTCTCGTCTGGTTTATATATATCAAAATTTATTAAATCACCAGTATTAATTAAAAAATTATTATTCTGGATATAATCTATTTTCATTGGTACATTACACATTGGTAATACTGATATATTTAATCTTCCGTCGTCATTTACAACAGTTTTAGGACTAAATACATTACTTAATTTTCCCCATTTGTCATCTCCAAATTTAACTCTATCTGTAATATCTAATTTACTATCATCATTGAAAGGTCTGACATTTTTTAAATTATTAAAATATTTTTGATATTCACTATTTGGAAATTCTTGTTCTATCTTCCTTACTCTATCTAAATAATCTTGATTTAAGTTTTGTAATTTTAAGAAACTTTCTGTATTATTTGTATTAATACATGAACAAGAACTTCCGTAAAAGTAGTAAATAATTATCAATAAAATTATAATATATAATAGATTCATTATAATTTATTGAGAAATTAAAGTTTATTTTCTATATATTTACTAGTCTTACCAAATTTTAGCCCGATTTTCTTTTGGTAAATATAATTTATTTTCTTTACTAATTTTAAACGTTGTATAGAAATCATCTATATTTTTTAAAACACCATTAACTCTAAATTCTGGAGGAGAGTGAGGATCTGTTAATAATCTAACTTTCATTTCTTCATCTCTAGTATTACATCTCCAAATAATACAATAGCTTATAAAAAATTTAGCTAGTTCTTTTTGTAAATTAAGTTGACTATTTATTTGATTGTTATGATTTAAATATTTTTTAAATCCTTCTAATGCAATAGTTATTCCACCAATATCAGCAATGTTTTCTCCTAAAGTTAAATCACCATTTACTTTAACATTATTTATAGAATATTTATTATATTGTTCTTTAATTATTTCTGTTTTTAATTTATATTTTTCATAATCCTCATCTGTCCACCATTTATTTAAATCTCCTTTAGCATCAAATTTACTTCCTTGATCATCAAAAGCGTGAGTTATTTCGTGACCAATTACTGTTCCAATAGCGCCAAAATTATATGCTTTATCAACAAATTCAGAAAAGAAAGGTGGTTGTAAAATACCAGCTGGGAAAACAATTTCATTTGTTAAAGGAGAATAATAAGCATTAACTTCTTGAGGAAACATTTCCCATTGAGTTTTATCTATTTCCAAGTAAAGTTTATCAAATTCGTGTTTATTGTCATCTATATTACAATTCAAATTATTTCTTAAATAAGAATTTTCCATTGTAATATCTGCTTTATATTCACGCCACTTATCAGGATAACCAACTTTATATGTAATTGCTTCTAATTTTTCAAGAGCCTTCTTTTTAGTTATATCACCAAGCCAATCCAATCCTGCCATTCTATCATTTAAATATTTAATCAAGTATTTAATCATTTCTAATACTTGTTTTTTTGCATTTTCTGAAAAATTCTTCTCAACATATTTCTTTCCAATTAAAAAACCAAGCTGATTTTCAGTATTCATTAATGCTCTCTTCCATAAAGGTTTCATTTCAGGTGTTCCTGAAAGAACTTTTCCATAAAAATCAAAAAAGATTTTTTCGCTTTCTTCTGTTGTAAAAGAACTAATAGCTGATAAAAATCTAAATGTAAAATAATCTTTCCAGTTTTGTAATTTTTCTTCTTTAAATAACAATTCTAAATTTTTTAAATATTTGGGATTTATTACATTTATTTTACCTGGCTTCTTTCCTAATTTTTTAAAAGCATATTCTAAAAAACTAAAAGATGGATAATCAGAAATTATTTCAGTTAAATTTCTAGGATTATTTTGCAATTCTGGTTTTCTTTTTTCAATTTTAGTATATGTATGTTCAGCCAAATATTCTTCTATTTTATATATAGCTTCGGTATTTAATGCTTTTGTATTTAACTTTTTATTAAAATATTTAGAATATCTTTCTAAAAATTCAACATATTTTTCTCTTTCATTCATATTTTCTTTAGAAAAATAATAATCTCTATCAGGAAGCCCTAAACCACCAGAGTTTAAATGTAAAATATTAATGTTAGAATCTTTAAAATCATTTGAAACAAACATACTAAATGGTCCAGTTAAACCAAATGTTAGTTTGTAATCAATTATGGTAATTAATAATTCTTCTATTGTCTTTGCATTTTCTATTGGTTTTAATAATTCATTCACTTCGCTTAAACATTTATTTCTATTTTCCAAATCAAAAGCTTGTTTATAAATAATATTTAATTTATGAAAAGGACTATCTTTTGGATATTCTTCTTCTAATATTTTTTTAATTTTATCTTTATTCTCATTATCTAGAACTGTAAATCCACCCCATCTTTGATAATCTGAAGGAATAGGATTTTTTTCTAGCCAATGATGATTTACCCACATATAAAAATCATCACCTGAATTAAAATTTTCCGAGAAAGCATTATTCATTATATATAAATTTTATATTTGTTTAAATATAAATTCTATTATTTCTAATATAGTATAATGTTTGATTATACTACAATAAAAACTGCCATTAAAGATTCTGGAAAAATAATTTACTGGTATGATAAAAACGGTAAATTACTTTTAACAGATAATAAAAAGAAAGTATCAAAAAATAAAATTAAGAAATTAAATTACACTGGCATTTTATTTAGATTAAGTATTAGTTTTCATCGGGGTGATATTTATGGTCAAGGAGGACAACTTGCAGTTAAATCAGTTTTGTTTGAAAAGGAAAATAATCAAGTAAAAAGAATGGCTAGTAAAAAAAATGGATTTATCTGGTTTGAAAAATCTTGGTTAGAAAAGAAAAATTGGCAAGAAAAATGGCTCGATTTAATTGTAAAGAAATTAATGGGTAAATTTGAATTTGGATTAGGAGTTTATAAGTTTGTTAATCTTCTATAAAATATTGAGATAAATTTGTTTTATTATAATAATTATCTTAATATATGGATAGTCTTTTAGAAGCCAAGTTAGAAATCATTCAAGATATGCTATTAGTATATCTTTTTGATAATGATGAAAAGCTAATAAATAATTGGAAGGAAAATAAAAAGGTTAAAATTAACAAGAAATTTAAACCGTTGCTTCAAGGCGATTGGACCAGAAAGAATTCTAATTTTTTAAATTTAGATGAATTGCTTAATACTAAAATATCTAGTAATGATTTCTTTCAATTACTAGCGAAAGAATTAAATAGGAAAAAAACTATAAACGGGGATTATAATAATAATTTTAATCCTAATTTATTCTTTTTGTTTTTCAAAGATTTTTACAATCTAAAAGTTAAAGACGAAGAAATTAAATTTGAAGAAGAAACTAACAATACTATTATTGGGATACGATTTTGTAATTACGAAAATTTATCAAAACTAATTCGACCAGAAACCCTTAAAATAATAGAAATCCATTCGAGGTTTCTATTAAATAATTCCATTTTAGATATTTTACATTTGGAACTATTTACTAGATATTTTGTGGAAAACTGTTTCATTCAATACGAGGTAAAATTAAATTATAGGAGTAAACGATATGTTGACCTATGTTATGTTATCAATGAGAAAGAGTTAATTTTAGAGATTAATGAAGTTTGGCACGATAAAATTAATGATTATTTTCGGGAACTATCTATTTTACTTTCAACTGGTTCCCGTCTAATAAACCTAAATTTAAATGACCCCTTTTGCACTAATGAAAAAGTCTATGAAAATATGTTTTTAGATTTATGTAAGCTTTTATATAAAACGGATACGAAATGTAAGGCATTAGTGTTAAATCTAGTTGAATGCAATGGCTTTCCACTGGAACAGGTAGAGTTAGGCGTTGGACTATTGAATAAACAAATTAAAGTAAAACTATCTGAATTTTTAAGTATTCCATTTTTAAGTGATATCACTTTAGAAATCGATGAAGTTATTAAAAAGATTTTTGAATTGGGTAATATTGATAGTAAATTAGATTTTTATAATTTTAAGAAAAATCTTACGGTAAATAATCTAATAAAACATAAAAGTGAAATTTATCTAACTCCCTATGGAATTAAAAATTTTCTTTTGTCTTTTAATGGTAACGAATGGGGTAATCGTAAGGAATATATTAAATTTATGAACGATTTGGAATTTAAATATTATCAGACGATTGAAAATTTATTAGATGATACAAACTTTGATATGCTTAAGGAAGAAAATTATCAGTTGAAAAATATTTTGGTTCTAAATAATTATGACCAAAAGAATTTTCTAAATAATACCAGTAATAATAAATTATATCATCCTAGAATACCGTTTATAATTAAAAAAAATAATGAATTTGTTAATTATAAATTGTTAAGTGCTATTTTAGATGAGGAAATTAAAAATGGTGTTAAAGATATTGATGTTAATAAGGGATTGGTGGTGAATTATAGGTTGCTTAGTGAAAGCGAGGTAAAGAATGTTATAAGTTTAATTGATTAATTATTATTATATATTATATAATAATGAAAAAAAATCAAAAATTATTAAGTATAATTAATATGCCAAATAATTCATTGGTTAAGACCCACGAAATATCTGTAAACAATATTCAAGCCAGTTCTATTAAACCTAAATCTTGCTTAGTGCCCGTTTTAGATGTTCACGAATCTAAATCAAATAACGAAATAAATGTAATATCTCTAAATAATATTAACGATAGAATAGATAATTATGAATTAAATAGTAAAGAAAATAATAAAGAAAATAATAAAGAAAATAATAAAGAAAATAATAAAGAAAATAATAAAGAAAATAGTAAAGAAAATAATTTATTAATAATTGATACAGTTGGAAATAATTCACATTTTTTCATAAAAACATTAAAGATTAAATATAAAAAATATAAAAATATATTTTTCTGTACTAAAATAAATAATAGATATGAAATTAGTAATTTATATGATATCAAAACATATAACAATGAACAATTTATATTATTTATAAAAACAAATAATATAATTAGAAGATTGTTTGTTTATGAAATTGAATTAGATGAATATTGGATATTGAAAGAGTTTAATAAAGATATACAAATATATATTGATTCTAAAATATTTTTATCTTTATATAATCAAAATAAAATAATTATGTCATTATTTCAAAATATATTTTGTGAAAATGAAGATGATATTAGTTTAATTAAAACTCTTTTGAAAAGTGGTGGAAATTTGTATTTATCAAAATATCCAAATTATAAAAATATTAGAAATAAAATTATTTTTAAAGATAATAGAATAAATATTGGAATTATAGGAGAAGAAACTTCTGATAATATAAAAATATTAAAAAATATTAATAATGAATACGTAGTTCATTTTATTAATAATCAAAATTGTTATAATATTTATTCTATTAATAATTTTTTAGAAAAAAACAACATTAACTTAATAATTATTTTATCAAATGGAATTAATAAAATTATAGATTATTTATATTTAACTGATTTACCTTTATTTGTTTTAAATTCTTTTAATAATATAAATATCAATTCATATAATAAATTATATAGATTTGACAAAGTTGAATTATTAAGTGATTTAAATAAATATTATCAAAATTATTTTTATGAAATTGATCCATATATTTATTTTACTGACTTTTGGGATTATTTAAAATTAGAAGATAATATATATGATAATAACAAAAATTTAATAAATGATATTGTATTAGTAACTTCTAAGATTTATACATCTAAGATTAGACTAAGTTATTGTAATAAAAGAAGTATTTATACTAAAGATGAACGTTTAAAACAAACAATTGATAGTATAGAATCAATAAAGATTTTTATACCTAACAGTTATATAATATTAATAGATAATTCTATTTTCAATATATATGAAATTAATTTATTAAAATCTAAAGTAGATAAATTTATTAATATTATAAATAATAAAACAGTAAATTATATGACTGATGAAAATATTTATAAAGCATACGGAGAGATAGCTCAAACCAAAGTTGCACTAGATAACATAAATAATTTAAAATTTGATAATTTTTTTAAACTTTCAGGTAGATATATAATAAATAATAAATTTATATATGATAAATATGTGAATGAATTTAATATATTTAAAAGAGATATAAATATTATTGATCATAAATTTTTTTTTACATCATTTTATAAAATTAGTAGAAACAATTTTAATAATTACTTTGATAAAATAAATTTATTATTTAAAAATGAAAAATTAAATGAAGCATATGAAATAATATTACCTAGAATTTTAGAATATAACTTTAATGAAATTGATACATTAGGAATTACTCAAAATATTAGTGTTTGGAAAGACACAACTAATATCTAATAATAAATATACAATGATTCGGTTATTATTAAATAAAAATAATGAAAAAAATTTTAATATAAAAAATGAAAATGAAAATAATTTTAATATAAAAAATGAAAATAATTACTTAGCATATTATACTTGTTTTTTTGGAAACGATAATAATAATTCCAATGTTATAAAAAAAATCCCATCAAATTCGGATGATTGTTATTATTTTACGAATAATGAAAATACTATAAAAAAATTACAAGCAACAAAATGGAAACCAATATTTGTTAATATACCAATTAAAAATAACCTATTAGAAAATACTAGAGATTCAAAAGAAATTAAAGTTTGTCCTAATCGTTTTAATATTTTAAAAAAATATAAATATTTATGTTATATTGATTCAAAATTAATTATTAATGAATCACAAATTAATAATATAATTAGAAATAATTTAGAAGAAACAGATTATTTAATGGTATTAGGAAAACATCCATTCATTAAAGAAAATATTTGGAATGAATATAATGAATGTCTTCTTCAAGAAAGATATTTTAAAGAAAAAGATAGATATTTTAAATATATTAATAATCAAATAAAATCTGGATTATCCGAAAAATCAGAAATACATTTTCAAACTGGTTTAATTATAAGAAAAAATACAACAGAAACAAATTTAATAAACGAAACTTGGTTTGAACATATTAAAGAATGTGGTATCGAATGTCAAATTAGTTTTTTTTTCATAAATCAATTATTTAATAAATATATTTGTGGTATAGATTATTTTTAATCTATTAAATTTTTATAATAATTTAAAATTTCAGTATGAGTATAGTTCCAAAATCTAATATTTTCTTTAGTAAATAAATAATGTAATGCACTTCCTATATCTAAAAATGTAGCATTAGGAAATTTTTTATGTAAATCATAAAATAAAACCTTTGCACCCATACCTCCTGAAATTAAAAAAATAATATTATCAGGATTCTTAACAATGTTTATAGATTTTTTTAGGATATCATCATATTCTTTTTCAAACCAATTGTCTTCATCAATAATTATATGATTATCAATATTTAATAATTTTTTAGACATTATAATAGATTTTTTATTGCATATATATATTTTTTGATAAGAAGAATATTTAATTGCTTCTATAATATTATACTTATTTTTGTTGAATAATTCTGTTTTATTAAATAAAATAAATATATGATAATCTATCCAATTTATTTCTTTTAAAGCTAGTTTATTCCAATATTCTAATATTTTTGTATTTGGCCAAGCACCAAAATAACAATTATTTAAAGATGAAAAATATTTAAATGATATAATTAATTTGTCTTTTAAATTAGGTGTATAAAGAACATTATCACAATTTGCAGTGCAAGTTTTATATTTATCATTTTCATCAAAAGTTTTATTGCAAGTAATATATTCGCCATCGCCAAATTTCATATATATAAATGGTATTTTATTAACTATATTTTTTAAAATTACATAAAAAATATCATTATTTTCTATTTTATTTTCTATTTTATTTTCTATTTTATTTTCTATTTTATTTTCTATTTTATTAGATTTAAGTAATAGTAATTTTAACATATAATATATATATATATATATATTATGAAAATTTTTCTCAAAAATATTAAACATTATTTTTTAACAGTTGATACTAATACTATTAAAAAGTATCACCTATTGGAAGAATTTAAAGAATACGATTTAATTGAAGTTAATCCAATAATAAATATTGGAAAAAATAAATCAGGCGCTACTGGATTTTCTAAAATGATTGATTTAGGTCTTCGTAATCAAGATAGATTACAGTCTTTCCAACCATTTGTTATATATGAAGATGACATTTCTAAATACAGAGAATATCCAGAGTATATTGAAATACCTGATGATGCAGATTTGTGTTATATAGGTTTATCAAAATATAGTATGACCAAAGATTCATCACAAGTATGTACATTTTATAAAAATATAGATGAAAATATTATTCAAATATTTAATATGTTGTCAACGCATGGTATTATAGTGTGTTCTGCATCTGGAGCACTTGCAATACAGAAAGCGGTTTTAGAAGCATATCAAAAAGATATAATTTGGGATATTTTTATTGCTCAAATACAACCATATTATAAAGTATATGCATTAAAACAACCACTTGTTTTTCAAGATAGTAAATATAATGGATGGGAACAAGATACACGATTTTCAATAAAATCAAATGATAATTGTCCATTACCCGAAGATTATATAAATACTACAAATGATTCAATTATTACATGTTGTAAAATTAGTAATTAAAATCTGAGATTATTTAATGAAAAAATTATTATTAATAAAAAATGTAGATCATAAAATTAATGAAAAAATACTATATAGCTATTGGATGGATAAAAATAAAATATTAAAAATGAATTTACCTAGTAGTTGTTATATATTAAATGATATAACTTTTGAAGAATATAATAAAATGGTTTTTAATAAAAATTATCCTAAAATTTATATTTCTGTTGAACCCGAAGTAATTATATCTAATGAAAATTTTATTTTAAATAATTATAATAATTTTCATACAATATATACATATAATCAAAATATTTTAGATAAATGTAATAATTCAAAAATATTTATTCCTAGCAGTTGTTGGATTGATAAAATAAAATATGATAATATAGATTTATCAAAAAAAAAATATGAAATAAGTAATTTATCTGGTTCAAAAGAAATGTGTTTGGCACATACTTTTAGAAAGCATATACATAATAACCAAGATTTATTAAAAAATTTTCCAATTATTTTTTTTATATCAAGTATGCAAAAACCATTATTAGAAAAAAAAATAAATAATATATTTTTAAATGAAGATAAATTTGATTTATTTGAATGTTTTCAATTTGCAATTATAATTGAAAATACCAACCAAGAAAATTGTATATCAGAAAAAATTATTGATTGTTTAATAACTAAAACTATACCAATTTATTATGGGGCTAAAAATATAAATAAAATTTTTAATACTGATGGATGGATAATCTTAAATAATTTAGATATTAATGAATTAATAGAAAAGTTAAAAAATTTAAATAATGAATATTATTTAAATTATATAAATATAATTGAATACAATTATATTGAAGCCAAAAAATATACAGATATTTATGATAATTTAATAAATGCTTCCAATAATTAATCTAATTTGAAAATTTTTTCTATAGAATCAGAATATAATATTGCAAAATTTGCTACATTACTAGTTCTATGGATTAAATATCCACATTTTGAAAGACAAAGCATATCTAAAAAGCTATCTGTAATAAATTTTTTTTTAATTTCTTGATCTTGATTATATAAATAAGAATATTGTTGTTGAGTAAAATTATTTGAAGTTTCTTGACTTTCAGCACGATATAAATCAGGTATATAATTTATAATAATTTTATTTTCAAAATATTTTAATAAAAAATTAATGCTTTCATTATTATCACTAGCAATAAAAATATCTTTTACATCAGAAGTTTCAATAACTTCTTCAATTTTTTTAATATAGTCATTTATTGTTAATCTTGAATAATCATGACCAATATTCATATCAGTTAATCTAATATGAACTCCTAATGTTTTACTAATAATTTTTTTCTCACTTACAATTAAGTTTATTCTATTTAGTATTTCATTGCTTAATTTAAATTTTTTTAATTCTTGTTTTGCTAAAGAAAAATTTTTTGAAGTTATATCTGTTTTATTTAACCATTTATTAAATATATTAAATATGTCATTTGACTTAAAATCATAGTCAATAAATTTATCATTATTTTTTTCATTTATTAAATTGAAAATATTAAAAGTATCTGATATTTTAAAAGATATAATATTATTTTTTTTTGATGTTAATTCCATAATTATACCTAAACTTAAAGCAATAATTGTAAATAATCCAGTAGAAATATTTAATATTAAATTTATATTAGTTGGTTCATTAAATAATGTTTTTTTTTCTTGTTGTTTATTATGATTATTTTTTTGATAAAAGTAATAATTTTAAATTACAATTCATTATATAAATCTATATTTAATTTAATAAATATATTTCTTCTATAATTTTTTTATAAACATTTTCAGCATTTTGTGAAGGTTCTTTAATAAATTCAAATTTGAAAAAATCTAAATCATATTTAGATACTAAAAATTCACCACCAGGATAATCAGGTCCATTATATTCATCTATTAAATTAATATTTAATTTTTTTAAAATCCTATTAGTTAATTCTAATGCAATATAATTAGAAATATGATTAAAAAAAAATAAACAATTAGTGTAAATATGAAACAAAAGTTTTTTTTTAATATTATTAACTATAAAATCTGATATATAAACTCCGTCTATAGTGTTTTCATTTTCTTTTTGTTTAAGCATATTAATTGTTTCATTAAATCTTTTTTCATATAAAAAATCAATTTTATTTTCATCATATAATAAAAAAATTTCATTTAAACTTTTTCCTTCTTTTTTTAAATATATTATAACTTCATCATTATAATATTTTATCTTTTCATTTGTAACAGTAATATATTCATTATTTATCGTAAAATCTTGACTTGGACATTTAGAAACAGGTGTAAAAGAATTATTGTATACATACGGAAATGAAACAGTTTTACAATTTGATTTTAATAATTTTTTGAGATTTTCAGAATTGTAAATAGGATATTTATTTGATAAAGGTTGATAAATAAATATATCACAATTTATTAAATTATTTTTCAAATTATTATCTAAATAATCTAAATGAATGTAGTAATAATTATGTAAATGGCTGATTTTATATAAATTACTATTTAATTTATCATTTAAAATTTTAAATATTGCTAAACCTTGACAATTTGCAAAAATAAAAATTTTAATTTTATTTACATCTTTATTATTTACTTGATTTACAGCTTTAATATTTACTTGATTTACATGTTTTTTATTTCTCAATAAAATTAATTTTTTATTCATATTAATTATATTTATAAAAAATTTTAATTAAATTACATATATAATTAATTTGATTATTTGATAAAAGAGTATGTGAAGGTAAAAATAATCCATAATTTGATATTAATTTTGAATTTACTAGTTCATCTTCATTCAAATACATAGGAGTTTTGTTAATTTCAGGATATGTTTTTCTTGTTTGAATATTATGTATTTTTAAAAAATTAATTAAATCATCTCTATCATCAACTATTATATCAATAAACCAGGGAATCCATCCATCGTAATTACTTTCTTTTATAATATTTAGTTCTTTTAAATTATTATAATATAAATCATGTATTTCTTTCATTCTAATAACTCTTGCTTTTAATTTTTTCATTTGCTCAATACCTATAACAGCTTGTATATCAGTAAATTTAAAATTTAAACCAAAAGTTTCAAAATCATCTATGCCACCACATTTTCTACCAAAATTTTTAATCATTGTCATCTTTTTAAATAGTTTTTCATCATCTGTAACAATAAAACCACCTTGTCCAGTACTAATGATTTTTGGTGTACTTAATGAAAAGCAACCAATTTTACCATATGTTCCTAAATGTTTATTTTTATAAAAGCAACCTAATGATTGTGCAGAATCTTCAATTAATGTGATATTTTTATCTTTACAAAATGATACTATTTCTTCTAAATTAGTTATTCTGTTATTTAAAGAAACATGCATAACAGCTTTAGTTTTACTTGTTATTGCTTTTTCTATTAATTCTTTATTGAGTGTAAAAGTTTTTTCATCTACATCTATAATTACTGGTTTACCTCCTGCATTTATAATAGCATTTATTGTAGCAATCATTGTATAATTTGGTACAATTACTTCATCACCATCTTTTAAATCTAAAGTTAATAATGAAATAATTAATGCAGAAGTTCCACTTGTAGTCATAATTGCATATTTACATCCAATATAATCACATATCATTTTTTCTAGTTGTTCTGTTTGTTTAAATTCAGTTACAAAATTATCTCCTTCATGCATATAATTATAACAAGCTAAAGCTTCATTTTCATCAAAATTAGGTCTTGATTGTAATATTAAATCATTTTGACTTGTCCAATCATAAATATTGTCAATATTATTTTTAAAACACATTTGATAATAACCACCTACAATCATTTTTGTTGATTTTCTATTTTCATCTTTTGGATTTGTAAAAGTTATTTTATTTGTATTAATATATTTTAAATAATCTTCAAGTAATATAATTCTAAAATCCAAAGATATTCTAACTTTATTTTCATTATTTTTTTTATTATAATGTATGCATTTATTTCCATTAAAAAAGAATACATTTCCATATTCCATATTGATAGGAATAAAATCACCTTTCTCTGGTTCCGTTTCAATAAAAATAGTATTAGTATTAGACATTTTAGTAATTGGTATTAAGAAGTTTTTTTCACCAAGAGGATGTTTACCCAAATCATCTGAATCACAATGTGGAGGAACTACAACAGAATTAAAAAATTGAATTCTAATACTTGGAAAACTTTGATATATGTATACTGTTTCATTTGGAAATAATTCATTATATATTTTTTTAATAAAATTACAATATATTTTTTTGAAAGTATGATCTTCTTTAATATTTTTGTAAAAAATTTTATGCAAATCAGAATCTTTATTTGCAAAATTAGAAGCTTCTAAATTATCTTTATTTAATTCATATTCTTTTGATAATAAATGAATATTTTCTAATTCTAAAGTATTAAAAATTTTTTGAAAGAATTCCAGAAAAGGATGTTCTACTGTAGAATAATCATAAAGAAAATGATTTCCTAAAGTTTTTTTTAAATGAAAAGACATTATTATATATATATATAATTTTATAAATAAATAACTAGTTTATATTAAAATTAAATAATAATGATTATTAATATGAATTTAGTAATAAGATTATTAAATAATGATGATTATGAAAAATATTTAGAATTAATTAATGAATTTAGATCTACTAAATTTAATTTTGAAGAATATAAAAATACTTTAGATAATATAAATAAATCTTCTGAAATATGGGTTATTGAATTAGATAATGAATTAATTGGTACAGGGACTATCATATATGAACATAAATTTATTTTTAATATATCAAAAGTAGCTCATATTGAAGATATATGTGTAAAAGAAAAATTTAGAAAGAATGGATTTGGTAAAATAATAGTAGATTATTTAGCCAAGAAAGCTCTTGAAAATGATTGTTATAAGGTTGTTTTAGAATGTAGTGATTCAATAGTAAATTTTTATGAGAAATGTAATTTTGAAAGAAGAGGATTACAAATGTCAATGCTTTTAAAAAAAATGTAAAATTAATCAATAATAATCCATTCTGGTAAGAAGAAATTTTTATAAAAAGTTTTATGTGACACTATAAATTTATCAGTATTTCTATTTAGATAACTACCCCACCAAGATAATGTAGACCATGAAGTTATATTATTTTTAATTAATGAGATAATCCATAAATCTATATATGCTATTTCATTAGTAAAAATAATTTCTAAATTATTAACATAATCATTAATTATTAATTCCGAAAAACTTTTATCATTTGTTAAAACATATAATGTTTTTATATTTTTTTTTTCAATCATGTAATCAATACATTTTTTAAAAGAAAGTATATATAATTCAATATTATTAGTATGGGCTTCTAAGTATTTTTTATTTCCTCTAATATGAATAGAGCAACTATTATCATCTTGAATTTTGTTATATTTGTTTAATATAAAATCAATATCAGTTTTGTTTGGTAAAAAATAATCATAAATTACTGATTTATGATTATTAAAATTTAAATAATTTTCTAAATAACCATTAAATGACATAAAGTTTATAAATGGATAATTATGAATGAAATTATCATTATTACAATTTATAATAATTTTATTTTTGTATTCTTCTATTAAATCTGTATTAACATATCTAAAAATAGTATTTTCTTTATTTAATTCTTCTGATTTAAAATAAGTATTTAAAGAAGGTACGTAATACTTACATTTATGTTCAATCGCATAAGCTATACAAGAAGAAATTTGAAATAACATATTACCAATACCTGTATCTTCATTTTTTTTATACCAAGGACTTATAATATAGTCAATATGATAACAAGATAATTCTAAAAAAATTATTTTATTTTCTAATTTATTTTCTATTTCATTTTCTAATTTATTTTCTATTTTATTTTCTAATTTATTTTCTATTTCATTTTCTATTTTATTTTCTAATTTATTTTCTATTTTATTAGATTTAAGTAATAGTAATTTTAACATTATATTATAATATAAAATAATATTATAGCTAATAAATTTAATTAGTATTATATTACACACCAGTATTCACCCACATATCAGTATCCACCCTCTTAAAACTAAAATGCTTTACCAATTCAATTGGTAATCCACTATCCGTTTCTTCGTAAATTTTCTTATTACTAATAGTAAAACTGTCTAGTATTTTTTCCGGTTGTTTATAGCTAATTAGACCATCTAAAAAAGAAAATAAACAAGTGCTTTCCATCGCAAGTGGTTCTTTAGTTAATTTAACTGGAGAATTATTAATAATTTCCTGAATATCTTCTTTATTAAAGATAAATATCCCAGTTGATAGTCTAAAATCAACATACATAAAAAATCCAGCATCCAGATTAATTAACTTGTTTACATTTTTTTTATTACTAATTATCTTATCCACACTGCTATTCTTTAACATATGTTTGCCAATTTTATGCATTGCCTTTAGTAAGACATTTGTATAAATTAGTTTGGGTTGATTGTTAGCGGGTAAAAAGAAACCATATTTTTGGAAAATAATCTTTTCATACCAAGGGTCAATAACATATTCATTAATATATTTACCCCATTCATTAGATTGATTACCTAGTTCCTTAATTTTACCTCTCCACGATTTACTAAATACATCATCTAGAAGCGGGAAGATTTCATTCCGCATTTTCCCCCGGCGCGACCATTTAGGGGTTGTGTCTAGGAAATACGGGATGTGGTAATCATGGGATAATTTATAAATACTATCCTTGTGATATGCTAGTAAGGGTCTGTAAATATTAATTCCGTGAATGATACTAATTTCTTTCATCACTTCCAAATCCAGTAAATTACCACCCTTCATAGAATTGGTAAAAATATTCTCAATGATATCATCTTTATGATGTCCAACAAAAACTCCTTTTCCGCCGTGATTTTTAATAATTTTATTATATAGATTAAATCTTACTTTTCGTGATTCTTCTTCAAATTCATTTCTGGAACCAGAATCTTCTTTCTTTCTTGAGTAGCCTTCTAGAGTTTCCAGAAAATAGATAACTTTATTAAACTCACAGTATGCTTTTAGAAAATCCATCTCTTCTCCTTGTTCATCTCGCTGATTGTAATTAATAGAACAGGCATAAATAGGAAAGTTATTGTTAGCCTTTGAAAGACGAATTAAAATTGCTAAAATGACCATCGAGTCTACTCCACCAGACAAGCTTACAATAGCTCCATCCTGATAAACATTATTTTTCTGACAGAATTCATCCATTGTCTTAACAAGCGGAATTTCCAAATCGATATTATTAATTTTTTCATCACCCAATGAATAGTTTTTGGGATAATCAATAAGATAGCTATAATCATTTTTTTCAATAATAATATCATTATTATTCTTATCATCATTAATATTATTATCATCATTATCATCATCTTCATAATCTAATAATCTTAGAATATCTAATAAAATTATTAAATTGATTATATTTATTAAATATACAATTAGCAATAAATTCATTATAGTAATAAAATAAGTATAAGTTTTTTATTTTGTCAATTTTTTTAATTACTGATAAAAATGAGATTTTTTATTTTGTCAATTTTTTTAATAATAAGAAAAATTGAAACTAATTTATTTATCTAAAAAATAAATTAGAATGGAAACCCTTTTCGCATATGACGATTATATATTCATCGATAATATCTTTCATCAGATAGCAACTAATATTTTACCTATAACAATAGCAATACTTTTAATACCAATAGCGACTTTTATTACTTTTTCTGATATTCATAAATTTAATCAAAAAGTTAAAGTTAGTTAAATTTTTTTTTAATTGAGGCATTCATTTTCTTACAATTCTTATATTCGTGTGCTTTGGGGTCATCTTGTAAAAGTCTAGTTAATTTTAATTTATTATTGGAACTTAGACTTCCCCCTCTGACAATAAAATTTAAATTTTTAGCAATTGAATCGGTCATTTCATACCAATAAGGAATATCCAAAGACATTTCAATATAAATATAAGTAAATCTATGGCTTGATAATGTATTATCAGATATTCTTAAAATATTAGCTTTCAATGGGTCATACATATAAGAAAGTAAGTAGGGAATAGTTTGACGGTATTTTGTTGGGAAAGTTACGTGATTATGTAAAAATAATTTTGTTAAAGAATCAATCGCATTTCTATTAACTAATAACGGTACTACTGTTGATAGAAAAACACTATAATGAATGTTTCTTTTATAATCGTTCCATATCCAAGTGTCACCATCTAAAAATCCAACAACATGCATTCTAGTAGTTATGTCTGGATTATTATTATATCCGTAGGTTCCTTTCTTAAAATATACTACATTACTATCCGAATAATTATCATTTACATTGCTAAATTCAATTTTATATTCTAAACTTTTATTTATAATGTATTCATAAATATCTTTATATCCTTTTAAAATTTCAAAAACAGTGTTATCAGCAAGAGAAAAGAAATTTGCTTCTATTAATGGAACACTTTCGTATTTTTTAATAATTTTTCTAGTGATTTTCTTACTGGTTTTCTTAGTGGTTTTCTTACTAGTCTTCTTACTGGTTTTCTTACTAGTCTTCTTACTGGTTTTCTTACTGGTTTTTTTACTAGATTTTTTTGGCATATAATATGTACTATATTTTTTTAACTGAAATCATAATTTAATAAATAATTTGTATCAAACTCTTTTTTGGTAGATATGATGATAACGTATGTATTTTGGATAGTTTTATTTTTAAACAATTTAAAATTATGGTCAATATAGGTAAAATTTTCTTTTGCTATCATTCTGGTTATTTTATGAAAAGGTGATTGTTTAACTTTATTAATAATTTCAAAATCTCCATAATCTATATTTTGTTGGGGTAAATTATTATTAAATTGTTCTTTCATTTTTTGTTTACCTTCATTATCCCAAATAGGAATGGTAATGATAAAAGTTAGTTCATTCTCATTTTTAAATGAATCTTCTAAATGACCTAACGCTTTCGATAATGCCATTTCAATAATCTCTTTTTGATAAGGGGGATTTAATCCGAAAGTTCCTTTAATAGGAATTAAATTAAAAAAACTACCGAAAGAACCAAAATATCTTTCAATATCAAAGTAAATAGAACAATAATGTTCAAATGTGCAATTAATTGATGAAGCAAAGCATTCATAATTTAAATTATAATTTTCGTTCATTTTTTTCATTATATCTGGTTTAACTCCTAATTGATGATTATTAGATCCTAATAATTGGTATCTAAATAATATAATCCATATATAATCATCAGCATATTGATTTTTACCAGAATAATTTTTCATTAATTTATCGTATTCATCAACAGGTATTAATAAATTATCTAAAATATTAGATAGTCTCTTGTCTTTAATTTCAAAATTAATTTTAATAGAATATTTATAAAATTTAAATTCCAAATCATCTCTTTTCTGGGAAATTGTTTTTTTATGTATTACATATTTTCCTCTATTTTCGTTGTAATAAGATGATTTTTTATAACTTTGTAACAATACTATTTGTTCCCCAAAATATTTAAGTAATTTATTTAACAGAATTTCTATTAATTTATCCGGATTTTCTATCGTCAAATCATATTTTACTAAATCAGTTAACATTAATCTAAGTGAATTAATTTCATTATAATTATTTGGTAGAAAAGCGTCTATATTAGAATTAAAATTTTCAGAAGCATATAAATTAAACATCCAAGAGGATAATAAATTGGTTAATGTTCTAGGAAAAGATTTTTTAACACTGAAAATCTTAGTTCCTAATATGTTACTAGCATCATTAATAAATTCTTTTATTATATTACAGAATAATTTACCACGATATAATTCTATTATTATATCATGATTTTTTTCAACTGGACAACTATATTCTAGTTGAATACTTGTGTCTATATAAGAATGACATTCATAGCTCATTACTTAAAATATAAATTTTCCTTTAAGATTAATTAAATTTCTAAAATCATATAATTTAATTTAAAATGAGAATAAGGATAGTGAAATGTTTTCTTTAAATTTAAATTTTTATATTCTGTTAAATTAAAGTCTTTATTCTGATTTAATATTTCTAACAAAACGTTATACATATAATTATCAAAAAGTAAG
>Ga0214923_10002653_pt1 | contig 23467 bp, 15 predicted proteins | sample LL1510_MetaG_FD_177993 | JGI IMG/M metagenome (GOLD analysis project Ga0214923, IMG submission 177993) | Freshwater microbial communities from Lake Lanier, Atlanta, Georgia, United States - LL-1510 | ecosystem: Environmental > Aquatic > Freshwater > Lake | place: USA: Georgia | collected...
ACCATTATTAGAAAGTAGTTTTTGAATATAAGAAAAGTTTATACCTTTTGCTTTCTTAGCTTCTTTTTCACCAGCTTCTTTTAAAAAATGCCTGCTAGAAATTCTCATAATTCACCTATTTTATATTTTATTTATTTATTAGTAGTTAAAAATCAATTTTTTATTAGGTTCTTTAGATCAAGAATTTCTGATTTGAAACTATCTCCACCTAACTGATTGAGGATTTTTGCAAGTTTTAAAAGCTTTGGATGATATGATGAAATTTTTTCCATTTCTTTCTTTTTTTCTTCTGCTAAATCTACATAAGACCTATCTCCTAATTCTGGTCTTTTTATTTGTGCCCAGTCTTTTTTTGAGAAGTAGTAGAGAAAGGTAATTGGATCTTCTTCTGGAGCAGACTTTCTTGCGGTTTCAAGATAAGCTCCTGCCCAATCTTTTCCTGAGAAATAATCAAGAAAGTAAATCGGATTCTTTTTTACAGCAGACTTTACTGCCATTTCAAGATAAGGTCCTACCCAGTCTTTTTCTAAGAAGTAATGGAGAAAGTTAATCGAATCCTCTTCTGCAGCAGACTTAGCTGCCATTTCAAGATAAGGTCCTACCCAGTCTTCTTCTGAGAAGAGGTTAAGAAAGCGAATCGGATCTTTTTCTGCATAAAACTTAGCTGCAATCCCAAGATAGGGTTCTGCCCAGTCTTTTTCTGAGAAGTCGTTAAGAAAGCGAATCGGATCCTTTTCTGCAGCAGACTTGGCTACAATTCCAAGATAAGGTCCTGCCCAGTCTTCTTCTGAGAATTTGTGGAGAAATCTAATCGGATCTTGTTCTGCAGCAGGCTTAACTGCGGTTTCAAGATAAGGTCCTGCCCAGTCTTTTTCTGGGAATTGTTTAAGAAAATTAATCGGTTCTTTTTCTGCATAAGACTTAGCTGCAATCCCAAGATAAGGTCCTGCCCAATCTCTTTCTGAGAAGCGGTCAAGAAAGTCAATCGGATCTTGTTCTGCAGCAGACTTGACTGCTATTTCAAGATAAAATCCTGCCCAGTCTTCTTCTGAGAAATTGTAAAGAAAGCTAACCGGACTTTGTTCTGCAGCAGATTTTCTTGCCATTTCAAGGTAAGGTCTTACCCAGTCTTCTTCTGAGAAGTTGTAAAGAAAGCGAATCGGATCTTTTTCTGCAGCAGACTTAGCTACAATCCAAAGATAGGGTCCTACCCAGTCTTTTTTTGAGAATTTGTCAAGAAATCCAATCCGATCTTGTTCTGCAGCAGACTTAGCTGCGGTTTCAAGATAAGGTCCTGCCCAGTCTTTTTCTGAGAAATTTTTTAGAAATCTAATCGGATCTTTTTCTGCAGCATGCTTTCTTACCATTTCAAGATAAGGTCCTACCCAGTCTTTTTCTGAGAAGTTGTTGAGAAAGCTCATCGGATATTGTTCTATATAAGGCTTGGCTGCAATTTCAAGATAAGGTCCTGCCCAGTCTTTGCCTGAGAAGCGGTCAAGAAAATTAATCGGATCTTTTTCTGCAACAGACTTAGCTGCAATCCCAAGATAGGGTCCTGCCCAGTCTTCTTCTGAGAAGAAGTGGAGAAAACCAATCGGATCTCTTTCTACATAAGGACCTGCTGCAATTCCAAGGTAAGGTCCTGCCCAGTTTTTTCCTGAGAAGCGGTTAAGAAAGCTAATCGAATATTTTTCTGCACAAGACTTAGCTGCGGTTTCAAGATAAGGTCCTGCCCAATCTTTTTCTGAGAAGCTGTCAAGAAAGTCAGACGGATATTTTTCTGCAGCAGACTTTCTTGCCATCCCAAGATAGGGTTGAGCCAATTCTTGTTCTGAGAAGTCCATTAAAAATCTAAATGAATCTAGTCTAGCCATCACTGGAAAAATTTCTTTTTTTACTTCATCAGAGGGTTCTGCATCTAAAATAATATCCATAAAATCTTTTTTTTCTGCATTTGATTTTGGTTTAAATTCTTTTTTAAATTCTGTTATATCTTTAGCTAGGCTTTCTATTATCGCTCTGCCGGGACTAACGTATCTTTCTTTACCATTTTCTGAAATTTTATGTCTTTCTATTTCTAAATCTATTCTAGATCTAATTGGAATCCATTGTTCTTTTAATACTGCAGCATAGTTTTCTTCCTTTAAACCTGTGTTAGCTCTGTCTACAGAGAGACCTCCATTTATTCCTCTAAAATCAGGTATCAGTCTAGCACCAGATGAAATATAACCTAAAGATAACCAATCTCTGTCTACTTTTGGATCATCTTTGATAATATAAAATAAAAATGAAGGAACATCTTTTCTGCCTATATAATTGTAAAATAAGTTAGAACCTTTGGTTCTAGCCGTACACCAAGTAGTTTTAGGATTATAGTTTTTGTCATATCCTGCAATCTTAACAGAAGTTTCCTTAGTATGCGGTAACCAGAGATTCCATTCTCCAAATTTCCCAAGAAATTCTTCTGGTTTTAGCTCTACTCCTTCTACTTTAACTGTTAATTCTGAGGTATCTAAGGCAATAATTTCTTCCATTTGATCTAAGGTTAGGTTTTTTATAGAAGAAAGATTTGGATAACCTGCTTGATTAACCTTCTCTTTAAACTCTGGAGAATTGTTATATTTATTCTGAATGGAAGGGAACTTTTTTAGAGTAACTAAAGCTTCCTCAAGAGGATGGATTATTTCTTCAGGTTTCTTTTTATCTTCAACATATCTTAGATGAATCCAAGAAAGATAATCTTCACTTAGATTGGAGAGATTAACATTGGAATGTTTTTCTTTAATTTTTTCAGATAATTCTTCAATTTTAGTTTTAGACTTAGATTCAGTGGCTTCTTGAATTAATTTTTTTAATTCTTCAAAAGTAGGAGGTAGAGGTGGATTTAAGTTTCCCTCTTCTAAAGTAGTATTTGGATCACTAATTTTAATGAATTTATTATAGTACTGTACAGCTAAACCTGCGGCAGCTCTTTCACCTGGATACTTGGAGATGAAGATAGTTCTTAAAGCATCCAAATCCTTAGATTTGGTAGCAGCTAACTTGGTTAACAGATTGGAAAAAAATAATTGTCTTTTAAATTTCAACATCATTACTCCAAAACTAATTAAAACTTAACTATTAATAAGTTTGGAGACTTTATTTTATTAATAAATTATAATTTTAATAGTTTTAGTAAATATTTTAATAAATAGAAACTACATTATCTTCTTCTGTTATATCTGATGCCGCAATCCATCCACGATTTTCTGTAAAAATTTCATGATCTTTTGTACACTTTATTACACGACCATCTTCAAATTCAAGCTCTATAAGCTCTTCATCTACAGAATAGGTGAGACAATTACTTACTAAGTTGATAGTTCTATCATGGCTAATAACACAATCTCCGATGGAGATATCCTCTATCTTTTTAAGAGAACCATCTGCAAGCATAACCATACTGCCAGCAACAAAGCATCCGCGGGCAGGTCCAACTGGCATTTTTTGTTTCGCCCAATTGATATAATCAGCTACAATCAACATATAAGAAGAAAAATTCTTATCCTCTAGAACACTAAGCTCCATCTTAACTCTATCCCAATATTCTTCCTTTTTTTCTCGATCTAAATGAGATAATTTTTTCTTAAAACCTTCAATGCACTTATATCTTAGGTATGCTTTATCATCTGACATGGAAAGGGTGGTTTTTGATTTTTGTTTCCAATCTAAAAAATCCTGATAATCTACCTCCTGATTAACAGGAAATGTAGGTAGAACTGCACCTTTTGGTTTGACATAAGATGGTTCTTCACAAAGATTAAAAATCTTCATTGTATTTGCCATACCAATATCAGCAACTCTCTTGCCAAAGAAAGAGATAATTTCTTCTTCTGTTTTTAGATACATATCCTGCACGCCATATCTAAAACGGTCTGGATCATCAACTGCTTTTTTATCTTTAATAGCAAGCATCAAATCATGATATTTGGCGTGATCTTTGTCACGATAATGAGCATCACAAGTTATAACATATGGAATGCCATAATCATGAGAGTATTTAAGCATAGCTTCATTTAATTTAACTTGATTAACTTCCTTGCCATCTTTTTGAGTGGCCTGTAGGGCATGTGGCTGTAATTCAAGAAAAAATCTATCTTTAAAGATAGAGTGAAATCTCTTCATATGTTGTTCTGCAAGTCCTACCTCTTGATTGGTAATTAAAGTTTTTCCAACCAGCCCATTAGAGCAGGCGGTTAAAGCAATAACTCCTTCATTAGCTTGCTCAATATGTCTCCATGAAATTCTTGGAGTCTTTTTACCCATAAAACCTGAAACTTGATTTTGAAAGGCCATATAATTTAATTTTAAAATATTTTTATAACCAATTTCATTTTGAGCTAAAAGAACTAGGTGATAAGATTTTTTTTCTTCTTCATTATCAGTAAAATACGCCTCCATTCCTGGAATCAATTTAACACCAGTTTCCTGGCTAGCTTTCCAGGCATCGTAAATGGCAGTCATAGTACCATGATCAGTAATGGCTACTCCTGGATGGCCAACTTCTTTTGCTCTAATAAATAAATCATTAACATCATTCATTCCATCTAATGGACTTCCAAGTTCTGTATGATTGTGAAGTGAAACAAACTTTCCTGACATATTATCTTCCTTTTTTCTTTATTAGCTAGGTTTCAAGAAAAACAAGAAGCCCCCTTTCGGGGGCTTAAATTTTTTATTTTATTTCATTCACCAAACATCGGACTAATGGTATCATAAATTTCATGAACCACATCCATGTCAAGCTCCTGTTTTATAGCACGAATTGCCTGGTTAAGTTCTTTCTTGGGAATATTCTTAGACTTAAGAAAATCATCACTCCACTCTTTGCGTGATTCCTGAATATCCTTAATCTGCTGTTCATAAACCAGCCACTGCTTTGCATACTCTTTTGCATCAGCAAGATCCCAAGTAGTCTGAGTTGACTCTGGACTGCTATCATTGAAAATTCTAACTACGCTACCTGACTCATCTGCTGACATTAATTACTCCTTATTTGGAAAACATTGATAGGAGGGAGAGCATTCCCGCCATCCTTATATTATCCACGGCTTCCATTGGGGCCACACGAACTTTGATAAGTTTATTTTGGATAAGTGATGCTTTTTTTGATATTGGCTTAATACTTTTAATATCTAACTCAATATCTTTTCTTGCTTTTTCAATTATAATTCTTTGTTTTAAATTTGTAATAATATTTGTTGCAAAAAAATCAGAAATAGCAGCAGCATATTTAATAGCACTAACTTTAGCATCATTTTTTTCTAATTTCTTTAAAGTCTTTATAGCTTCAGCGGATTCCTCTGTAGTTTTACCCTGAAAATAAACTTCTTCTATACTATGGCCTTCACCGTATATAAAAGTAGAATAATTAAAATCTTCATCTCTAATAATTTCTTCAGAAATTGGATCCTGAACCTGCTGTAGCCTTATAGCTGTCCCGGTTCCATCTTTTTTATTAAAAGGAAATGGAGTAGACATAACTTTCATTCTAGCACCAGGTTCTTTATTTAAACCCTCGGGAGATTCAGAGTTTATAAGATAAAAACCTCCTATAGAAGCCATCCATTTTCTAAATTTATCAGAAAATATTTGAGTATTAATTTTTTGTCTTTTAGAAAAATTGCCCCATAGATTATCATTTCTATATTGATATTTTAAAATTTTCATTCCTTCTTCATCATCTACTGAACTTAGTGGAATGTAATTCTCTTCAATAGAATAACCCGTAATTTCTTTAATTAATTTTATAGTATTATTTATAATAAAATTATAAGTATTTTTTTCATCAGTATTTTTTGAATCAGTAATGCTAATTTTTTGTTGACTATCTTTTTTTACTTTTTGATAAATTTTATCAAACAAAAAATGAGGATCAAATAAATCTTTTGCTGTAATAGTAATTTCATTGTCATTTAATTTTTCATTCATTATTGCTGCTAGTTCATTAAGATTATTTAAATTAATAATCATTTGTTCAAGAGCACCTTTGACAATGGGGGCGGAATCAGTATCATCTTCTGCCCAAAAACTATGACCTCCAAATTCTGGAGAAAACTCTTGATAGTTTAAAATTTTATGGCAAGTTATATAATCTACCATTGGAATATAAGGAGTAGAAGCATTTTTTACAACTTTTTCTTCCTCTCCCATTTTTCCAATATCTTCTATATAAGAAGAACTTGAAGCAGTAACAACGTTATAAGGAAGGTGTCTATATCTATCAAATAGCTCTTCAATATTTTTTTTGCATTTATTTCTTAATTTTTCTTTTTCAATAGATGATTTAATTTTTTCATTAGTTTTTTGATATTCTGTATATAAATTAGATATATCAGATAATATCTGCTCTGCTATACTAGGTGGACTTCTTGTTAAGAAGTCTGAAATATTAACTCTTATTGTTTTACCGGGAATATCAGTTGGTAATTCTATTGGAATTTTGGCATCAAAAATTGGCGGAATTTTTCCATATTTTAAATTTAACCTATCCATTCTTTTTTTATATTCTATAGGCAATAAAAATCCAATATGTGATCCTCCATTATCGAACTTATCACCGTGAGCATAAACTGGAGGATATATTGATAAAATACCGCTTCTAGTAGCTTGGGGTCCAAAATGGAAACCTCTAGTAGAATTAAAATTGGCATGCTCGTTGGTAAATCCAATAATTTTTTCATCAAATGATGGAGTAGTTATAGTTCCATCATTTAGTATAGCTTTAGTGAAAGGATGATAGAATAAAGAAATTTCTTTTTTATAATTTATTTTAAATTTTTTACTATCAACAAGACCTGTTGTCCAGCCTGATGAAGCAATATCCTCTGGAAGGTTTGTGGGATATGGCTCTATGAAATTACTTTGAATATCCCTATAAAGAACTATATGTTTTAACATTGGAGGTGATCCGGAAAAATTAATACCAAGATTAGAATAACTATTGTTTGGTCCAGAAATAGCAAAAATTGGAAATTTACTTTCTGATATTCCTGGAATTATTACAACATCTGCATTAAATAATGGTAGCAACCTAAATGGACCACCCTTTGGAATATTACCATTTTCGCCTCCAGCATAATGATTATGATATTTTTCACCTGGCACCAGACTTACAGTAGTAATAGGAGGAGTTGTAATACATCTATCTATAATAGTTCTAATAATTTTTATTTCATCAACTTGTTGTTTAGATGGATTATCACCTAAATTTATTAAAGAAATCTTTTTATTCAAAGATTCTCTAATTAATTCTACAGCTCTTTGCATATATTTATAATTTGTACAGGCAATTTGTACTTTTGACATTTCTATTTTAAATGATTCAAGAAAATTATCAAGATTATAACTATATTCTTCAAGATAAGCATTTACTATTTTTTCAAAATTTTCTTTATTTTCTTTTAAAGTCTCTAATTCCTCTTCTATTTTGTTTTTTTCTTTAATATTTTTAGTAGTATTCTTTGATTTTAATAATCTATCTATTTTATTATTAATTTTACTATTATATTGATCTATACTCATGTTAGATATTTCTTCCAAGAAATCAAAAATATCTTGTTCTCTTGTATCCATGAAGGTATCTTTACTATCATTTAGCCCAAAAAAATTTTTCAAACTATTAATTGGGAATGTTGTTGGTATAGATGAAATTTTGTCTATATCAATTTTAAATATAGAACCATCTGTATTATTTGGAATTTTGCCTATAATTTTCTCTGAAGATGAAAGATCAAGATTAATATCTGCACCAATATAATTTGGAGAATTTTCTGCCAAATATTTTCTATATAAAGAAGAAATGAATTCAGCAATAAAAATTGCTGATGACATCATCATTACTCTTCCAGTATACTCGCTGCCTTGCAAATTGGAGATCATAAGCTGACTCTCTCCACCGAGTAGGCCTTTGACTGCTGTTTGTTTTGGACTTTCAATATTAGATTTTATTAAAAATATAATATTATCTACTTTTTGCATTAAATCTGATGAAAATAATTCATTTCTAATTCTATCTTCAAGCTCTTGATCATATAATCTGGAAGAAAAATCTTCTAAACCATATTCATAATATCTAGATTCGCTACCCTCATCATATATTTCTATTGCAGTTGTTACGGCTAAAAGAATATTTTTGATGACAACATTTTTTTCTACAGGAGAAATAGATGGATCTAATATATTTAAAAATCTTAAATCTTGAGACTTTAAATTATCTAAATAATTTTTAGAAAAAAATGTAAATCCATCATTTACTATATTGTTTATAGCTTCAATATCATCAAAATTTGGTTGTCTAAGACATAATTCTTTAATTATATCTTTTACAATTGGGATAATTTCTCCTTCATTTTTTAGAGAAGCAGGAGGACCATGAAGTGGTGCAGATATAGTTGTAGAAGTAGATCTATCACAAAGATCTTTAATAGATCTAAGCGCAGCCTGAAGCACTACTGCAATTGGAGTATATTTAATATCTAATTTTAATCTAGCATCTCTTTCAATTTCATTATCCAAAGATACTAATGTCTCATCATAGTCTTTACTTTGTTTTTTATCTAATAAATTTAAAGTTTTATTATCGCTATCTTTAGCAATATCGCTAATTTCTAAGGAAGTAGTTTTAAATAATAATTGTGTATTTTTATCTTTTTTTAAAAAAATATCTGATGACTCAAATTTATTTGCATTACCCCAAATAACATTCCTACCAGGAGCAGTGAAGATATAATAATTTTGATTATTATCTACGTAATAAAATTCAGAAAGACCTTTTTTAGGATCCCAAACTCCATTCCAATTTTTAAAATTTTTCATATTAGGTGAACTTTCTATATCTTCTTTTGTAACTTTAAGAAGAATTTTTTGTCCAAAACGATTTCCTGGAATTTCTGTAAAGAGAGTGGCTTTTAAATTTAAAATTCCAGATGTTGAAATAGCATTACCTAAACTTGTAAAAGATTTTTTACTTGAAAGTCGTTGGCCACCTATTCTATATCCTATATGAGTTTGACCAAATTTAATTGAATCAATAATTTTAAATCTATGACCATGAGAACAAACTAATTTTAAATCACCTAAAATTTCAGCTCTAGATAGATATGAATCACCAGCAGATATATCCATATTTGTAACATCAATTGCATTTTTAATAATTTTACTTAATAAATTTTGATGAGAAATTGAAATATTTTGACTAAATTCTTCTGAATAAACTTTATCTATAAATGGCAATATATCATTAAAGTCTATACCTAATTGTAATAAAGTATCTAAAAAAGTAGAAATATAAATAGCAGACTGTTGATTATCTTGAGTTAAAGCTTCTTTGATTTTTTGTTTTAAAATACCATACAAAGAATTTTGATCTGATGTATCTCTGCAAAAAGATGAAATAGAAGTTGTATTTCCACAGATTAAATAAGATGCTGTAAAATCTTCTATATTCAATAATTCTCCAGAAGAATCTGATGGTGGATGTATAATTCCATTCTTATAAAAATCTTCGGTAAAAAATCCAGATATTGGAGAAGCTAAATATTGATATTTTTTTAATTCCTCATACCTGGCCCCTTTACATTTACAAGGACACTTAAACATAACATTAGAAAACTTCCAGCCGCCAGCTTTTCTTTTTTTCAATTCATTAATAAAATTAATTCTATCCTCTTCTTTTAAAATTCCCTTTTCGATAGATTTGTTAATTGCCTCATTTAATTTCAACTCTGAATCAACACCTGGTTTAAAAGAAGATGAATGCAACTCATATGGTTCAATTGATCTATTTGAAGCCAATAACTCATCAGTATTTAATGATAAACCACAAGAAAATTCTTTTATAGATAAAAATTTACCTTCGGATTCTTTTTCTTTTTTTATTTTTTCCAAACTTTCTGGTAAAGAGGAATCCGAAAATGGACATTTTGTTTTATAGGAAAAAACTTGATCGGACCCACTACCACGCTTCTTTTTAATAGGTTTTGCCCCCATGGACTTTAAAAGTAATTCTCTTTCTTTGATACCAAGAGTATGATCATTTAAATTATTAGAAGAAATTAGTCTTAAAATCTCATCCCAATTTTTACCAATTTTTTTACTAAAATCTCTAAGTTCCCTGGTAGTAATTAGAGTTCCATTTGGTTTAAAAAAAGAATATCTTTCTTCACTATAATCAGATAATTCTAATGGATCAATATAAATCTTTGCTTTTTTTTCCTCCATTTTATATTGAGAAGTTATTAATGGAAGTATATCTGATTTCATTCCAGCCGGAGTTTCTACATATTTTGAATAATAAATTTCTTTTTTACATGTTGGACAAGAAATATAATTCCAACCTAATCTAACTGGTTTGGTTGCATAATTATAAGCAATATTATAAAGAAAACTTAATTTAATTGAAGATGCTATGTATCTACAATAAAGATTAGATGATAAATTTAAAGTTGAAATATTAAAAAACTGATAAATTTTTGATCCAATTTGAGTATCCAATTGTCTGTTAAATTCATTAAAAGCCTGAGTAGTTAATTGTTCATCTAAAATTAGACTGTTTTTATCAGAAATTGATTTAGAGTTACCTGCCATTCTTGCAGCAAAAGCATTAATATAATTGGAAGCATGAAAACAAATTAATTTGGTAAGATGAAATAATTCTACGCCAAGGTTTGTACTTTGTGATTTAAAAGAATTAGAAATTAATATTTCTTCTATATTTAAAAGATTGATACTATCAATATCAAATGGTGAAGAATTTTTATCTATAGTCATTTTATCTTTTAAAATATTATTTTTTAAAGATAAAAATTTATTATATATAACTGAATCTCTTATCTTACAAGCTGCCAATAAGTCATCTGTTTTTTTTGATAAATCATATCTTGTTTGCTCTGCAATAGAAACATCATTATGTTCTGCAGCTTTATTATATGCATTACTTAAAATTAAATTTATTTCTTTAATTTTTTTTAATACAAAATCATTAAATTCTATTGATATTTCTTTATCAATTACAATTTTATGAGGAATTATAGTTTCATCAATATATAAAATTTTATCTTGATTTTTTAAATTTAAAAAATCTGGATAAATAGAAGATAAAGTAGAAAATAAATTTAAATCTGTTTCTAATTCTTTTTTTAGTTTTTCTTCAGCAGAAAGAAACTTTCTTATTAATGGAACTTCTTCTCTTGTAAAAAAATGAGAACTGTAATTTAAATTATGAGCAATAATAGCATTTTTCTTAATAAGTTCATTCTTTATTTTTTCTTCTTTGCCTTTGGCTTTGTCGAGCCCAATAGTTGGTAGGTTAGTAAAAAAATTATATTTTTTAACACCACTTTTTGATTCCCATTTTTTAAAGTTTTTTGGTTTAGCATCTATAGCCTTAACAGCATGAGTACTAACACGATTTTCAACTCTTAATTCTGTTTTACCAAAAATAAATAGATTATTTTTGGTGCAAAGCCATTTTCCATCGGGTGTAATTGGTGCATAAAATGGAAGATTTATTTTTGTTTCATCTTTTTTAGTAATTTCTAATAAAAATCTTTTAATAAAATAATCATCAAAATATCTGACATCTTCATCTAAAACTTGTTCTGATTCTGGTAATTCTTCAGGGTTAAGATTTTTTTCTAGATCTTTTTTTTCCTCAGGAGAAAGTCCATCCATTATTTTAGAGAAATCTTCTTCTTCTTCTTCTTCTTCTTCTTCTTCTTCTTCTTCTTCTTCTTCTTCTTCTTCTTCTTCAGGAAAATTACTCCATTCTAGTTTTTTTTCTTCACCTTCTTGAGTCTCTAGAATTTTATCAAAATCTAAAAAAATTTGATCTATAGGATTTTTAATAAAATTAAATAAACCATATTCTGTTACAAAAATATTTATATATTTATTAATCTCTCCATCAAGACTTAAATTAATTTTTTGATTTAGATTAAAATTTTTAATTTTATTATTTAATTGTTCTATAACATTATTAAATTTTTCTGATTTAATAAACAATTCTATTGATTTTTCAAAATTTGAATAATCATTAATAACTTTATTTAATGCATCCAAAGATTTTTGATCGGATAACTTATCTTGTGGAAGATACCCACCTTTTAGTTCCTTCTGGGAAATTTCTAATTCTTTTATTGTTTTTTGTTTTTTATTAAACTCTAATAAAGTTTCTTTCAATGCCGTGATTGCAGATAAAAATTCATTTTTAATTCTTCCCAACTCTAATTTAAAGTCAGAAATTTTATTTTCAATAAGATTGAAATTTGCAATTGTTTTATTCATTGGCATTTTTTGTCTCCAAAAATTTTTTTAAAGTATTCTTTCTAGAATTTTCTTCTAGACAATCTGATGGTAAAAAGTAATTGAATTTTTCTTGATATTCTTTTTTAAAGGTATTTATTAGTAAGTCAATAACTTTTTCTACATCTTTTATATGCTCTGCATCTGATCTAGTTTCTGCAACTAATATTATACTATTATTAGCACTTAACTTAACTGGTTCTATAAAACCTTTGTTGATTTTTTCATAATTTTTTTCTTTATAATCTTTGCTATAAAAACTAGAAAAATTATTTTTTAAATCAGTTTTTAAAACCTCATCTAATAAATTCCAAATAGGAATTGTTGCTATTGATTTAATATAATCATTATTTACATAATTATTAAAAAAAGATCTATCAAATAGATGAGTAATATTCCATCCGTCTTCAGTATAAATGTCTAGATGTAAAATATCAATAGATTCATTTCCCATTCTTTTAATTTCTGTATTAATTCCGTAAGATCTTTCTGCTGATTTCTTGGGAATATTTGAGCCATCTTTATAATAAATTTTAATTGAGTCATCCGTTATTTTATTAATTTGAAATTGTTTTATTTCTGGAATAATATTTTTTAAAGAATGAATATGATTAATATATAAATTCTCACCATTACTACCACATAGTAATGATGGAAGCTCAGTTTTTGCAATATTAAAATATTGATAAATATATTTATTATATTCTTCAAATAATAAAAATAATTTAATATTTAATAATTTTAAATTATTATAAGATATAAATGATAATTCTGAAATTTCTTTTTTTATCTTTTTGATTTCTGTAAAAAGATATCTAGCTAAACAATAAAGTAGAATTTGTATTCTAGCTCTATATTTTCCTATTAGAGATCCTTCTATTTTTTTTATTTGATTAAAATCTAAATTTTCAAAAGTAGCCGGTGGGTTCTTGAGAAGAGATCTGATTGTTGGATTATCAATAATATTAATTTCTTTAATTTTTTTATCTAAAATCCATTTATACTTATCTTCAAAAAAAAGAATTTTTTGATCTAAAAGATCTAGATCAGACTGAGAAATTTTCTCAAGACTTTTCTTTTTTGAATTACCATATATTATATCAAATTCTTCTCTAGAAGTTTTAAATAATAAAACTGCTTCTCTTACTTCTTCCAGAGATTTAAAAGATATTTTTGAAAAATCAAAATTAATAAAATCTTCTTCTTTTAAAATAAGTCTTTCTTTATATTGTTTTGATTCACCTGCTTTTAAAAGTTGAAGTTTATACTCAGAAAGTTGTCTTTCTTCTTCTAGAAATTTTTCTATGTTATTTTTTATCTTCATATTAAGAAATCTCTTTTAATAAAGATCTTATCTCCTCATGCTCTGCTAATTTTTTAATTCTTACACTAGCAGTCCAGCCAGTAAGTCCAACTTCTGCTGCAGCATCTTTAATAGATAATCCATCTATACAAATTCTTTTTAGAACATGAGCTGTATTGGGATCTATTTCTTCTTTAATTTTTTTCAAAACAGCATCGATATCTATATCTCCAGAATATCCATCTTTTTTAAAGATGGAGTCATCTGTAGATAAAGTTGATTGAAAATCCGCTTGATCCTCGGAGGGTTCTTTAGAACCTAAAGAGCTAAAGACTAATTCTTCTCTTGATCTTCTATAAGATTGATTTGTAATTTTATTACAAGAATTACAACAAATTATTTCAGAATAAATATAATTATCTTCTTGTTTTTTATGTACAAATTTTCCGCCGCATTCGCACTGACCTAAATCTAAGTCTAAGGAAATTGAAGCATCATTTGCTATTTTATTATGATGTTTTATTAAAGAAATGACTTTATTTCTTAAATGAACATGTAAAAAAGTACTTAATCTAACTTTTTTAGATGGATCAAATGAATCTATCCCTTCTATAGCTATTCTTGAAATTTCTTGTTTAATATCTTCAAATTTATATCCTGGAATATAAACTTTTGAAGACATAGATCTAATTAATGGATCTATTTTTTTTAGAATTTTTTCATAACCTTGTTTGGTTATTGTTGAGACATAGATGGTCTCTTCATACATTTGGATATCGCTTTCGTACATCTCAGTCTCCCTCTACCCAGGTATCTTGGCATATTGATTTAAAATCACAAAAATTGCATAAAGCAGTTGGTTTTTTTAACCACTTTGTTTCTGTTTTAATCGCACTTGCAATTTTATCAATATTTTTAATTAATTTATTTAAATCATCTTGATTAAAATCCCATTTAATTTCTTCACAATCTAATTTTAACATAATATATTTTCCAGATAATTTTTTAACATCTGGATAATTTCTAGTGATAGCTTCTGCATAAACTGTTAACTGTCTAGGAGTTAGATAGTCTGCTGACTTAGAAGTTTTATAATCAACAACACCATAATGTCCGGGACTTATAAGATCTATTCTATCTATAAAGCCTCTAACTTCTACATCATCTCCATGTTTAAAAGAATATGGAACTTCTACTCCTACGATTTTTGGCATTCCTTCTTTTTTTATTTTATAAAGATAATTTTGCATAATATTTTTTAATAAAATTAGACCAGAAACTTCTCCTTTGGGGGACCAAGTATTTTGACTTAAAAGATCTAAATCAAATTCTTCTAGAGCCTTAACAAAACATTCTTTCATGATAGCTGGTGCTTCCTTTTGGTCAAAAGGATCGTTCATATGTTTTAAATGAAAAAGTTCTAGCATCTTATGGGCACAGGATCCGAATTCGGTATGACCCCATTTTTGCTTTTGGATGTTTGGTTTTTCTATATAGGTATAGTGATATTTTTTAGGACACTTTTCATAAGTGTCCATTGATGATACTGAAAGTTTTAGCATTTTTTCTCCGCTAAAATATTTTAGTCATGTGGCGGTCCTCGACCCACCTAAAAACAAAACGATTTTTTTCGGAATTAAAACTAATGGTTAATAATTTTTTATCGGTTTTTTGTTTTGAGACTATCCATCTAGAATCTTTTGATTCATAATAAAAAGAAACATACAATCCAGTAGATGGATCATAAATAGATCTAACTAGATTTCCAGTGATTACATTTTCAGATTGTTTTTTTGCTTCATTATATCCTTTGGAAACTGGATCAAAATTTCCATAAGGTCTATTTACAATTTTAACAACTTGACTTTCCATAGCGGCAGAAGTTGTTCCATCTATTTCTATATACTTAGCTTTTGGATCAAAAAATACATTATTATTATTAGGACTAGATTTATCTGGATAAGAAATTTTTGTTTTATCTTTAATAAGATTAATAAAATACTTTGTAGTCTTCCCTTCCTTTTCTCCAGTGATTGGCATACCAGTATAGTCAGTTCTGGAAGCAACAATATCTAATTCCTCTAATACAATAGAGGATTGTTGACTGGGATCTCCAGTTTCATCATATCCTAAATTAAAAATTGGTTCTTTATCAACGGGAAGTATTTGAATACCTTCTTGTCTTATATTTTGAACTTTATCTAACTGCATAACTGTTGAAAAATTTTCTATAAGAATATCAGAATTATCATCATCAGAAACAGCGACAGCAGTTAAAACAACAGAACCCTGGTTAGTTGGTAGGTAAACCCTACCAACTGCGACCAGGGAATCTGTATCTGGAGTTGTACCATCCAAAGTATAAAAAACTGTAGATGGTATATCTACTTTAAATAAAATATATTCTGGAATACCGGAAATTAATTCTATTTGACTTTTTTCTATTGTAAGACTTATCATATAAACAATAAAAATATTAGCTTATCTTGTCATAAATTCAATCTCACTTTCACTATTTATTTTTGTAACATTGATAACATTATCAAATTTTTCTTTTAAAGTCTCGTCATGAGTAATGGTTAAAATTTTATATTTATCCTCAAGAGATTTAATAACATTAACAAAAAGTGTCTCCACTCCGTATCTATCTAATGGTGAGTTAACTTCATCTAAAAGTAAAAATTCTAAGCAAGATCCACCGTATCTGCTTGATATCTCGCTCATAGCAACTCTGAGTGCTAAAGAAATTCTAAACTTTTCACCACCACTTAATGATTTAAAGTTTTGTAAATTTCCATCTTTTTTAACTTTTAAATCTAAAGTTTCTACAATAGAATTACCATCAGATCCTACTCTTTGGGTTTCCAATACAATTATAGAGGGTTCATTACAAATAGATTGAAGAATTACATTGGATGTTTTTTCTAAATCTTCAATAATAGTATCTAATAATACTGTTTGTATACCAGACTTACTTAAAAATTTTGTTAGTTTTTCAAAGACTGAAATTTTTTGTATTTTTTCATCTAAAGATTTTTTACTAGTATTCATTTCTTTTAGTCTTAATTGAAGCACTGACAATCTTTCTTGTAATCTTCCTACCATTTTGTCTTTTTCAGAAATTTCTAAATCTAAAGATGATGATATATCTTCTAGATCTTTTATTTTAATTCTAAGTTTTTGAAAATCTTCATTTTTAATAGATTCTAAAATTTCTTGATTTTCTTTTAAAGATTTTTTTAAATTATTAATTAAATTATCTAAAATTGATAGGCTAGAGATTAGTTTATCTCTTTCTTTGGAAAGAAAAGAAATTTTATATTCTATATTTGATTTTTGTAATAATGTTTTTTCTAATTTTAGATTGTCTCTAATAATTTTATTCCAAGAATCAATTTGAGAAGAAATAGAATCAGCTTCTATCTTATGATTCTGAAGACTTCTCTTAATTTCTAAGAGTCTATCTTCCTGGGATTGCAAGAAAACACTATGTGCCTCAGAAGAGAATCCGTGACCACAAGTTGGACAACTACCATTTACAGAAGATTCTTTATGAATTTTAATTTTTTCAAATTCTGTCTTTAAAGAAATTAAATTAGATTTATGATAAGTTAACTGTCCATTTAAATCTTCAATAATCTGATTAGGAACCTCTTGCTGAGAGAGGCCTTCTGTGGAAAGATTTACAAGTTTTTCTTCCTCTATAGATATTTCTAATTTAATTTTTTCTAAAGAAGATATTTCTTGAGTTCTTTGATTTGTTTTTTCTTTTCCTTCTTTTTTTATTTTCTCAATTTCTAAAATAGCACGATCATAAGCAGCGGTATCCAGTGACTGCTTAATTGCTTGATAATTTTCTTTTAATTCAGAAATATTCTTTGTAACTTCTTCTTTCTTTAGTTTTAAAGATTCAATAGACTCTGAAAGAGTTTTCATCTCCTCTTCTGATTCAGAGATGGTTAATTTTGTTTTATCGTAATCCTGAAGTACTCCCTGTAGAATTTTGCATTCTGCTAGTAGTTCTTTTGTTTTTGATTTTGAAGATTTTTCATATTCATCCCATCTAGAGATATCTACAATAGATTTTAAAATTTCTTTCTTTTTGGATGGTTCTGATTCTGCAAACTCAGAAATATCATTTTGTCTAAAGTAAACAGAATTGATAAAAGTTTTATAATCTAATTTAATAGTTTCTTCAATTTTTTGATTGGTATCTCCAGATGTGGATCCAGAAACATCTTTCCATTCACCAAAAGAATCTAAAGTTTTTAGCTCTACATTGGAAACAGAATTAATTCTATTTCTAGTCCTAATAACTTTATAAGTTTTACCATCATGGGTGAAGTCTAGAGATACCTTACAAGTATTCTCCCCCCATCTAATAACGTCATCCATCATGGCTACTCTGGATTTATTAAATAAACACCAAAGTATGCTTTCAAAGATGGCAGATTTTCCAGAACCATTACTTTTTGTATAATCCCCTTCTGTATTTCCTATTAGAAGGGCTGAATTAAATAAAGAAAAATCTATCTCACTATTTTTATGAGAAAAAAAGTTTTCTAGAGAAAGTTTTGAAGGTATCATGGAACTCCTAAAATAATAGACTTTGCTTCCTGTAAAATTTCTTTTCTAAAATTTTCATCCAATTCCTGAGAGTCAATAAAAGCTTTCAACATGGAAAAATCATCAGAATGCATTAAAATACTATTGTCTCTAACAATTCTCTTGATAGAAGCCTCAATAATAATTTTTGATACAAAATGAGCTCCATTAGCATATAATTTTTCTTGAATCAATTGTTTGTCTAGGGCTGGAAAAAATTTATCTTCGCAAATAATTTTTGTTCTAACAATTTTATTATGAACATTTTGTTTTAAAAGTTCTAAATCTAAATTTTGAATAATATTACTAAAATCAGATTCCACCAGATCAACTGTGAAGTCTAATAGATCTCTTACCGGAGTATCAATAACTTTAATTTCTTTTGCAGAAATATTATAATCTATAAAAGTTTTTTTAAGATTCATATCTCCAAAATTAGTTTTTTCCATTGATCCAGTATACAAACATGGAACAGGAGTTCCTGTCAATCTCCTGGCCTGATGCAAGTGTCCCATCATTGCAATGTCACAGCCCATAAAGGCAGCGGGATCCAACATCACTTCTGATCCACCATATTCTTGATAGCTACCTTCGTAAAAGAAATTATGACCTACAGCTATAATTGGATCTTTATTTTTAACATTTGAAATCATTAATTTTATTTGATTATTTAAATCTCTCGATTGCTCGGCATTAGTCTTTCCAGAAAAGAGTCTTCTGTCTCTATATGGCAGAAGAAGCAAGTTAACAGATTCATTTTTTATAGATGTAAAATGTATAATTTTGGGATCAATTAAGATCTTTACATTTGGTAAATCTGCTGCTGATAAAGATAAAATAGAACTAGTATAACTAGTTCCAGTTCTTCTGTAATCATGATTTCCCATAATTACAAATGTAGCAATATTTGCTCTAGATAATCTTTTTAAAGCTGCATCTGCTATAGCCATATGCTCTAAGGTTGGAGTTCTAACTTCAAAAAGATCTCCAGTTTGAATAAAAATTTCTGCATTAGAATTAATGGTATAATCTACAATCCAATTTAAAGTAGCAGCATAATCATCAACTCTTGTATTTCCACCTAATTTATTAGGACCGCCCAATCCAAATACTGCTCCAATATGAACGTCGCCACAAACTACAGCCCTCATTTAGACTCCTATTTTAGAAATGTATGCTTTAATTTTTTTTAGAATTTTTTGAGCACCTGCTGTGTCATAAATTTCTAAAGACTCTATTTTTAAATCAGTTTTTCTAGATAATTCATTAAGCCATTTTTCATTTCTATATTTTTCATTTAAATATAATGATCTAAATATAGAAGAAATTTCTAATAATATTGAAAAATTATTTTTTTTAATATCATTTTTTTCTGGCTCATTAGCTATGTCTTCTGGATCTACTATATTTGATAATTCTAAAATTGCAGTTGAAAAATCTATATCTTTAAGAAGCATATAGAAATCTATAGAGTTATTATTAGCACCACATCCAAAACAATAAAAATTATTATTGATTGAATCAATATATAAAGATTGAGTTCTTTCCTTGCCACTTTTATGGGTAGAGAATGGACATTTACATCTGTGTGTAAAGTTACCAGAAACAATTTGTTCCAAAGCAAGATTTTCTGCCTCACAGAGCTGCAATATTTTTATTGCTTTGATTAGCTGTGATTTAGAATATCTTTTCATCCCCATATTTTTTTCCAAAAAGAAACTGTTCTTTTTAATCCTATTTTTTTTATTTCTGCCGAGACTGAGTCAATTTTTGGAGCAAAAAAATGTTTAAGCTCGCCAGTCTTCGGATCAAGATAGATTCCGGAACCAACTTTGGCAAGTTTTTCAGCGCCGACCGCATCAAGAATGATGCGACTATCAACTTGCGAAGCGACTCTCATGGAAACTCTGGCCGGAAAATTAGCTTTAATAAGACCAGAAATAACAGATGAAGAAGGTCTTTGGGTAGCTAGAATAATGGATATTCCGGCAGCCCTTCCTTTTTGGGCTACCAAGCAAAGTTCATTTTGTAGATTTCTATCTAGCGATACAAGATCTGCCCATTCATCAATAATAAGTATGGAGGGTTTTATTTTTTCTTTTACCAAAGAATTATATTCCACGATATTTCTTGCTCCTTTTTTTTGAAGCAAGGCAAAAATGGTCTCCATTTTTTGATATAGATCTTTTAAAATTTGTTTTCCACCCTCTAAAGTAGAAGTAAATTTAACTACACAATCTAGATCTTTATAAGAATCAAATTCTACACCTTTTGGATCTATTAGATAAAGATTTGCATCATTTGCAGCAACAGAAAGAATAATAGAATGCAAAAATACACTTTTTCCAGATCCAGTAGCACCTGCTACCAGCAGATTAGGCATTTGATTTAAATCTTGAATAAAGTCATTTCCAAAATCATCCTTGCCCAAAATAATTGGGCAAAATAAATTTGAATTATTAAACAAAATTTTTTTATAATCTATAGAGATATTATTAGGCTTATTAGTTTGAACCATAATCTCATAAAAACCTTCTTCAATCACCATTCTTCCTCGAGGAATAGAAAGTGATTGTAGATGCAATCCAATCTCTGGAAGAATTTTTTCTATCTTAGAAATTCTAGATCCAGGAGAAAGTTTTATAGAATAAATATCAAAATTTTCTGTAGAGGATAAGAAAACATCTTCAATTCCAATTTTATATGATCGTAAAAGAGATGAAAATTTTTCTTCTTTTGATTTTGAAAAAATTTCAATAACGTTGCTAGATTGGCTTTGTAGATTGGTCATTAGATGCCTTTATCTCCTGCAATATTTCATTTACGGCATCACGATATGCCGTAATAGCAGTATAGGCACGGTCTAGGCTTGGATCTACACCAACTCTACGGCATAATTCTTCCCAATCTCTAATCCTTTTGGTTAGGTCTACAGATTTTGTAATAAGATGTATTTTAATATCTTGTATATCTTTCATATCATAATCATATGATAGTTAATAAAAAATTTATTGTATTTTTATCAACTAACTTTTTGTTTTTTTAATCTTTCAATTTCTTTTTTAAGATTATTTATTTCTACTTCAAGTTTAATATTATCATCTTTTAATTTTAAAATAGATCTAATTGATAAAATAATCAATCCAAAAATTCCTTCGCCTGGATTTTGAGAATCTAATTCATCTGCAGAAATAAGTAATTTGTTTAAAACATGAATTACATTATTTTGATAAGCTGGAGTTTGATTATCTGGATGTGTTTTATCAGTTAAGATTTTTTTAAATTCAGCCATGGCAGATTCTGCATTTTGCTTAACCTGATTTTTCTTGGCTTCCATATATCGATTATTTTGCGGTGGTCTAATATTATCTTCTGGCATTGTAGTCCTCTTTTAAAACTAACATTAAATAAACACCACAAGTTTTATGCATTTTTAAAAAATTCTGAATACTTGGAATTATCTTTTCATCTATTGCAGAAAAATTTCTATGTAACATATTTATGGCGTTACCTACCATATTATACTCTAAACAAGGCCTCTCAAAAAGAGAGCACCCATTTTCTAAAAATTTTAAAACTTTTTTAGATTGTGTATCTTCTAGTTTTTCTAAATCTATAATGGAATTAGCAACTGAATGACAGTGTGTTATGCCATTTTGATCTAAAAACCCATGACAACCTAAGATCAAATAGGCTTTCAATATCTATCTCCTAAAATTAGGGTGTAGAATAATTTGTTACTGTACCACCACAGACTACCAGCCATCTTGAGATTGATGTTCCAATTAACTCTATCCATTCTCCAGCAGCTAATTTTATTGTAGCCACTGTACTTGAAGAGAAAGGAATTACAAATTCTCCAGAGGTATTTAAATTAATTTTTCCAAGACCTACATTTGAAATAGTCATAACCCTTCCAACTTGTGAAGCTCCTGGGGCTCCAAATGGTATATTCCATGTTGCTTCTGTATCATCTGAAAAACCCACAAAGTACCTGCCTGAACCTGAATTTATAGCATCACCAAGTGATTCTTCAGTTATACTTCTGCTTGTTTGCGGGGCAAATAAAGTTGTTTGATAATTAAATTTAGATTCAGAAGTTAGAGTTCCAAGCGTATTAACATTTGCGCCACTTAAAGTAATGGCTATATCAGTAGAGGATTTAATATCATTTCCAGCAACAGTTAGATCCCCATTAATAGTCATATCTCCAATAGAGGTTACGGTTACGACATTGGTTGAGGCAGCACTTCTTAAAACATAGTTGCCGCTATTATCATTAGGGGATCCGGCAAACCAAATTTCCGTAGTGTTGTTATCTATTTTCATGCCCCTATAGGAAGTGTTCGGACCCCTTGCCGTTACCATGGCCGAGGTTGTGGCTGTACCATCGCCTATAACGATATTCCCCTCTCCAGTAGGGTTGTCATCGCCAACCTTTATGACGGTTCCAGTTAAGAGTCCTGAATCATTAATCGTTACTAACGAATCTTGAACTAACTTACCGGTGGTTAGGTCAAATCTAACGATGGCATTATCTGTGGCAGAACTTGGACCAACAACATTCCCCAGACCCCCTGGAAAAGTAGACCATTCCACTTTTTCCGGTGTAGAGGTATTAACTTTAAGATACTGACCATTGGTACCAATTGGAACTCTGACATTTGTACTTCCATTATGAACAATAATATCTCCTGCAGTAGTAGTGGGAAGAGTTAGAGCATCAACCCACTGTAGACCAGTAGTAGCACCTGAATCAGCATAGAGTATCTGTCCATCTGTACCTTTGGGAAGCCTAGTGTTGCCAGTCTCTCCATAAACTAATATATCACCCTTTGTGGTGAGCGGTACCTCTGGAATTGCTGCTGAAATTCTAATTGTATTTGCAGAAATTCTTTGAACAGTAACTCCATCACCAGATTCTAATTTTATATCATCGTTAATGGCATCAGAACTTGTCAATCTAATAAGAGCTCCACCAGTAGTGGTTTGTGCTGAAGTATTATAAGTAGTATCTGCTGCAGCAATAACTATTGCTCCAAGTATATTTCTACTAACACTAATATTAGAGCCTTCTTTTATAAAAACATTACTATTTGATCCATTAGAACTAGATAATCTAATTCCGGCACCAAATGGAACTGAAATTGATGATAAAGAATAAGTTACGGCTTCAGCACTAGTTTTAAAAGTAATGGTTCTATTATCTGAATCTGA
>Ga0214923_10002656_pt1 | contig 23457 bp, 25 predicted proteins | sample LL1510_MetaG_FD_177993 | JGI IMG/M metagenome (GOLD analysis project Ga0214923, IMG submission 177993) | Freshwater microbial communities from Lake Lanier, Atlanta, Georgia, United States - LL-1510 | ecosystem: Environmental > Aquatic > Freshwater > Lake | place: USA: Georgia | collected...
CAGTTTTATAATCAAATAAATTCAACCCTATAGGATTATCCATATCTGAAGGACTAAAATAAACGATGTCCTCCACTCTCTCCTTTGGTACCAAAGACAAAATCTCGTCTATAGCATCTCCGTGTGGGTCAATGAAAGCAAATCCTCTACCATCTAGCATGTCTTGATAAGCTAAGTTTCTTAGCAGTACAGACTTACCTGTTCCAGTCTGACCAATGAAATACGTATGCCTCCTGCGATCGTTTGTAGTAAGTCTAATTTCTTTTTTCACACCTCTGAACTCATTTACACCCAGCATTAGGCCCTCTTTCATTTCTACAGTAGGACCATCCACTTGCTTTGACGACTGTCTTTGAACTTGCGATGTAGGTATGCTTCTTTCGTCGGGCAGGTGAAAAAGTGTCGCTAGCTCTATGGTGTTAAGAATATTTTTCTTGGTCTTAAGAGGAAAAAATCTGAATATATATGACGATGTTAAACTATCAATATCTTTAACTTCATTAAATTTAAATCCGTTATAGGTAGGTGAGTCAAATACTGCAAAAGCGGATACTACATTGTTTAATAAAGTATTTGCCTGCGATGAGTTAGATGATGAAACAACCAGCCTAATAAGCACTTCAAAACCTGTGTATTTGGTTTTTTCTTCGATTGCTTCTATTTTAGATTGATCTAGACCAGATATTTGTACATCTTCAGGCTTTGAATCATTGGCGCTCGGAGCCTTCCAAAATGCGCTTATAAACGAACCTATTCCTAAACCTTTCTTCTTTTTCTTAATCTTCTTTACTTCTTCTGTAGCGGCAAATGTCCAGCCATCTCCTGCGGGTCTGATCATTATTTGAACTCCGACACCATCTTCTTTCGTTGCAGAAGATAAAGCGTTTAAAATAGTCCTCGCGGAGTCGCTTTTAAGCTCTTTAAAAGTAGCTATAGGATATTCAAAATCTTTCTTTAACGAAAATTCTCCACCCACCGTGCCGTCATTTTTTCCGATTTCACTAAAAAAATTCACATCCTTTACTTCTTCTAACCTAGCTGAAGGATAGGAAGATGCTATCGCCTGTTTTAGTATATCTTCAAAAACAACTGGTACTGCTGCAAAATACTCAACTAATCCATTGTGCGATACTATCTCAAACGAAATGTGTCTCTGGCCCCATATTCTTGATTTAAATCCAGGTTTTTTATAGCTTCCAGCTAAGATATTGTACATAACTTGTATTTTAGATATGAATTCTTCAGTAATATCTCTCTCATCTCTAGAGCCAGAATCCATATCTTCGCTAGAAGGCGGTAAATGTATCCTATAGATGGAAAGTTTCAAGCCCCGCTCGAAGCTTTTAGCTTCTCTCAATGTTTTCTTATATTGCCAAAAAATATAATAAAGAACACCTAAAAAGATTATTACGCTAGATGCAATGATTATAGCATTTGCTGTTGGAGTCATATTACTGTGTTGCTTTATTTGATTTATTCGGATAACGTTTTTGTTTGTAATCTTCTCTGAGTCCGGTCACTTGATTATCTCTCTCGTGCGGGTTGTTTTTTGTGTTTTCGATAATATGCTCCGCTGCCTTAACCCATTCCTTCTTTATAACATCAGTATCTTCTGCTGTATCAGGTGTAGATTGAGTTGGGATTTTTACGGCATCAGGATTTGTTTGAGTTCCATTGATGACTTTTGGTAATACTTTAGGAATTTCGTTAGGAGAATTTTGGGCAACCAAAGCTTCTTCAATTTGCTGGTTTATAGTATCGATGTTTGAGCTATCTTCGGCTTCAGGGGTCTTTGCATTATTTGGATTAATTGTCTGTAATTCTGAATTGCTGTTTAGTAACTCTGGATTTGGCATACTTTCATTTTTATTTAATAAAGGTTCCATGTATTTAATATAACATAAAAATCAAAAGTATGGTTATGCTAAAAAGTTTTTCGTATGTAAAATAACCCAAGAAGAACAAAAATAAAAATAAGAAATATCTCAAAAAAGCCTATATCTCCTACTGACTTAAATGCTATGAGAAATATAGGTATTGAGGAAAAAAGAATTGAATAATAAAATAACAACCTTTTATTATTTCTCAGTCTAATCTCTTTTTTAAAAAAATATTTGTAAAAATATTCAATAAACTGATAAAAAATTTTTATTACATAAAGTACGATCCCAGTAGTAGAAATATATAAAAGCAAAAAGAATAATAATATACCTACTGGACCACCAGAAGACGGACTGTAATTAAACATCAAATACACCAACGAAAAGATACAAAAAACATAGAATAAAATACTTATTGTTCTTTTGGTTTTCATAAATATATTATAAATTAAAAAACCCGTGGGTGTTGAATTAAAATGCACTGTCGCTCCAAAAAATAAGTTTGAGCCGTGACTTAAATCGTCCCACGAGTTAACTACTGATTGCTCCTGTTCTAGGAGCAGACGTAGAATGCAATCGTTCCTGATTCAACATGCGAAGAGCGAGAATCGTACTAGATTGACTGCCTTATTCGGCAGATTAAGACAACGCCAGCAACGGTTAAAGGTGCTTAGTAAACTAATATAGACCGGTGATGTTGTCAAAAGTCTGTCGAATTTGTTTGTTAATGTATTGAGCATTTATTGTATTTGAAATGCTAGTTAAAAGATATCATAGTGATTATGTTTTGTCAATGTTTTTTGACTAAAAAGCGTTGTAATAATTATATAAATAAGGCAAATCATTTAATTTATAAGATGTAGAATAAATATTTACAACGTTTGTATAAAATAAATATTTACAACGTTTATTATAAATAATTAACTTAACTGGTTAACCTTTTTTATGAAGCCAAAGCAAAGCTTTTGTCTGTTGGTCAAGTTACTTGGTTTTCCGTCAAATTATTGCGCACATGATTTCAAACAAATTTAATGTATTGATCTATATTGGCATTAACAATAGTCTCTGATAATTTAAATTCTGTTTTTACATTAAACTCAACCTAAAATTAGTTTTATTTAATTACATAAGAAGCTACTAACTCCAATTTTAGTAACTATTTTAGTCCAAAGCTTGAATCTGTGGATAAATAATAAATTTCGCAAAAAATTTCGTTAAAATTTGTTGACATATTTATTTATAGTAATTATTATTAGATTAGCTTTTGAATAAAAAAATTATACAAAAGCCAAAAATAAACATATAGTCAAAAAACTCCACAAAAAAACAACCGTACCTCGCAGGCGGTTGTTTTTATATTTCATTTAATGGTGGAGCTGCGGGGTATCGCACCCCGGTCCATCAGGTAACTTACTACTATTCTACAGGCTTAGATTTATTAGTGATCTTTTAGCTATCAATAAATCAAAATACTAAAAGATTGGCATAGGTTTCCTAATCAATGTTGCCAATATGTGATTAGTAATCGACACTAATATGACACACTAGATATACTTCGTCGACTGTTTTCCAGTATGGCTTAGTAATTACTAAGCTTTTGCAAATGCTAAGCTTTGAAAACTGAATGTATTCTTTAGCTGAGAAAATGCTGATGCAATTTTGTTTGCAATTATTGTAATGTACTACGGTACAAACGACCTGCTCGTAATTTGTTAATATCCTAATGTCGAAAGCTTATTCAGCCCCAAGACCACAAGAGTTATTTTAACACATATTGCTTATTTAATCTAGTCATGTTTAACTGTAGTAATGGTATCTAAAGTTATGACCATAGCGCCTCAAGGCTTCAATGGTCAATTAATAGAGGTGGAAAGTGATACATTTAACGGTTTGCCGTCTCTTCAAATTGTTGGTCTTGGTAATAAATCAATAGATGAAGCTAGGGAGCGCGTTAAAAGCGCAATAACTAATTCCTATCTCGACTACCCAAAAAAGAAAATAACTATTAATCTAGCACCAGCCGAAATACCTAAAGATGGTACACACTATGATCTACCTATAGCATTGTCCATACTATGCTCAAGCAATCAAATCAAACAAGAAGAGCTAAAAGATAGTATTTTTGCGGGTGAACTCGCCCTAGACGGAACCGTTAGAGCTGTAAGAGGCTCTTTAATCATTGCAGAGACTGCTAAAAGTCTCGGTTTTAAGTCAATTTATATGTCTGAAGCAGACAGTAAGCAAGCCACGATAATAAATGGTGTGAATTTATACCCGGTGTCAAATCTAAAGCAACTCTATCTTCATCTTAAAGGTGAAATAAAAATAGAACCCCTAAAAAAACAAGGTTCTAATAGTATGGATGTAGATTTAGATAATGTCTTTATAGATGATATTAAAGGTCAAGAACAGGCAAAGCGCGCTCTTTTAATAGCAGCTTCGGGTAGGCACAATATACTTTTTACTGGACCTCCTGGGACGGGTAAGTCCATGCTAGCCAAATCCTTGGTTACGTTATTGCCTCCACTTAGCGAGGATGAGCAGATTGCTGTAACTAAAATATATAACATAGCAGGTCTATCCGAGGGAAAAATTATAAATCAAAGGCCTTTTAGGTCACCTCATCATACCGCTAGTAGAGCCTCTATAATTGGAGGTGGTAAAAAAGCAAATCCGGGTGAAGTAAGCTTAGCTCATCTGGGTGTGTTATTTCTTGATGAATTACCTGAATTTCCTAAAAATATAATAGAGTCGCTTAGGCAACCGCTTGAAGATAGAAAAATATCTGTAAATCGTGTTGAAGGTAATTATGTATATCCTTGCGATGTAATGCTTGTAGGAACTATGAATCCATGTCCTTGCGGGTATTATGGACACAAAGAAAAGAACTGTACGTGCACACCATTGCAAATACATGCATACCAAAGAAAAATATCTGGGCCAGTGTTAGATAGAATAGATATTGTAGTAAATGTTTCGTCTATTGAACACGAAATGATCTTAAACAAGTCGTTGTATAATAATCAGCATAATGATTATGTAAAATTAATAAAAAATGCTAAAGAAGTACAAAATGATAGATACAAAAGTAGCTTTATTTACAACTCTAATTTATCTAACAAAAATATATCATCAGTAGCTAGCCTAACCAACGAAGCCAAACAGCTATTAAATACTGCTGCAAAAAAATTCGAATTATCCGCAAGAGCGTATATAAAAACCGTCAAAGTCGCAAGAACTATTGCTGATTTATCACAATCCAATGAGATACTCGCAAGTCATATCGCAGAATCTCTACAATACAGGATGTTAAACTATTGAAATTTGCTTCATACTCTGTTAAAATTGTCTTCGAGTAAAGTCCTAAGGAGATAACAATAAATAATACTACACTTATAAATGATCAGATTCGAGCCAATGAAGTAAGAGTTATTGATCAGGATGGGCAACAGCTAGGTATTATGTCTAAATCGGAAGCACTGACTTTAGCAGAAAAAGCGGGTCTGGACTTAGTAGAAATATCTCCTAATGCTACTCCCCCTGTTGTAAAGATAATTGATTGGGGAAAATATCAATATCAAAAAATTAAAGAACAACAAAAAATTCGAAAAAAATCCAAAACAGTTGAACTTAAGCAGATACGAATTGGACTTAAGATCGGATTAAATGATTTGAATATTAAAATAAAAAAAATTGCAAAATTTTTGGACGATGGTAACAAAGTCAAGATTCAAATCGTTTTTAAGGGAAGGGAAATGGCACACCAAGAAATTGGTTATGAAATGATGGACAAGATAGTCGCTATCTTACAAGACATTGCGATTGTTGAACAAAAGCCTTTAATGGCAGGTAGAAATTTAAGTATAACTGTAAGGAGTAAATAAAATGCCTAAAATGAAAACGCATAAAGGTACTGCAAAAAGAATAAAAATGACCAGTACCGGTAAACTAACCCGTAGAAGAGCATATGGAGGTCACTTCCTGGCAAAAAAATCAAAAAGCCGTAAACGAAATATTGGATCTACAGCTGTCGTCAAGGGTGAAGTAGCAAAAAGTATCAAGAAAGCACTAGGAGTATAAAGAAATGAGAGTAAATAGAGGTGTTGTTGCAAGATCAAAACACAAAAAAGTATTAAAACTTGCAAAAGGCATGAAACATAATAGGACCAGATCCTTTAGACTTGCAAAGCAAGCAGTGATTAAGTCACTTCAATATTCTTATCGTGATAGAAGAAACAAAAAACGCGACCTTAGATCACTTTGGATAACAAGAATCAATTCAGCCTCAAGGATGTTTGGATTAACCTATTCGCAATTAATTAATGGATTAAAGCAAAAAAATATATCTATCGATCGAAAAATACTAGCAGAACTGACAGTAAGCGAGCCTAAGGCTTTTGAAGCAATAGTAAAAAAAATTAAATAGGTGCGTGAGCCTATTAATAAAAACATAGCCACAAAGTGGCTATATTTTTATGCAGCTCGTCTATAAGCCGGGTTCTGTAAAAGATGATTATCTATCTAGACTCATAGTTACCTATGCGTTCAAGCGGTTTAGATCTGATAGCGAGCAGCGTTAAACAGATCTCCTTGCAGCAGACAGGGTTTACCATTCATATTGTGTCACCACAATACATTGTGGTCTCTTACTCCACTCTTTTCACCTTTTCCTTGTATTTCTACAAGGTAGTTTTGTTTCTGTGGCACTTTCCCTAAAATTACTTTTGGTCGCCGTTAACGACTGTCTTGCTCTATGCTGCCCGGACTTTCCTCTTGAGAAACTCAAGCAATCATCCAACAAACTGCGTATATATTATAACATAACTTACATCGTATCTGTTTGATGCTGATCTAAGAGCTTGTTTACTACTGAATCAGCTCTTTGATTATATTCTCTAGGAATGTAGACAAAAATAATGTGTTCAAACTGTGGTATATAAGATTTTACCCGCTCATATATAGGCCATAATTCTTGATTTTTTATATGGTACGATCCATTAACTTGGTTAACAACTAATTGACTATCTAACCTACACTCCAAAGATAAGATGCCTTTTTCTAATGCTCGTTCTATACCTAAGCTTAGGGCATGATATTCTGCTTGGTTATTAGTTGTAATTCCCAAATATAAACCACCTTCTTCAATTAATTGACCTGAATCGCTATCTACCAAAACAAAACCTGCGGCTGAAGGTCCAGGATTGCCTCTTGATCCTCCGTCGGAATACAAGACGTATTTCATTTTAGGTGATGTTGGAACTACTACACCTCCGATTGTAGCTTGAGTTAGTACGTTTAGTATTGCAGAAGCGCTGTCGCGGAGATTATAGTTTCTTAAATCTGCTGGTTTTACTAAAGCGTATTCGTCGTAAGTGCCGGATGGTTTAATTGTTGTAATATCATCATCTGAAATTGTTGCATTATATACTATAAAAATATGTTGTATTTCGCTATCTTCCCTATCTTTCATAGCTATAGCGTCCCGTAATACATAGTTTTCTATTTGAAGGTTAGTATCATTTTTTATAGTTCTTCTTAGAGCATCGATTAGTTGTTCGCCTTCTTGCAGTAATCCACCTGGCAACTCAAAGCTACCTATTAGATTGGGCATACCGTTAGATCTTCTCAAAAGTAAGATGTTTCCAGCTTTGTCTGAAATAACTGATTGTACAACCACCCTTTGTTTCATAATTTTTTACATTTCTCCAAGAGTCCTAAGCTAATAAGCCTTAGATTTTCCTTACTTATTGTAAGGTGGATGTCCTCAATACATTTCCACGGAAATGAATCATTTGGACTTCCTATCTATATGATATTCAGGAAATCATATTTGCCTATAGCCTAGGACAATTAAATTATATCACTTAAAAGATTGTTTCGAAAATCGATATTGATTTATCCGAAATGAAAACCATCAGAGAAGAGATTTGATTTTGAAATAAAATCAAAATACCAAGCAGTATAAAAATTCCGTACTTCTCAATTCTTTCTAAAAATTGTTTTACAATATCTGGAGCAAGAGAGTAAATTACTCTTGAACCATCCAAAGGTGGAATAGGCAATATATTAAAGGCAAAAAAACCTAAGTTAACTATAACACCTAGTCTCAAAATTGAATCTAACAGACCCTGTCCTGATCCAACAATACTCAACGTTCCGAAAAATATAAAAGCTAAAGCAAAGTTCATCAATGGACCTACTATTGATACAAGTAATACGCCTAAATCTCCGTATTTCAGATTGCTTGGATTGTATGGTACTGGCTTAGCACCTCCAAAAATTGGTCCTCCAGTAAGAGCTAGTCCAAGTGGTAATAAAACCGACATAAAAGGATCTAGATGTTTTAGAGGGTTAAAAGTTAATCTACCGTGTAATTTTGCAGTATCATCACCCAGCGCAAAACTCATGAAACCATGCGCTAGCTCGTGTAGGACCATAGAAAAAATTATCATTCCTATCAATATTAAGACTGAAACTATATCAAAACTCATAATTCTATTATATCAGGTCTACGTATTGACTATTTAGCTAAAAAAAGCTATATTATATAAGTTAAATATTACTTATTTTAATTAAAGGTGAATAAAATGGCTTCTAAATGTGAGATGACCGGAAAAGGAAAACAATTTGGCCACAACGTGAGCTTTTCTTTAAGACGGACTAAAAGAGTTTTTAAACCAAATCTTCAGAAAAAAACTTTTGACCTAAACGGAAAAAAAGTTACCATGACAATCAGCACACAAGCAATTAGAACATTGCGAAAAAAAGGCGTGCTTTAATAGATCAAATTAAGAAACGTCAAGAACAGCTACAGTCAAGCTTGATGGATAAGAATATCCGCTTTTTATTTTTAACTTACTAGTTTTCTCAGGAATTGTGTCCAACTCTTTCAAAAAAACTTCAACTTTATCTTGAGATACTTCATATTTAGACACGCCATCGTCGTAATGAATTGGTATTACTATCTTGGGTTCAATATTTTTTATAATTTTTGACGCTCCAATTGAGTCTAAAGTATAGCCATTATTACCCACTGGTATTATTAAAATATCTACCTGACCAATTTTTTCAAGTTGATTATCTGATAACTTTTCGTCTATGTTACCAATTACAGCTATTCGGTGTTCGCCTACAACAAGCTTGTATATTACTCTATAATTCGAATCATCAGAATCATATCTACCATTTGCAGCAATTCCAACTATATCAACATCACCCACTCCATATTCACCAGGTACGGAAATATCTAGCCTAGCTTCATCGTTAATCACTGCAAATCTATTGTCTGTTAATAATTCCACTGCATCTTTTATGATAATGTCTTTAAGCCCTATTAAAGACCTTTTTGGATCAAAAACTAAATTAGTTTTTTTGGTTGTTATTATTAATGTATTTCCACCTTTGTATTCTATTTCAAACATCACTACTTCTCCCGATTTGTATAATTATTTAAATAAGTTTTCTTTATCAATTAGTATCTCGCGGTCACCATCTACTATATCTGTTATAAATTTATCGCGAATACTCAATCTGTAATAAAACTCATCATAATGCATTAATGTGTAGATAATCTCTCGTTTTTCTAACTTTTCTATTTCTATAATAGTACTTTCTAGCCTAGATTTTGTTGGATTTCCTACTATTAATATATCGATGTTACTGTTAGTGTTTTCTACAAAATTTCCTGATAAAATTACAAGTTTTAAACTATTTAATTTAGTTATTTTAGATAAATGATCGATATTTAATTTAGGATTAGTTGTTTTATGAGACGACATCGTGTCTGCCTGGTGACTGGAATTATAAGCAAAATTATCGTCAAAAATCGACCTGAGTTCATTAAAATATTTATATTTTTTTTCTGCCCTGTAATATAGTTTATTATCTGACTCTTCAGAACTAATTAATCCTATATTTAACATATTTGCTAGTTCTCTTCTTACTGAATTGATTTGCTCCTCGATAGTTCTTGTAATCTCTCTGACGTAAAAAGATTTGTTTGGATTGTTCAGAAAAAGATGCAAAAGCTTTACACGAGTCTTAGAACCGAAAAGCGCCTCTATCACTTTTATCTCCTTGAATAAATATATTAATTTAATTGTATCATGAATAAAATTTTTTTTCTATTTCAATCTCAGCCTGCTCTAATGCATTGTCGTAATCAAGCCACTTTATAAAGTTGTTACGTTTAAACCAGGTTCGCTGTTTTTTTGCTAATTTTAAATCTAACTCTAAACATTTTTGAATTAATATTTTATCTTCTATACTTTTATTACTGAGTAGGCTATATATGTTACCCTTCATAGATTCGTTATAGTGACCGTATTTATCAAAAGCTTTAATAGATTCTTTTTTTACACCCAATTTAATCATATCTTTGGCTCTATTTTTTAACCTAATCTCAAGTTTATCATTAGGAATACATATACCAAGTACTAAAAAATTATCATCCGGAGTGGGTTGTTTTGAAGCCTGATTAATTCGCAGAATTGAATTTATTAGATATCTTTTATTTTTGCTGTTTTCTGGTAATGTAATGTTGTTTTTTATGCAATATTTAGTCAGCTCATCAATTGACATTTTAGCTAGCTTTACAGATGTAGGTAGATATTTGATGTCGCTAAACTGATAGTTTAATATTACCGAGTCCAGATAAAGTCCGCTGCCGCCCACCAGTATTGCTATTTTATTTCTATAGTGTATTTCGGCTATTTTATTTTTTGCATATTTTTGATAGTCATATACAGAATATTTTTCATCAGGATTAATTAAATCAATCCCCCAAATCTTTACCCCATCGAGCTCCACCTTGGTGGGTTTCGCTGTTCCTATATCTAAATACTTATAAATAGACCTTGAATCTGCAGAAATAAGTTCCCCATCGTATTTTTTAGCTAGTTTGATTGCAAGTTGAGTTTTACCGCTACCTGTCTCACCAACTATTGCTATTATAGGTTTTTTATTTTCCTTCATTACCAATTTTTAATATAAAATCTTTAAGATCAGATAATGGGATTGTGGTTTCATCAGAATATGTTCTTAGACTAACCGCTCTAGAATCTTTATCCCTTTGGCCGATTATTATCATGAGTGGTATCTTAAATGATACGGCTTCTTTGATTTTTTTACCCAAAGATTCGTTTCTGTCGTCTACTGTGTATCTAAGTTCGTTATATTTTACAGGTTTCTCCAAAGTTATCTTTTCTAATATATTTGTTATGTCCTTAGCATAATCATTGACAGCTTCATTTATGGTTAAAATTCGAATCTGTTCGGGTGCAACCCAAAAAGGAAAACGTCCTCCGGTATGCTCTATAAATACGCTTATGAATCTTTCTATAGATCCTAAAAGAGCGCAATGAATCATAACAGGATGTTCGTATTCGCTATTTTTATTATTAAAAACTAAATTAAACCTTTGAGGTTGAATAAAATCAAGCTGTATGGTCGCAACTTGATGTTCTCTACCTAGCGCGTCAGTAGCCATAAAATCAATCTTTGGACCATAAAAAGCTGCCTCGCCTTTTTGTTCAAAAAAATCTATCTTGTTTGATTGAACTGCAAGTTTGAGTTCATCCTCTGCAATTTTCCATAAGCTCATTTCACCAAGATACTTATCTGTCTCATCCCGGTAAGAAAGTCTTACTCTTAATTTCATAGATATAGACTCGTAAAGTTCCTTTGCACTGGATAAAAGATTGTTTATTTCTGATCCTATTTGTTCATTAGTACAAAAAACATGACTATCATCTTGGGTCAAAGAACGCACCCTTGAAAGACCTCCCAATTCACCTGTTTTTTCATCTCGATAGTCAGTTGTTGTTTCTAAATACCTGACAGGCAAGTCTTTGTAGCTCCTAGGGATTGATGCAAAAACCTGTGTATGATGGGGGCAATTCATTGGTTTGAGCGCAAACTCATCACTCGTCTCTTGACTGGTGACTAAAAAAAGCTCATCGCCGAATTTAGCCCAATGACCAGAGGTTTCATAGAGTTCACGTTTTGTTATATGTGGCGTCCATATTTTCTGAAAACCATGTCTTTGACGAAGTTGATTAGAATAGGCACTTAATAAATCTCTTAATACGGTACCTCTTGGTGTAAAAAGTGGCAGGCCTACACCTACGAGATTAGATATAGTGTAGAGATCTAGCTCTTTACCTAATTTTCTATGATCTCTTAGTTTAGCCTCTTCAATTTTATCTAGATAATCAGACAGTTCTTTCTCGGTTTGAAAAGCCACACCATAAAGCCTCTGCATTTGAGGATTACTATCTTTTCCGCGCCAATATGCTCCTGCAAGTTTGATCAATTTAAAAGCTCCGACTTCATTTGTGCTAGTAATATGTGGACCTCTGCATAAATCTAAAAAATCACCATTTTTATAAAATGAAACTAAATCGATTTTTGATTCATCCATAGTTTCTAGGCCTAGTTCATTAATATCCAATTCTTTAGCCAAAGTAGTTCCAGATCTCATCAAATCATTTAAAAGCTCTAATTTATATGGCTGGTTGTTTTTTTTCGCCCAATCTAGTGCCTCTTCAATAGGCATTTCGGATTTTTCAAAAGTTTGATTTTCAATAATTATTTTATTCATCTCAGTTTCAATCTTTTTAAAATCTAATTCAGAAATCTTATGGTCACCAAGATCTATGTCATAATAAAATCCGTCATCAGTAACAGGGCCTACACCAAATTTTGCAGTTGGCCACAATCTTAAAATTGCGCTAGCCATAATATGAGCCAGGCTGTGTCTCATAGCTTGAAGTTTATTATTATCCATACTTATTCATTTTATCATGAGATTGAAGTCTATATCTGTTTTTGATAAAATAAAAATAGACGGGTCCTTAGCTCATTTGGCTAGAGCGCCACATTGACGTTGTGGAGGTGAGAGGTTCGAGCCCTCTAGGACCCACCATTTTATAACTCTCATTGTTGAGAGCTTTTTTTATAAACATAAATCGGTGAGTTTTCCACGTAAATATATAAATATATTTATAATATGTATATCATAGTTGGTATATACTCTGAATAATACAGTTATTGACAAAAATTAATGTTTATGCTAAGATTTAAATATGGTTAATAAATTAAATACCAAAAACAAAAATCAAACCGTTAAATACTCCTCACCTTCGGAGCTATCAAAGTTTAGCTTGTCGTTTGAATATGATAAAACCTACTCCGAAGTGAAACATTATATACATTCTAGGAAAGATTTGTCTTCTAGTTAAAAGTACAGTTGGTGTTATCTTGTAGATTTATCTGTAACGTCAAACTTATCTAAATATCTGCCTACAAATAATCTTCCTTGGGAATACAATCCCGATAGCGAGCTATAAAATATAGCATTTATAGGCATAAATACCCATTGTAAAACCATCCAAACTGTTCTGCGTTTCTTGTATTTCTCAGGTCTTGGAGGCAACAGCTTAAACGACATAAAGACTGTAACTATGATTCCAATATTTGCTAGCATCTGTATTACACCCATAATATCTGGTAATCTGTAAGAAATTGGATCTCTATACGCATTTGGATTTAGTAACAAGGGTAACTGCCCTCCAATAGCCACCAATAGTGAAACACACGCTAATGTAACATGGCCGTCTAATAACCGAAATAATTTCATTAGAGACGGTAAGAAAGATACTGTCCTATTTTTACTAAAAACCCTCACAGCAACATATGGAACATCAGAGGCACCGTAAGCCCATCTTCGTAACTGTAAAAACTGGGCCTTAAGAGTTTTTATATATGTATCTGATAAAACTGCATCTTGATATATTGGTATGTATATAGGAACTACGGAATAATTACCGTTAAAATAGAAATAACTTCTCCAATACTGATGACCGTCTTCAACGATAGAAATTTTACTCCAAAATTTCATTTCGACTAAAGCATCCATTGGTTGAGAATGGGATGCAAAATTTTTAAGTGTATGGGGTCTCATTGAAGTAATAATAGTCCAGAATGAATTTCCAGTAGCTATAACCCTCATGGGAGCTGGCGCATCCCAAATATTGTTATAAAATAAGCAAACCGGCTGGAAAGCTAAATGTTTTCTATTCTCATGTACAACATACTCATATATCAAATAATCAAAATAGTGTTTATGTGGTCTATTGTCGCTATCTAAAGTTGTTACAATTACATTAGAATAATCAATTTTTTGTTTTGCTAAGAAATCTTTTAAGTAATTTCCAGTATATGTAATATTCGCACCTTTGCCTATTGCTTCATTAGGCAAATCGCTGGGATGTTTAACTATATGAAAAGAATGGAACTTTTTACCATACTCCTTTTTCAATTGATTAACTGTTTTTTCGGTTTTTTCTCCACCTCTTTCTTCGTATGCAATTGATACTATAAGATTTTTTAAATTAGTACTAGAATTCGCTATAGCCCTTAGTGTTGGTTCTAGAATTTCATAAGATTCATTATATGTCGCTACTATAATTGCATTGTATATCTCCGAAGGTTTAGGAAAAGTTTTATGAGAGTTAGAAATTAACCTTAGATTCTCAATATGTGAATAATAGCCAAAAGAATCTGATTTTAAATTTTTCAATCGACTATATGCTTGCTCTGGATTTTCAAGATCATTGACTCTACCCGGCCAATCTATTTTTTGTGCCTTTTCTAATTTATTATGTCCAACAATAGTATGTACGGCTATACCTATAGCTTTTATCAACAAACTAACAACGATTAAAAATAAATATAAAGCCGCTAAAATACTATTTAAATACGAGAGTACAAACATTAAAATTATTGCACCATAGCTTAGAAATGCTGGCAACATTTCAAATAGTCTATATTTCAAAGTTCGTTTTCCTAGTGGCAACTCAAGGTCATTCATTATTTTGGCGACCAAACGTTAATAATTAGGCTCGAGTTGATTAGAACAAAAATTAGTATAAATACTCCTGACCACGCTATGAACTTTGCTAAAGGTCTAGATATTTTGATCAGTACAGTTTGAGAAATTAATATATGGAAAATCAAAATAGACAATGAAATAAAAATTGTTTTAGACTGGTCCAGCCAATTAGCCCTATATAAATGCGTAGGTCCAAAGGCTGTATAATGAGACACTAGCTGTAAATCACTAGGTCGGAGCGTTATTATAATATATAAAACATTAACAACAGCAATCAAAGCCATAATGAAGTATATCGAAAACATACCCCTATCTTGCAATAGGCTTTTGATTACTATTAATACTTGATTTATATGTTTATTCATAATTATGGAGCCGCTATCCGGGGTTGAACCGGAGACCTACGCTTTACGAAAGCGCCGCTCTACCAGCTGAGCTATAGCGGCATCTCACCATGCGATACTATGATTATAACAGACACTAGAAAAGAGTTATTGAAATAAATGCACATTTTTGATAAAATATTATGGAGTTTGGGCTCGTAGTGAAGGGGTTATCACGCCTCCCTGTCACGGAGGAGATCGCCGGTTCAAATCCGGTCGGGCCCGCCAAATTAATTTTAAAGCACCTATTGGGTGTTTTTATTTTTGTTGTATAGTTCTTCTACGAAGTCCCAGTTAACTACATTCCACCAAGATTTAACGTAATCGTCACGCTTATTCTTATAATCCAAGTAATATGCATGCTCCCATACATCTAGTCCTAGTATGGGCTCTTCGAGTCCTTTCATAGTTGGATTATCTTGATTAGCTGTGGTAACAATAGTCATGTCTGGCATCAGCCATGCCCAGCCGCTACCAAAAACTCCTAAGGACTTTGCTGTAAACTCATCTACAAATGATTGAAAATCTCCGTACTTGCTAGTGATAGATTCTAGGAGCTCACCTTTTGGTTGTTTGTCAGACTTTGGTGTCATGAACTGCCAAAACATAGTGTGATTATAATGCCCTCCACCAAAATTGATAATCTGCTGCCTAAAAGACTCATCCAGACTCGCAGTGTTCTTGATTAATTCTAAAATATCTTTATCGGAAAGTTCTATATGTTTTTCTATCACCCCATTTAGTTTGTCGACATAGGTTTGGTGATGCTTAGCATGATGTAAATACATAATATCTTTACTTATAAACGGACCTAGGTCTTCGTATCCGTAACTTAAATTTGGTAACTGAAATGTCATAATAACCTCCTATGGCATTTTTATGTAATATTGAACTTTTTTGGATTTTTCTAATTCCGCAATATTATCATTTAGACTCTTTAAAGGAATTTTTATGTACTGATATCTTATTTTAGTATCATTTGAATCGATAGGTTTAATAAAATAATAACCATCCCCTACTGGCGATTGAAAAGTTTCAGAAACTTGGTCTTTTGATAGCTCAGTAGCTTTGTGGGCCAGACCACCATCGTTATTGTTTTTAGGAACTAAACCACTATCAATTAGATCGATTTGTCGACCAGATTTTGTTTTAAAATCGCTTGCGATGATTGATAAATTTGAGTTTCCACTACGTATTACTGAATTAATCTGATCTGATAATTCTTTAGCCTCTTTGTCCATAAAAAATGCAGCAGTTTGACGAATTAATATATTTTCAATTGCATATCGATATTCTTCTTCAGACCAGTTATAATAGTCTGCTATCACTGTATTATAAGTTTGTTGCGACACTTCACCGGTTGAGGACATTCTTTGATTTTTTATTAAAGTGTCAATATATTTTGAATCAATTGAAATTTTGTTTTGTTTAATTATTTTTCTGGCATAAGCGTTTAAGAGAGCATCGCGCATAGCCTGTGATTTAAAATAGTTTATCTGAGTCTTACCATCTTCATTGTTGAGATCAATTTTTCTATTATTTTGTAGATAATAGACAGATGAGTTAAGCTTCATAAGATAATCTTTGTACGGCACTGGTTCGCCATCAACAATAGCAACAGGTAGAGGCAAAATTGTTGTTACTCTGTAAAAGAAATCGCTTGTAGATTCTGATTTGTATAATTGCCACCATACAATGAAACCAAAGACGGTAGAAACTGATAACAATATAATCATGGCGTTATAAACCAGTTTGTGTTTTGAGTATTGCATAGGGTACTTAAACTTACGACCGCCAGATAATACGTTTTCTCGATGTATATCAATAGTTTCATTGGTAATTCTAAGAGGAACATCGTCTTTCTTTCGTCTGACTTTGTTTATTATTTTAGTCGATCTGTTCTTTATCTTGGATAACATCATTTACCGCGTCTTGGAGCTTATTATATATTTTCTCTGGATGTTCTACGTTATTTATTATCAAATCACCTACAATTGTTTGTATAACAATTGTACCAAATTTGAACATTTCACCACTTAATCCAGGTATATTATAGCTTATGTTTTGAATCTTAGATAGTTGCAATTCAATGACATCTTTGCCAAAAAATCCTTTTTGAGTTATCTGTCTTATCCGTTGATTGGTGACTACATAAACTGTAAAATACCACAAAATATAGTGGTAACTAAACAGCAACAATCCTAGTCCTAATCCTGAAAAAGCAATAGCCATGAACAAACCGACATTGTCTTGAATATTATTTTGAAAAATTAATGTTGGTAATGATGATAAAACAAAAGGTATCACGAGAAGATAAAAACCTTTTCGCATTGAAATTATATGTCTCCGGAAAATGAATAAAACCTCTTCATTGGGTCGTTGACCATCAAAAACAGTCTCATAATTTTTTTCTTTTTTAGTAGTGTGTTTTGTCATGTTTGGTACCCCGGGCAGGAGTCGAACCTACAACCTTATCCTTAGGACGGATCTGCTCTATCCAGTTGAGCTACCGAGGCCTACCCTACTTTTTATTATATCACTTTGAAATTGTCAAAGAGTGAATTTCTCATGAACACTTTTGTAGTTATATATCTCATGGTCTTTGAACCAATGAGCTATCTCTTTTTGGGCTTCTTTTTCATCGCCACTAGCATGAATTAGATTTGGTACGCCTATGCTTTGTTTGTCTGCATAACCAAAACTCATATGCGAAAAATCTCCTCTAATCGTACCTGGCTCTGCTGATTTTGGCTCGGTAGGTCCAACTAATTTACGTACAAGAGCAACTGCCTCAACACCCTCTAGAACCATAGCAATAACCGGCCCCTGAATCATTAGATTTAATGCTGCGTCAAAGCTAGCCTGGCCTCTTCTGGAAATCATCTGACCTATTTCTTCATAGTGGGTATAGTAGTGTTCTTTACCTGGCTCTATCATTTTGGTTGCTACAATCTTTAAACCAACTCTTTCAAAACGTGAAATCACTTGACCTACCAAACCTCTTTGTAGCGTGTCGGGTTTGAACAAAATAAGTGTTCGTTGTATGTCGCTCATATATTACTCCTTATCTAATGTTTATTATTAAAATTATAAAAAATACCAGTACTATTCTGTACCATCCAAAAATAGCTATTCCTCTGCTTGATAAAATTGATAGCAAAAATTTGATTGCTATCAGTCCTGATACAAATGCAAAGGCGTTTGATAAAACAACCATTGATATGTTATCTAAAAGATAATTGTAATCTTTTATCAGTAACTTTAGAGCAACTCCAATCATAATCGGTATTGATGCCAAAAAACTATACTCAGCAGAAAGAATGGAATTAAAACCAAGTAACCTACCTGCAATTATTGTAGAGCCAGATCTCGATACCCCCGGAATTAAGGAAAAGACCTGAATTATACCTATAGCTAGAGCGTGTCTTTTTGTGATTTGGTCTAGTTCCGATGTCTTGTTGAATCTGGTGATTTTTTCTATAATAATCATTAAAATTCCTACTATTGCAAGCGCAAATAAGACGACATTGATGTTTGAAAAAAAACTATTTGATTCTATAAAATCTGCTAATAAATATCCCGTCATACCAGCAGGTAGTGCCGTTATCAATATATTTACGGCAAGCTTGTAATCTTTTTTGACTAGTACGTCTTGAGTAATTTTGCGTATTTTATGACGAAAATAATACAATAAAGCAAGCAAGGTGCCGAAATTTATAAATTCTATAAACATATGGTCAGGAATTAGGCCAAATAAATTTTGAAAAATCACTAGATGCCCAGAGCTACTCACAGGAACAAATTCAGTTATACCCTGCACTAAACCTAAAAATAATCCTTCAAAAATATTCATATTAAATAATTATACCAATATAGAGACTTTTAAGCTAAGCTTATATTATATGTATATTTCAGATTTAATCATGGACTATATAGAATACCTAGAAGTAGAGAGAGGTAGATCTTCTAAGACAGCTGAAAATTATAGGTTGTATTTAGAAAGATTTGTAGAATTTGCTGGGGATTTAAAGGTTGAATCCATAACACCAGAAATAATACGTAAATACCGATTATGGCTTAACAGATATAAAAATACTAATGATGACGAACTAGCAATAATTACTCAGAGCTATCACTTGATAGCTTTAAGGGGTTTTTTAAGATATCTTTCTAAAAGAGGCATAAAATCACTAACTCCAGAAAAAATTGAGCTACCCAAAGTAAGTCGCAAACAGGTTTCATTTCTGGATAAAGAAGAGATTAAAAATTTACTAGAAACTTTTAATTCAACTAAATTATCGACCCTAAGAGATAAGGCTTTGGTGGAATTACTTTTTTCGAGTGGACTGCGTGTTTCAGAACTGGTTTCTCTAGATAGAGATCATATCAATACAAAAAGAAAGGAATTTACGGTAAGAGGAAAAGGTCAAAAAGATAGACCTGTTTTCATCAGTCAAAGAGCCTCTGATATGATAGAAGATTACCTAAAAAAAAGAACCGATAATCTTAGTCCCCTATTTATTAGTTATAGTAAAAATGTCGTGTCGTCCAATGATGGAAATTTTCGTAGATTAAGTCCCCGCAGTATACAGCGTATGATAGAAAAACATGCAAAACTTGCGGGAATTACAAAAAAAGTTAGCCCACACACACTTAGACATAGCTTTGCAACCGATTTACTAATTAATGGTGCTGATATTAGAAGCGTCCAGTCCATGCTAGGACATAGCAATATAAGTACAACTCAAGTTTATACACATATTACAGATAAACATCTCAGAGAAGTATATGAAAAATTTCATACAAAATAATTATTGTAGTTATGGCGTGCAGTCTGAATACGGATTAGAAGCTACAGTAGTGAGAGAAAAGTTTTTACAAAAGTTACCCTCTACTTCAATAGCCGAAGTTGGATAAGCTTCTATAGAGGTAGTCTCTAGTCGAGTTTCAACTCTTCGAAAAATATCGTTTGCTCTTCCAGTGGAATCAATTTTAGTTTGAACTCCCTTGAACTTAACTGCATTGTTACCACTATATAAAGTAACTCTGTAGTCTGTGTTTTTATATATCGACTTCAACTCGATTAAAGAATTGTTTTGAGTCGCTGGTAAATTCAAATTTATGCTACATGCATATCCACTGGCGAAACTAGGATCACATGTTGCGTCGTAAGGAATTGGCTTGATAGATTCTGGCGCATCTGAAGTAAAATTTAATGCATTCGAACCAGAAGTATTTGGTCTAAGAAATATTCTTGAAAAATATGTGTTCGAATTAAGAAAATTTAGCGAGGATATATTATCTGGCGATTGTATAAGTCGAACAGCCAAAAAAGGTGGCGTGGCAGTATCAATACTCACAGGGTTATATATCAAGTAGTTTGGAAAAGTAACTGTATTACCTCCAGAATTCAATTTTGTAAACCATTCTAGTTTTATTTTATCGAAAGTACTTTCGCCAATAAGAGGTATGATTTTTGTTGAATCAGCGTTTAGTGATCCGAGAAAATCTTGTGTGTTATTTTCTATTGTTACACATGTATATGCCTGGTTGTAGCTATAGTTTGCATTTTCTACTCTAATTTCATTTGTGCTAGGTGTTGATGGATTTTTCAATAATGAATTTGCTTCGTTGCAAGACGTAGAATTAATTTTAGTTCTAAGGTTGTCACATTTAGTGCTAGAAAGCGATCCGCAGGCATCTTTTTCCGTTATAACTCTCTTGGCATCCTCTATGCCTGCCTGTGAAGCGTCGTAGGCGCTTTGAGATAAATTACGAGCTAGTGTAGCTTGTTGGTCTTTGATAGCTACCCTAACAAAACCTGCTACCATAACAGTGGCTAGTAAACTGAAAAATATTACGACAAATAATGATACTGAGCCTCTTTTATTTATATAAAAAAATTTTACTGACATAATACTAATAACCTGAAACTATATTAACACTAAATTCTTCTATAACACAGTACGCTAAATTAGCCCCTGCTTGTCCTGGATCTTTACATTTTAACGCTGCTATATCTACAGGGCTGGTGATAGGAACTCCTGAGGAGTTGAAAGACATTGTGCCTAGTTTAAAAGAAATATAAAATGCTTTAGAATTTGACCAAGCATCATAACTCGAATTGGAAATATTAAAACTGTAAAGAGATAAGTCTCTGTCTCCAGAGGTTAATAATTCTCGGGCTGATGATTTTGGTATCGGGGGATAATTAGGATTTGCAGTACAATAAGACTTGTTTTGATCAGAAATTTTCACTAAGCGTATTCGGGTATTACTATCATCAGAATAGTAGTTAGAATTTACATTTATCTTCGAAGTAGTAGCGTAGTTCCAAATATAGCTATAAGAGCCAAGACAAAGCCTTCCGCCCGTTGGATTCGAGGTATTGGGTATTAAGACATAGTCTGATCCTTGGATTTGAGCAGAAATAGGTTCAACTGCACGAAATTCTGACTGTAAATCGGCAATTATTGACCTACCTGCCTGAGAAACTGTCTTCATAGTAATACCGCGATTATATGAGTTACCGAGTTGGATAGTGGATGTGGTTATAGATATGAGTAATATACTGATAAATGCTAACCCTATTGATAATTCAATCAGTGTAAAGCCAGTTTTATGCTTAAACATTATTCAGCCTCACAATAGTAGCTAGTGTGTTAGGATTTTTTATGCCTGCAGTATACCAACATGCTCTTATGTAAAAATCAATTTGATTATTACCAATGTCTAAACCTTCAATCCAAATTCCGCTTGCTTTATTAATAGAAAGATCATCATTATAATTAATAGTAGAAATTCCTGAACTTGCCTTCATAAATCTGGTGTTAGTTGTATCATCAGTTTTCTTGAAAATAGTAGCGTCTTTTGGATTAATTAAAAACGCTGCTGATGGTACATCAGGACAAGTTATAGAACCCACTCCAAAATTCATAATTGAACTACTGCCAGACACATAAGCTTTTAGTATATTCCAAGATTGAGCAGGTGTTCCAGGTTGAAAAACTGAAGTGCCGACACTCTTTGCAAAAATATATGAATTTTGCAAAAATCTTAATAAACTAGCTTGAGAATCAATCATCGATCTGACTTGCGTAGATTCTAAAGATGATTTTGTAGTAGAAAGACTGTTATTCATTGCATTTTGAGCTCCTAGCAGGATAATTGAAAAGACAGTAATACCGAGTAAAACCTCTACCATTGTATCTCCTCTTTTAAAGCCGATCATTGACATCCACCAACAGAGTTATCACCATCACCCAAATATTTTACTCCACTAGAATTAAAGCTATTTGCTAATATTCTAATACCCATATTTTTTGTGAGATTTAGATTTCTTTTATCTACACATATCACCAAGTCGTTTTTAGTTGAATTGGAATTGTCTAACGCATCATATAAATCAACCAGTTGTTTTGTTGTCTTAATTGTTAGAGGAGAGATCAGAGTGAAAATATTACCGCTTGTAGGTGATTTAAGAATGACCATTGAAAATTGTAGTCTGGCAGTTTTGTCTGGCTTTAACATAAATGCTCCCCACAGTAGCTGATGAGTTGTCTTGAGATTTGCTGAGTTGGAAGCATCCTGAGAAATAAGATAGTTTTCTTTAAAAGCTTGTAGATCAGACTTGCAATCGATGCAAGATTGTTTCACTGCTACAACTGGGTATGAATCTATGGAAGTGCCATTTGTGTCAGTGGTTCTAATGTATTTACCAACTAGTAGACAATCACTTTGGCCTTTAGTTGAAGAACCTGTGTTTGTGATGGTCAGAAGATTTGTATTATTAATAGAGCAAGTGAAATTACCGGAAATACTATTTCTGATATTTAGAGTTTCTGAATACTGGTCTTGTAAAAATGTCTGTAAGGATAATATAGTGTCACGATATCTTTGAGAGTCAAGTAAGGAGCCTGAATTTACAAGAAATAATGCTATCATCATGCCGGTGATGGCTAGGAATATCATTATTTCAATGATAGTAAATCCCACACGCTTATACATATATAGATTATAGCATAAGTATTAATTGCAATTATTTTAGTTGTTTACACAATAAACTGAGTTGTTATTTCCTTCGAGCCTTGTATATACAGCAAACGCATTGGTCACGCTGTTCCCACTAAGAGTTATCGAACCGTTAGTTGATGCACCTGTAGGACATTTTGAGGCTAACATAACATATATTTTTTTATCTGTAGTAGATTGTGCCGATGCGCTAGCAGCAACTACATCAATAGTGGTGCCGCTAGGAAGAGTTACTCCTGATTCGCCCCATTCAGTGGTGGCAGTCGGTAAA
>Ga0214923_10002657_pt1 | contig 23455 bp, 21 predicted proteins | sample LL1510_MetaG_FD_177993 | JGI IMG/M metagenome (GOLD analysis project Ga0214923, IMG submission 177993) | Freshwater microbial communities from Lake Lanier, Atlanta, Georgia, United States - LL-1510 | ecosystem: Environmental > Aquatic > Freshwater > Lake | place: USA: Georgia | collected...
TGTAGTTCAAAGAATTGGCTCTCGGATTGGTTCAGCTTTTACAGACGGTGGAATTCACCCAAGATTTGGAACTCGTAATTTCACTCTCGCTCTAAAAAATGGCCACTATCTTGAAGTTGTCTGTCCTTTAGATCATCCAGCTGCTGATGCCTCACCATTTGGTCGCGTGGTTTCACAGCGCGCCAATGAAGGTGGAGGTTGGCTCACTTGGGTTGTTTCAACTGAGGATTTATCACCGATTGAAAACCGTCTTGGACGCTCTGCCGTTGATGGATCTAGAAAGCGCCCTGATGGTTCTGAGTTGAAGTGGAAGCAGCTAGGAGTTCTCGGAACTCTAGACGATTCACAACTACCTTTCTTTATTCAATGGATGTCAAGTGATCACCCTTCAAATGATGGGAAGGCAGTTGCTGAGATTGTAAAGATTGAGATTTCAGGAGATGAGAAGACAATTGAAGAGTGGCTCGGCTCAGATCTATCAAAAGCATTTGATGGCGTTGAAATTCAATGGGTTGTGCCAGAGGCCAACGATGGTCAGACTGGACTTGTGGCGGTTCATCTTGCAACCCCTAATGGCGTTGTACGCTTGGATTAAATCCTAAATTAATAGCCTTAAACGCATCGCCGCCCTAGCTCAGTCGGTAGAGTGTCGCTCTCGTAAAGCGAAGGTCGCGGGTTCGATTCCCGCGGGCGGCTCACATTACAACAAACACTCCCACTTTAAATTAATTGAGAATCGTCTCCTGCTTTAATTATCAAAATTTAATTGAAATTATGATGAATCTATGTATCGCTCATTTGAATCCATGTGAGATCAAGTCGCTGAGATAAATAGCAACAAAGTTATTGTTGATGATTTAGAAATACATTAAAAATTAATTCTCAAAGATGTACAAGCAAACAGGTTGCATAAAAAACCAGTATTCAGGTTCTACCCGTAAATTGCCAAAAAACTATGAAACTTTCTGGAAGATTCGATTCCAAAACGTGGAAGTCGAGTAGGAGCTAAGCATTCTCTGCAAACCCCTGTTCGCAATTCCTTGCGCAATCTGTGGGTTCTTCAGAAGGTATCTCACCTTCTCTGCATAATCTGGTAAGTTGAAGATTGGTACATATTCTTGATACGGAGTAAAGAAAAAATCGATGTCGGATCCTGATTCATAAAGTAATGTTGTGTTTGCTAACATAGCTTCGCTAACGCGCCCAATGACCTGAGACTCTTTCCGATTCTTATAACCATTCGTAAAAATTAGTCTTGCTCGAGAAATTGAATTGATATATTCTGAGTAAGAAAAATTTGCGGCCTCGCTATTTGAATTTGAAAAAAGCCCATTTTCCCAATCTAAACCAATGTATTTGGAATAATTCGCATAGTATATTCTTCCTCTATGTGAGCTACCAGGAATCAACAGTGCCTCTGTTTTCGAAACATGACGCTCCAGAAAAAAATTCTCTGGATATGGCAGTGACGGCCAGATTAATGAACGATCTAGATGACTACTCTTTAAATCAAGCCTAGAGTTGTGAAATATGATGAAATCTGCTTTGTCAAGATAGAAATCTACAATTGCTTGACCACCTCTTGTCACAAAACAATCCACCAAATCAACCACAATTGCGATTCCACGATTGCGAGCACTTCGAACAAATTCGTTGTCCAAAAAACTCGATTCAGTAAGCATGGAATCACCCTGAAAAACTAAAATTTCTATCTTCTCTTCCAATAAACTTGCAAGCATCTTTTGCTTTAAAGTTCCAACTGAATAAGTCTGTAATGAAGTATCTAGGACGAGGGGGTTTATTCCATGCGCAAGGAGAGAGTTCTTGTATGCGAATAGCATTTCTCCCTCCATCTTAGATCCAAAACGAACTGCTATGCTTGGTAACGCTAGAGCTACCCTCTTATGTGAATATTTTTGTGAAACATTTAACGGTTCGGGTTCGAATGTATTTAATCGAATGCTTAGCAAGTCCCCATTATTCCAAGAAGATTCTATTCTCTTACGGATGAATGTGTTGAATATAATTCTATAAATTAGTAATCCTGGGAATTTTAATCGAAGAAAGCGCATGAATATCCAAAAATATCCGACAAAGTACCTCAGGTATCGTCCTTCGAGTACCCCAATTATTCGATGCTTTATTTTAAGTTGTGTAAAGACCGGTTTGAGTTTCCAAATCATGAAAAACACTCGAGATATGCAGAAAGGCAGGGAATTTCGCTTGAACCTAGGACACCCTCTTCTACTAGAATTTCATAAATACGAATTAACGATGTAAATGTATCATTATTGTTTGAGGTGTTAGATGATTGCCATACCGTACGGCTAACTTGCTGCACCAGCTTTGTCTTTATGTGCCCATCAATTTCTTGGATGAAGTCTTGAATTAAGTCGTGTTCATTCCTAATTTGTGAGATACCAAGTTTACCAAATGCAGTAGTTAATCCACAACGAGACATATACTCCTGTGCAATTATTCCTCGCCAAATATCTGTCATTCTAAAACTTGCTGTAATAGGAAGATAAAGAAACGGGAGTAGGTTCATTTTCCAAATTGTTGCTTGAGAGTTTGTTGGACAAATTTGATTGTTCTTCAAAAGAATTGGATACTCATTTGAAAATACATGCTCTCCCGGGAAAAGCATTCTACCGATTGCGTCTAAATCTGGATCTCCGTCGACAAGTGACTGGAAACAACTCCAATTCGAAGATTCACTCTTCCCTATGCCCGCATCATAAGCCTTTGCCCTTCCGCGGCTACTGTTTACAAATTCTAAAGGTATGCCCCTAGGCCATAAATGGTTTGAGCCAAAATAACGATATATGTTTATCCAGCCTTCGGCATCGTCAATTTTACGATACTTTTTTAAAATAGAATTAAGCAACAAACCCTTAGGGGGGGGGTAATTATCATCGTCGGTATCGAAAAGATAATCATACTTATCGTTAAGTGCATAAACGTAACCAATATTCTTTCGTGAATAGTGGTTTAGTGGCAGTAATTTGCTAAGTATTGGGAAATCTTTTTTCTGATCTTCTAAGCTCTTAAATTGCACATTTGCGTCCGAACTCCAAGAAGGGGTTTTGAGGTCACCTATTACAATAATGGTTTGTGTGTTTTCTCTTATGTACTCAAGTAATTTCAAAACACCGGGAGCGTTTGGTGGATTTATAGTTGTGATTACAGTCGCAATGTTCATGTGCCACTTGCTATACAGCTTACGTATCTTTTCATCCTTGAATCAAATCAAAATTTGATTTAATTTCATAGTGTTTAGAAGACTTCCATCTTCGAAGTCTTGCGTGACCATGATTGTCAGGCCAAATCACGTTGCCATCGTTAAAAAGTGCTGCCAAATATGAAAAAGAGGAGCGACTCAGGATCAGGTTATTAGCGCACGCTAAATCTAAAAAAGTTGTGAAGAATTCGTCGCAATACCGAAATTCATAGGAAATTTTCGAATTCCCAACAAACGAAGTGGAAAGATCTGTCGCCTCGACGTTAACCGTACCTTCGATAACTTCCTCACCAAATTCAATAATATTCAGTAGACGTTTTTTTGTAGGCTTCCAAGTTGTAGATTTGGATGCTAAATCGGTATGGACAATGACTTTGGTTTGCGAATTCTCAGTCGAAAAATACTTGCTCACGTTATTGATCAAATTAACATAATACGCAATCGGTAGATGACGAGGGCGTACATGGCTAGAGACTGCAGTCCGTTGGCCGTAACCCAAACGTGCATGAATCACAATTTCCATCTTTGGGTGATTTTTGAACCGAATCAAATTTCGCTCACGGACAGTTGCTGCGGCGATTCTATTTATTGACGGAAATTTCTCGGTACAACCATAAGGTAAAAGAATTCGAAGTAAAATGTTTTTCCTCGAATATTTATAACGAATGTAGAATGATAAGAAGCGTTTTAAGCCCATAGACCTAATAGTAATAACTTTATCAAATTTACTAGGCAAATTGTCGGAAGGAAGCTCAAAGAACTTATTTACCTCACTTTTGAGTTTCTCCAGCTCTCCTTCATCTTTGATATTATGCGCAAATTCTTCTATTGTCTCGAAAATCGGGGTATGCATGTACTTGCATCTAGTAAATCTAGCCAAAGAGTAGATCCCAAAAATTCTTAAAGTTTGAGCTCCAAATCCATCCTTCAAGGAATCGTTATCATAGGTCAAATAGAGAGCCATAAGGAGAACAGTCTACATCAAGAGTAGAGTTTTAAAGCAGATTTACTGTGAGGAAAGCTATTTTATTTCCTGTCAAAGATTTGCGAAAAGAAAGAGTTCATGTTGGCATTTTAATTCCCGACATTCAATAATCTATCCATGTCAAGTTGAGCCATAGAGAGTAAATAAATTTAACCTATCGACACATTAGTTTTAGCCCCAGGGCTCAAAAAGTTATAGATTCTTGAAGTGTTTGCACCCATTGGATTTTTCAAGGTGGACCCTCAAGTGTTGTCAAACTGATTTGCCGGGCAAGGCTTTGCTTAAAGTCCTAGATTCTTTGGCACGTTAAGTAATAGGATCTTGGCAACTATCAAATTACTTGACCCACATAAAAGAGTCACAATTTCATCTCAAAAGCAAGTAAAAGGGATTGAATAAAGCAGAAATGGCTGGTTATTTGTTAATGTAGAGCCCCAGGGCTGAAGAATTGACCAGACAGAGTGATGGGAATTATGGATTTTCAAGAAAATTCGAAAAAGAAAGTTGCAATTGTTGGATTCGGCATACTGGGTGCAGTTGCTACATATTTTCTGGATAAGAATAAGTTTCAAATTCATTTGTTTGACCTAGACAACGATTTAAGACAACCCGATTTTTTCCCAGATCCCAAAGGCCCATCGTCCTTGCACCAAAGTCGAAGTATTCCCAAAGGCAGTCCAGGAAATGCGGCATTTTGGAGCTATGCGGTGACAAATTGTATCGTCGACAGAAGTAAATGGTCGTCTAAGTTCTTGCAAGCAGTTCCACATTTGTCCGAGCAGCTAAAGGAAATTGGCTTTCCAAAGATGAAATTGCAAGTTCATGATCAACAAACCTTTCTAAAAATAAATTATGTTAATAGTCAGAAGCTTAATAATGTATTCCAATCAGTAAGGAAAGATGCGAGAGTAAAAAGGCATTTTAATCTTGTCCAGAATATTGCACATACTAAGCAAGGGATAAGAATTTCCTATCAGGACTCTAAAAATCACTTACATCACAATGACTTTGACATGGCAATTGTTTGCGCTGGTCCAATCTGCACATTTAATCTTCTAAATGCTTCTAATATCTTGCCAAAATCCCAAACGATATCTTATTTTGACCATCCCACGTTTTGGCTTGGGACTATTTCATTAAAAAGTAAAAAGTGGATTCACGGACGATTTAGAAATCGAGTTGTTACAAGCGGCAAACGGCCCGGAGCTTTGGTAATTTCGACAGAACAGGGATACGCCATTACGCTGAGAATAAGGCCCTTGAATCGTGATTTGCCAAAAAACTTCAAAGATAAAAAAATCAGGAAATTTCTGTGGAGGGCAGCAAACTCTTTAGACTTTCGCGTCCTTAGAAAGTTCGGTTTATATTTTTGCAAATCTTTTAGCATTGCAGCTTCGTTAGATTTTCAAAAAGCATTCTTACGGGCGGATTTAAATGAATCAGGAAGTATCGAAAGCTTTGACTACAAGAGTGATTTTAATCATATTGATTTGGCTACGTTACAATTGATTGACCAAAAATTGTTGGAAAACTTTGGAATGTTTCAGAAGTCTTGGGATAACAACAAAAGAGACTTTAGAGGAACTCCTGCAGCTCACTTTACAGGCTTTCTTGCCGAGTTTGACAAACTTCACTTGTGGACTTCAACGGATAGTGGGAATCACAGGGATTTTCCCAAGATTCTCGCGCCCGGTGGAGTAATGTTTCCTGAGTCAGTAATCGGTCATCCAACTTATATGGCGCTTTTGACATTGCTATATGAAATTAACAAAATGAACGCTTAAATTATGGAAAATCAGTGGTCAATCGAAATAATATAGATAGTGGAATTCTACTTACCAAAAGTGAATTGAGTTTCGAGAGTCGTATCCTAATAAAAGTACGGCCTTTGGTGGAAAAACGCAGTGTGTAAGTGGAAAGAAAAGTCACACGCCTAGAGTCAGGCTTAAATATATTAGAGATGCCGGTGCTCCTATGGGTTATAACTTAGAGAGTTCGAGATTTCCAATAGTTGAATCTCATAGGCACGATGTAAGAGAGAGATCATTCAATCAAATCCGCAAGAATGCATAGGTTATCCAGCTTTGACAAATGTGTTTAAGCTAATACGAATTATGGTATTTCTGAATTGTGAATCCATTTGATTATTTGTGGCAGTTGGAATATATGTCACCGTAAATTGTCAATATACTTTAATATTGTTTGAGTAGGGGTGTTGAGTTTTTTGGTTAGTTGTATCCGTATAGAGCACATACATGATATCCTTGTAAATAGAAGAACTAACTTATATTTGAGAGAGGCGATTTTTATTTTATTAGGTTTGCATTTTGGAGTGGATATTTCAGTAAAATCCCCAAATGATTTATGATTTGCTATCAACTGATACATGACGCGAGAGAGATTTCGAATGGCAAGAACAAACTATAACAAGATTATGCGATTATATCAAATTCCTTCCAGTAATATGAATATTTTAATAATTGAATACACGTTACTTGATTTGCTATTAGAACAAATCCGAAATGTCCAAGAACGTCTAAGTGTAAATATTCTAGGAAATTCCGAATAGTCCATACATGTTCATAACTGAAAAAACTGATTTCATTGAGTCTGAATTCTTCCGGCGAGAATTAGGAATTGTATTCCAAACTAGGAACCCCCAAGAAATTTCAGAGAAGGATGAAATTCTTGCAATTCTAACTTCAGATCTGAATCTATGGCAACAAACCTTGAGATACCGTAAGCCAAAAAGTCTTGCCATATTCCTAACAGGAAATGAGCATTATCATGCAAAAACTTTCGCACTTTTAGATGAATTTCCTTGCATAAAGTTTGCATTTGTCCAATACATGACAGAAAGTCAGCCGCGTATTCCCTTTAAATACTTGTTGAGTGTCTTCTTCTCGGACAGGAAAATCATATTTCGAAGAGAGCTGTGGGGAGCTCTAAGAAGAGCCAGGTCAGTTCAACGGGGAATCAAAGGGTTAAAGCTCACTACTCCTACTAAATTCTTACCCTTAGGCTACACTAATCGCTTTGTCGATGAATTTAAGTTGAAAATTGAACTAAAACCAAACGAATCTCTACTAGGGAGAATGGGATCAGGCTTTGATACAGATGGAATTTGCAGCGTGGTTTTCATGGGACAACGCGGAAGTTGGTACCGCCGCAGGCTAATTAACTACTTCACAAAACTTCCAGAATCGAGAATTATGTCTTATGCTGGTTGGGGAGGTAACAGTAAATCTGAGAGTTCAACATATATCGATCTACTTCTAAAGTCACATTTTGTTCTTTGTCCGCCTGGTAATTTAAGTAATGAAACTCCACGTTACTATGAGGCGATGGCTCTTGGAAAAATCCCAATAATCTCTTCTGTGTCTGTTCAAGATTGGAATGATTTTTCTTATTGGACAACGAAATATGGCAGGAAATTTAAAGATAAAAGTCCCCAGGGTATTTATCGAACATTGTCACAATACTCAAGCACGAAGATGGAGATGATATCGCAAGAAATTTTTAAGTACGAAAAGTCCAAATTAGAAGATTTGAGAAGTGCGATCGACTATGCATTAAAGGAATAGTCAATAAAGTTTTTTCCTTAAATACGAAAGAATTTCACGATGTTTGGCAAGTTTTTTAGATACGTTTGCAAGGATGATTGATCGTCGAACGCGCATACGAAGGACGAGTTCGTGAAACATTATGTCCCTCAGGGTAAAGCCACAGATTCGAAGGAGTTTTGTCCTAATTAGCAAGGAAGGTAGAGATAGAGGCATAGATAAAGCCTGTGAGCTACTCTTTAATTTTGTAAGGCTACGTTCACTCGTCAGACTAAACTGGCTTTCGGAAAATGGTTTTTGAGAAAAGTAAACTTTTTTCGTCAAAAAAAACTGAACACCAAAAGGTTGTGGGTAAGGCCAATCTGGAACGGAAGTTATCCCATATCGAATGAAATTCCCAAAATAAATTTGCGCAGCTTGACGATTTATTAAATAAGCATGGGCCAATAGGCTTGGCATATGAAGTTTGATTAGTTCAGAATTAGATCCAAAATCAAACTTCTTAACTACGCGCATTGGATCTCCAAGATTAATGTGAACAGGTTTATTTTCAGGCACTGCTTTAAAGATTGAGTGCCAGTCAAATTCATCATCCAATAAGATTGCGTCATCCTCTAGAACGAGCGCCCAATCACCCCGATCCAAAAGAAAACTCGCCAATGCCCTCTGGTGCCCATAAGAACCACCTATTTCACCAAGTAGCAAATCACGGCCGACAGTTAGTTCATAGACCTGAGAACCTTTATGCAATTTTTCTAAAGCTTTCTGATCTATTCGACTAGAGAGAGATTCGACTTTTCTGTATTCAATATTCAGGTGTTGCAATGAGCCAATTAGATTTTCGGATCGATCATTATCGCTGGTGTATACAACATATCCCTTGAAGTTGACCACCGAATTAGCCTACCAAAACTAAAAAATGTTCAACGGTTCTAGGGTAATTCTATTGGGGTATTCCAAAGGTCAACCTCGCCCAATTCGAAAAATTTGATTTGAGCCGCGAACTTTGACTCAATGCATTCTAAATCCGACCCTTTCTGCATAAGATAACTTAAGTCAAGAAGAACAAATCTAATCAAGGCTCTTGTTTAGAAACCTCTTTTTTATTCTAGTAATTCTGAATTTAATACCGTGATAAATCTTTCTGTTACAGATTTCTAAAAAGCGTTCAAACAATAATAACCCTTTAAGCTTGAAAGATTTATTGAATTTTGGAGATGAAACTTTAACACCCTTATCAAATTCCAACTTACATAATCCATTTTTGCGGTGAATTACGAGGGCAACTGAGTCATCCTTTAGTTTAGCGTCAGCCCTTGAGTCAATTAGCCAAAAGCAACATACCGACTCACTATTGGCACAAAGTAAAAGTCGATCCAGAACATCTTCAATATTAGGAATATCTTCTACCACCATAACTCCGCCGGGTCTTAGTTTTGGGAAATATAATCGAATTGCGGCTTTTAATGACCAATAAGCATGTGGCCCGTCATCAACAATAATGTCAAAGTTACCTTCTAAGGTTTTGACAACACTTCTTGAATAAGCATCACCAAGGATCAACTGTGTGCCTTCTATATTTTTATCCAGCAAATTAAAGTAAAAGTGAGGAGCAGCATCAATCGCTATCATCCTATCCAAAGAAAGGTATTCAGTCCATAATTTAATGGAATTACCTCCACCAATTCCAATTTCCAAAAAGTTTTTCAGAGGATGTATTTCTTGAAATAATGGTTCATAAACTCGTGAGAGATATAAGTGCAGAGATTCTTTATCGGTCCCATCGGGATTAATAGAGAGGCAGGCTCCTGATTTAACGGCAAATTCAGTCAATTTCATAACTAAGAGAATACATGGACTGCGAGATAAAATCAAGCAAAGATGGACAAATATGAGATACTAAGAAAGTTATGCATCGAGATAGTATCGAACATCATCCAACTAGAATTTGTATATTGTTAATTGGGTATGTGCGACTAGATCTCCTCAGGGAAAATATTGAGATCTGCGAAAATATTGTCAAACAAAATATTCCGATTTACATTTCCATAGATGGAGAAAGAATTGCAGACGAGGGCTCAAAGCCGAACTTAATTCAGTTCCGTGAAGCATTGCTCGAGTCAATAAAGTTTGCAAGTTGGAAGGTCAGAAGGTTAGAATCTAATCTCGGACCTGACAAGCATATTGTTGATGCAATTGATTGGGCGCTTAATGATAACGATGGAGTATTAGTAATAGAAGATGATGTGAAGCTTTCTCCTGAATCTGTTTTGGAGATAATTAGGAAACTTTCAAGTGAGATATCTGCAGAAAGAATTTCTCCTATTATCGCTATGTCATCTCTAGCGAGCACGCAGACGAGAAAAAATATTTGGCGTTCCACACCCTACTTTACGGCTTGGGGTTTTGCACTCAGTAATGAATTTTGGAAGCTGCATCAAAAGTGTATTGCAGATTTGAAGAAGAGTGCATCAGTTGATGACTATATGAAAAATTCGCAAGTGTGGAAAAAGTTTTCGAAAAGAAAAAAAGAAATTTGGCGAGAACGTGTGGTTAGAGGAAACTATGATTATGCCATTCAAAGTACGCTATTTCATGAGGGATTGTATGTTTCAGCCCCTTTATTTAGAGTAAGTGACAATAAAGGTCACGGTGATTTATTTTCTACACACACAAGATTTCCTACTCCAATATATTTAAGAAAAAAGGTTGGAAATCACCCTTATGTATTTGAAGGGAACATTCAAAATCGTCTTTTGGTCAAAGTTTTGCAATGGGCAGATTCTAATACTTGGGCAGGCGATGGTTGGCTTTCCAAGAGAGGCAGATCGTTTGGAGTGCGAACGTTCCTTAGGAGCGCATTTAGTAGATTTAGCAGAGCTAAAAATGTTTGAAGTTAGACTTAAACTAAGAGGAGGCCTTGGAAATCAACTCTTTCAGTACATCGCAGCCGCTTTTTACGCAAGAAAATTCGACTCAAGACTACTCATTGATGATTCTGGCATCTATAGACATAGAGATAAATCAAGAACAGCCTGGCTAAGAGAAATTGATTATATCGAAACTTTTGGCTTTATGAATGTTGAGTGGATCAGCAATAGTAGAAGGATGTATTCAAGATTCAAAAATAGAATTGAGGTAAATGAAATTGCTAATGATGAGAATAGTTTGAAATCGGTTCAAAAAATCTCTAGAAATATAGTGATACATGACTGGTTCATCAATAAACATTACGTGGAGGAATTTCAACAGGAGAATCCAAATGGAGGACTAAAAAGAAGCGAATTGAAGTTACGCAATTCCTTGTCTGTTGAAAATTCTATTTTCTCGGGAAAAAAAGCAGCTTTACACATTCGATTAGGTGATTTCAAGAATACGAGTTGGGGAACTCTGCCACTGGATTGGTATCTAGCCCGGGTTAGGAGTCTCGAGAAATCGGGCGTAGAAGAGTTAGACTGCTATTCCGACGAACTCTTTTTACTAAAAGAAATTATTAGCGAATGGAAACTTGATTTAAATTTCAGATTTCCCGAAGAGAAAAGTCCTTTAAATCCTCACGAATTACTTTTCGTGTTGTCAAGATATAGTACTTTTATCTCGAGTAACTCTTCACTAAGTTGGTGGGCATCATATTTTAACCCTGATTCAAATGCTAAAGTGCTATGCAATTGGCAAGAATCATTGCGACTCGAAAATTGGAAGTACTTTGAATAATCAAAAAAAGATCCTCTTATTTTTAGACAATTTAAGAGTCGGTGGTATTCAGCGGCTAGCTCTTGATGAAGCTTATTGTCTCTCTAGTCGTGGATACGAAGTTGAAATCATACTTTTGGAAAAAGTACGTGAGCTGGACGACATGCGTGAAATTGACGCGGATTTCTTCAATAAGTACAGAATAAAGGTAACTAGTGTTACTGGAAGTAATTATCAGAAAATTAAGGGGATTGCATTGATTTTGAAGCGTTCGAGTGTAACTAAAGTAATTTCACACTCATCAAAAGGAATTGCGTTGTTGAGAATTAGCAGTTTTTTGATTTTCAGAGAAATTAAAATTCTCGGTTACATACATCAACTAATTACCTTATCAGACAACATCCAGCGTTTAAAGAGAATTGTTTTCTTTTCTTTAGCGAGTGAGCTTCGAGCCTCATCAAAGCAGTTTGTATTGGAACTAGAACTGCTTTTTGAGAGAAGGCGATATCTAAAACTAATTTTGAGAAAAAAGATTAAGTTCGATCGAATGGGAGTCTTTGTCGAACGTATAATCGCTCAGGATAATCAATCTCCAATTAATGTAACTAACCAAAAGACTTCGTTAATTTTCATGTCGAGAGTTACGACTTGGAAAGGTTTCGGGAGATATCTTTCAATCGCCAGAGAATTACGCGGTAAGTTTAACTATATTGCAATTACTTCAAGATTTCACAATGATGTATTCGAAGTAGAGCAAGCATGCAGTGAAGTAGGCGTTCAGCTAATGTACGGGACAAATGTCGCAAGAGTTAATCGAGGATATAGATCAATACACCTGTATCCTGCAGACTATGGAAACAAAATAAACTTTCCACAAAATTTAGGTTTAAATGTTTTGGAGAGCATGGCATTGGGTATCCCTAGTCTGATTTCCCGCGAAGAACTTTGGTCATGGCCCGAGTTAGAAAAATCAAAGTTAATTTGGATGACCGATTGGAGTGTGTCTGATGTTAAAGCCAAAATAGATGAAATTGTGAAAATGCCAAATTCAGGCTTCCTTGAAGAAGCAAAGGCCTTAGACCACGTATTTTCAATCGAAGAACATATTGAGAGAATTATTGAGTTTCTAGAATAAGTCTTCAAAGTTAGGAATAGTTTCAAATCCCAGACTAGCCCATAGTTGCAATAGATAATCCGCGTAACTACTGGAAAGTGTTAGATTCTTGGAATTCCGAGCGTTTACCTTCACTATATTATTTATTGGAAGCAAATATTGATTGAGGATAAGTTCTGCTAGTTCGAATTTTGAGATTGCTTTACGAGAAAAGAGATGAAGAGTTGTTGGAAGGTCATTTAGAAGTGACTTATTATTGATAATTGAGGACAGGAGTTTAGCAGCAACTTCGTCAGTAAGACCGTTCCAAAGGTGATTTTCAAAGCCAATGGCTGGGGAGATTTCTGACGCATCAATCAACCACTTCAATGTATTATACTTTTTTGCATTGTTAAAATCTTTTGGAACGAATGAGAGTCTAATGTTATGTATTTTCTTGAGTTTTGATTCACCCAATCTTTTACTCAGTGCATATATAGAACCCGGAATAGTGAGAGATTTTTCTTTGTAACTTCCTTTCACCCCATAAAAGACAGCATCCGTACTGATATTAATTAAAGGAATGTCGAAACTGCTTGATAATTGGGCAAGTTGGTGTGGAAAAAGTGTGTTGATACGAAAAAGCTGTACATAGGAATTAGGTGAAGTTAAGCTTCCCTTCTTTAACACGATACAATTAACAATAATATCCGGATTGACCTCCTTGAGAAGTGAACTTAAATCATCACCTACGGTGAATTTATATAGATTTGCGGCAGATTGAAAGGATTGTAGGTTATAAGTGGCTGCGTAAGGATTTCCATTCAAAGAAAGCTCATTAATCAATGCTGATCCTAGGCAGCCACTACTTCCTAAAACTAGGACTTTCGGTTTAGCCATAGGCGCTTAAAGTAATTGACTTATTTCGACATTTTTCTTGAGGATTTCAACTAACTCGTCTGAAGAGAGTATTTGAGCATTATCAGACCGGAATTCTGTATTGATTCTTGGCTTTGTTGTCTCTTTTCCATTTTGAATAGCGATGCTGGGAACTTTGAAATATGAGGTACTTTCGTGAGCATAAGTGCGTTCCTCTGAATTCAAGAGAGTTTCGTGTATCTTCTCACCGGGTCGTACACCAGCGACATCAAGTAGCAAGGCTTTCTTTTGAAGTAATTTTTCAACAGATTCAAGAATGGTGTCTAGTCTTGCAGAGGGGGCTTTTCGAACAAAAAGCTCTCCATGTCTTCCTTCGGCCATAGCATGTAGGACTAAGTCAACCGATTCCTGAAGCGACATTACAAATCTCGTCATTGCCCAGTCAGTAACCTTGACTGGGATGTCCTTTTTTATGCAATCAATGAAGTAAGGAATCACTGAGCCACGTGAACCAATAACATTTCCGTATCTTGTGATACAAGAACGAACAGGTCCGTGATACGAGTTAGAACGTACAAGCTTTTCCATCAGCGCTTTAGACATACCCATTGCATTGACGGGATATACTGCCTTATCGGTACTGAGAAATACAGCACTTTTTACTTTCGAACTAGATAGCGCTTGCAGCAAGAAGTGACTTCCATTTACGTTTGTCTTAGCATACTCCATAGGATTATCTTCGGAGGCGGGAACATGTTTTAGCGCCGCCGCATGAAAAACGTAATCAATGTCTATTAGTGCATATCGAATCGAATCAATGTCTCTCACATCGCCAAGCTGAAAATACAATCTTTCATCTTGTATTCGATTTCGAAGGTCGAACTGCTTGGACTCATCTCTACTGAAAACACGAACCGCTGAAGCCCCATTTTGTAGTAGAGCGTTTGTCATTGTCACGCCGAATGAACCAGTACCTCCGGTTATTAGGAAGGACGAATCCCGAATAGAAAAACTAGGTAATTGTGTAGTGTTTTGCACTCCTCTATAGTAGAGCATTGATTATGAATCTTAATACATTGAAACATGGAATCGGAAAACTCGACGTCGTGGTCTTTTCCCGAGAGCGAAATTCAGTATTATTGAAATCTCTCGAGATATGGAAAAGGCAACCTTTTAACTTCATAATTCTACATAATAGTGAACATAGCTTACATGCAGACTTAATTAGCAAGAATATGGTTTACAAACACTTACCGCGACTGAGCTACGGAATACGAGCCGGAATCGCTGCTGATTTAATTTCATCTGAGTTTGCGGTGATTCTCGCAGATGATGAAATGCTCTTAGAGAGTGGAGTGGACGCCATGATCAAAAATCTAAGTTCTATTATTGATCTTGCCTCAATAGGCGGAAAAGTATTAGGAATTCACAAGTATGGGGAAATTACAACGGGTGGATTCGCATATCAAAATATGTATAGTTATAGAAATTTTGAAAGTAATATTCTTGATCGCCTAGATAAACACCTTGTTGAACCGATTGATGGAGAAATACCACGTGCTAGCATGTATAGGATTATGCGAAGCCCTCACATGAAATCAATTCTGACTCTCTTTTCAAAAGTGGCATTTGTAGAGAGCCCTTACGTATACGAAATCGTAGGGGAATTTGCTGTTGGCGCTATTGGTCCGACCACAACTATTGGGAATTTATACTGGATAAGGAACTGGCAAAATCGAATGGTACAACACAAAGACTGGAATCGATCCTTGAATTTTAGTCAGTGGTGGGAAGACCAGACAAATGTCCAGGAAAAACAAATGTTAATACAATTACTGTCGGAATACGCAAACATTAACCCCAAAGATACTGCAAGTATTATTGATAAATATCTCACAAGAAGATTATTTTACGAAGCGAATGGAAATAAACAAGCGAGTTACTTAAAGTTATCACTTGCTCGTGTTAAACGAGTGATACCCGGAATCCACTGTTTTGCACAGAAACCAAAAAATATTCGTCAAATTCTTGAACAAGAAAATCTTGAAGGACAAAATACGGAAAAAGAAGCAATTGCTAGATTGTGTCGCCAGCTTCTGGACAAGAAAGGCTTTGCGGAGCAATGAAACTCCATGAAGAAGTAACGAAATGTGCATCGTGCCTCTCACAAAGCTTAATTCTTATCTACGACTTTGGTTATTCGCCCTTAGCAGGTTACTTTCCAAAACCAGGGGAAGTATCGGAGGAGAATAGAATCCCAATGCAATTGAAGAAGTGCTCAAATTGTGAGCTCGTACAAATAAGCCCTAGCGTTAATGACGAATTGCTCTTTGGGGACTATAGATATCTGTCAAGATTTGCGATGAATTCGCACTTTGAAGAACTTGCCAATTGGTTATTAGAAAAATTTGGGTCTAGTGACCTTCGGGTTTTGGAAATTGGATCCAATGACGGCACCTTGTTGGATAAATTAAAGCGCAGCGGCATGCAAGTAGTTGGCGTGGATCCTGCAGAAAACGTAGCAAGTTATGCTGCTTCGCGTGGGCATCAAATATATTGTGAATACTTCTCAGACGATTTTGTAAGAGAGAGTAAGATTGAAAATTCTTTTGACTTAATAATTTCTTGTAATTCTTTTGCGCATATTTCAGAAATTAGAAAAGTTAGTAGAGGGGTCTCCCTAGCACTTAAAGATGAAGGATTTCTTGTAGTGGAAGTACAGGCTTGGCCAGAACTGGTAAAGTTGGGAGCCTTCGATTTTGTGTATCATGAACATCGTTACTATTACGATTTACATTCAATCAGTAACCTACTAAGTCAATTTGGGCTTTTCCTAAGTTATGCTGAAATTGTCAAATCCCATGGAAATTCATACCGACTAATTTTCCAAAAAAATAGTGTCGGGAAATCTAGCTCTAACGTTTTAATAAGTGAAGAAAGTTTATCCTATGACCAAATTAAGATGGGAATTAATTTTTTCCTAAATGCAATTGCAACTACGAAGCAGAAATTAATTACCCTTTCTTCGCAACACAAGCGAATCGTGGCATTCGGAGCCTCGGGTAGAGGAAATATGATTTTGGCTCAATTCTCAACAACTAGCGAAATTCTGACGGTTTTTGACGAGTCTCCTGAGAGAATTGGTCGAGAAATGGCATTTACGGGCATTCCTGTCAGAGATTTCAGGGAGTTGAATGAGTTTGAGTATGACGCTTGCTTAATTTTAGCTTGGAATCATGCGGAAGAAATAATAAAGAAGTGGCCACATCAAGGAAAACTACTTATAGTACCGTTCCCCCAAATGTTTGAAAAAATGACTTGAAATTGTAGAGTCTAATATACATAAATTGAATTTTCAGTACCCTGAAGATCTAGCAAGGTTCTCAATTGATGTTGGATTTCTACGGGTATAAATGTTGGTCCAGACTTTGTCGCAAAGCGAAATATCGCTATCCACAGACTCAGTTTAGCATTAGTTCCTATGAATTGTTCGACTCTACAACATGACTGGATAGTTCGAATAGGAGAGAGCATGTGGAATTCAAAGTTTGTTGGACCCTCCACTGATTTCCACACCTTCTCAAATTCAGTGCAATTTCCGTCAGAGAATATCTGCAATGGTAGTCCATCTCTCATATGATTTTTCCAAATGTGAAGTACTCTAGCTGGACTAACAATTCCTTTTTCATCGAGCTTCATGAGATCTCCTAAGCGATAGTGAATCGCATTCGCATTAACCCTAAGTTCTTCCATCCCCAATTCAAAATACTTCATAAGTCCATGAATCTCATCTTCCGTCAAGCGTATTTGCGTGTAATGACCTCTAACCGAAATTATCCAAGGTCGAATGTTCTTGAATTCTTCCTCAGAATTAGAAGAATTAGTTATACCTATCATTTGCATGAATCTCTTAAACCTTTGACGGGATACTTGAAAAAGACCCCTTCTTACTACAGCCTTTTTCAAAGGTAACTGCTGATGAAAATCTGCAATTTCTTCAATTTCAAATTTTCTAAGCCAATTCTTTGGAATTTCTAATTTTCGTTCCGTAACTCCGGAAGTATGAAAAATCATTCTGATTCTTCGAAGCTTGGTTCTTCTTGATAACCTATCTGCAATAATTAAAGCAAAAAGTTGCGAACCGAATCCACCCCATGAGTGAATTCTTATTGCTGGGAGTAGCCTTATACGAAAATGTCTTAACATAAAACTCACACGTTTATTTTGGATTGAGTATAAAGTTGATGATGCGCATAAAAATATTTTTCCATTGAGAAATAATCGAGTCGCAGGGATTGCGTGTTCATTATTTCACTATATGTGTCTGAAAATTGAATTACATCAAGCAGAGTTTGCAATAGAGATTCAGAGTCCCTAGTTACAAATAAACCTGGGTGACTCTCCCCAAGGACTTCAGGGATCGCAGAATTTCGCGCAGCGATGATTGGTAATTTTGCATCCATGGCCTCCAGGAGAACGAGACCAAAACCCTCGTAGTTGGAAGTTAAGACAAAGAAATCTTGATCTTGTAGAAATGGCATAACATCAGTTTTCTTACCTAGAAAAAGGATTTCATTTTCGAGTCCAATTTCCTTAACTTTGGTTTCAAGCAGAGATTTGTCTGAACCTGTCCCAACAATTTGTATGAGAAATTTAACTTTTAGATCTCTAAGAAGTTCACCCAATTTAATCAGCAAGATAAGATTTTTTTGGGGTGTCAATCTACTTATCGTCCCTATTCTAAGAGTTTCTCCGCATAAAGGTGAATCTAGCTTCTTTACACCCGCGGTTATACATCTTGGCAAGTAACCATAATGAATTACAAAACTACTAGTTTTTGTAGAAATTTCTCTAGTTTCACGTAAAAAATGGAGAACAGCTTCTGAAATGGCAATAACTGATTCAGACTTATTTGTGACAAATCGAGAAAGAATTCTAGAAATAATTCTAGGAGACTTTGGAAAGAAAGCTTCTGCATTATGCCGAGTCACAAAAAAACATGATTTACTCTTGCTCAATCGAAGAAGTAACTCAGACCTCGGAAGATGACCATGGAAGATGAAATCCTCATTGTATTGTCTTCGAAACATCACGACTTGTTCAGCAAATTGACGTGAGTGCATCAATAAGTCTAAAGTCACCCCAGCTTCGATGAATTCTCGTTCGAGTTCAAGCTCGCCTTTTAACGGTACTACTACGACCTGGTAGCCATTCTTAACTTGCTCCCGCGCGAGAGCAAGTACGGCGTTTTCTGCTCCACCTCTCTCAATCGTAGTTATAACGTGAATAACTCGGATATTCTCATTTTCCATTTTTTAATATCCTACATAGTTCAACCAGCCAACGTTCCAATGTATGATTTTTCTTCGCGATCTCATAGTTGGATTCTATTGCACTTCTGATTGCTGCGGGTGTCATATTTAAGAATTGGGATACTTGATGAAATAGATTTTCTTCTAAATTTCCACCCAGATACTCTTTCGAATCAAACTCACCAATAAATTCAGGATTTATAGAAGCAACAATTCTCTTGGACAACGTGGCCTCGAGCACAGCTTTATCTAGAGAGCCCTGGAATGCATGAACAAATCCATCATGCTGATTTGCTATGCGAAAAAGCTGTTGTCTCCCGATTGGCCCCTTAAAAGAGAGCCAACTTGAAGTTATTTCAGTTTGGAAATTATTTAGAAGTAATGCAAAATAATTATTAGATTTCTCTGTTGAGGGTGCACCATATATGTCTAACTTCAAATTCCACCCCATGGCTCTCAATCTTAAAAATACGGAAATGATCACATCAATTTTCTTTGAGGGATCAATTCTTCCGACGTGATACCAATCCAAAGGAGGGGATTTGATTTTGGAGGAGTCGCCTTTAAGATTCTGTTCATCAATCGCCTGACCAATGGGATAAACTCTTTTTCCCTTCAGAGGACAAGATCCTGGAGTTGAAGTTACTATTCCACTTAAAAATGGATATGAACCGTAAAGGAAGAAAGATCTACTCGCATGTGCGTACCAAAGAAAATGTGGAATTTGAAATATTCGGCACCATGGTGCAATTAAGAAGGACTGTACTTCGGTCATATGTGAAAAAATCACCAAGCTTCGACGATTTTTTAGAATGAGTGGAACTGTTACCTTATAGAACTCTATCACGCTCTTGACTCGCTTATTTGGCTTCCAGCAAGTAGAGGTTACATACAAATCTTGAGTTTTAGCTCCCAATTCTTCATCCGCCGTGATTACGTGCGTCTCTTCGAATTCTTCTGATAGGCGTTGGGCAACTACCCTTTGGTGGGAAAACAAAAGACTTGACTCATTCATAGAATAATTCAGTATGAGAAGTTTCATATGGGCTAAACTTAACACTCCTAAGAAAATTATTGTAGGTTCAAAGGAGCTATCTTGAAAATATTGGTCACTGGGGCTGCAGGGTTTATTGGTTCTGCTGTAGCTCTGGAGCTGAATAGACAAGGGCACGAAGTAACAGGGTTAGATAGCTTTTCGCCCTATTACTCAGGAGACCTAAAGTTGCTTCGCAAAAAGGAGCTTATTGAGTCTAAAAGCATTAAGTTTGAATGCTTAGATCTGTCTGAAAAAGAAAAGGTAAATAGTTTTTTTTCAGGAAATCAATTTGAGACAGTTCTTCACTTGGCAGCTCAACCTGGAGTTCGACTAAAAGAGAGTGATTGGAACTTCTACACCAGGGACAACCTAGAGGCGTTTCATAATGTTTTAATTGGTGCTATTGAAAATAAAGTTCCAAATCTACTTTATGCATCTTCATCAAGTGTATATGGCAATTCTTCCAAAGCCTCATTTAGTGAGAAAGAAACTTCTTTACATCCAGTTAGTTTTTATGGTGCGACAAAACTCTCTAACGAAATCCTCGCGGATGCAAGCTCGAAAAATTCTGATTTAAAAACACGAGGTTTAAGGTTTTTTACTGTTTACGGACCATGGGGAAGACCCGACATGGTGTACTTCAGAATGGTTCATAGCGCCTTGAGCGGGTCTCCATTCAATTTTTTTGGAACGGGTGAGGTAAGAAGAGATTTCACATATATAGATGATGTTACATCTTCTGTATCTGCCTTAGTTTTTGATTTATCGCAGCGCGATTCGAGTTTTTCAGATGTAGTGAATATTGGTGGCGGTAAACCCATCTCCATCAGTGGATGTCTCAAGATTATTGAGGAAATCATTGGTTCCAGCGTTCCGTATAACAGAAGAGATGCAGATTCTCGCGACGTGGAGTTAACTAATGCAGATTTTACTTACTTGAATGAGATCACAGGAAATTTTCCAAAGACTTCAGCAAGGCAAGGTTTTGCTAATTTTGTGTCTTGGGCAACCCGCCCAGATATCCAATCTAGACTCGCACTCTGGGTCAACTCTGTGCACTAGGAAGTGATTTGTGAAGTTTCCCAAAAACCGTAATAGCGCACTCTTTAATACCCTCTCTGTGGTGAGACGCGCTTTTGAAGTTCTCAATCCCAGAGATCGTTTAAAAGCTCTTTATGTCGTTTTTATATATGGATTCCTCGGGATTCTTGACATTGCAGCGGTATTTGTATTTGGACTCGTTGGATCATTGGCAGTGAGTGGTGTTTCATCAAATCGTCCTGGGGTGCGCGTAAATACACTGCTTGAATTTCTAGGAATTGCAGATGAGAACCTCCAAACTCAAGTTTCAATTCTTGGCTTGATTGCGGCCAGTGTTCTAGTATTTAAATCATTTGCATCTTTATATTTGTCAAAGCGCACTTTGTTCTTTCTAAGTAGACGCTCTGCGATAATTTCTAGAATTCTTTTGAATAAATTACTCGGTCAAGAAATGCTTCGAGTACGTGGACGGACTATTCAAGAAACGATATTTGCCCTTACAGCAGGAGTGCAAGCTGTAACCTTAAGCATTCTTGGCTCCTCTCTATTGTTAATTGCCGACATATTCTTAATTGTTGCATTTAGTATCAGCTTATTTCTAGTAGATACGTTAGTTGCTTTATTAAGCTTAACTCTATTTTCTACAATAGGAATTCTTATGTATTCTTTAATGCATAGAAAGGCACAGCGATTGGGAGAGTTGGCCACGAAACTGGAGATAAGTAGTAGCGATAAGATTTCAGAAGTGGTTTCTTGCTATCGTGAATTATCTGTTAAAAATCGTAGAAATTTCTACGCTCAAGAAATAGGCGAAATGAGGCACTCAATAGCAGAAGCTGGTGCAAATTTGGGCGTAATGAGTCTATTAAGTAAATACATTATGGAAATTACGATGGTTGTGGGCGGGTTGGCAATTGGAGCGGCACAGTTTATTGCTCAACCAGCTACACGTGCAGTAGCCGTCATCTCAATATTTCTGATTTCTAGCGCCAGAATAGCACCAGCGATTCTTAGAATTCAGACTGGCCTGATTACTATAAAGACACACATAGGAACTGCAAAACCAACACTTGATTTGATTGAGGAGTATATAAAGGAAGGCATCGCTGATTTAGATCCTGTGGAAGGTTATAAAGAGAGAGAGTATTTTAAACACACTGGATTCTCCTCTCATGTGACAGCTTCAAATGTATCTTTCACTTATCCAAATCGTAAAAAAGAGGTGATAAGTGATCTTGAGTTGAATATTAAGGAAGGGGAATTTGTTGGAATTGTGGGGCCGTCTGGATCGGGAAAGACAACCCTAGTTGATTTGCTACTGGGGGTTATTCATCCTGAATTTGGGGCAATAAAAATTTCTGGATCCAATCCAGCTGAGATAATCCAAAAGTGGCCCGGAGCGATTGCATATGTCCCTCAAGAAACCAGCATTATCAATGGATCAATCAAAGAGAATATTTGTCTTGGTTATTTGGCAAGCGAAGTCCCTGATGAAGTTATAATCAATCTACTTCGGGATGTTCAATTAGAAGAGTTCTTAACTTTGCCAGGAGGGATTCATTCTTCAACTGGCGAAAGAGGAAGTAAGCTCAGCGGAGGGCAAAAACAAAGGATTGGCCTAGCGAGAGCACTTTTTACAAACCCGAAATTGCTGGTCCTAGACGAAGCTACAAGCGCTCTTGATGCAACTACGGAAAAGAAAATTACATCATATCTAACTTCAATAAAGGGTACTTTAACAATAATTGTTATCGCTCATCGTTTATCTACTGTTAAAGATGCAGACAAAGTAATTTATATGGAAGGTGGTAGAGTTTTGGGTGAGGGATCTTTTGAGGAACTTAGGGGTAGAATTCCAGAGTTTGATTCTCAGGCAAAAGCTATGGGACTTTAATTAAGGAGATGTTATGGGCTCAGTAGTCAAAAAGCGCCGCAAGCGCATGGCTAAGAAGAAGCATAAGAAGCTTCTAAAGAAGACTCGTATTCAGCGTAGAAATAAAAAGTAATTTAGATCTTTACTAGGACGAGCCTCTTATCAAATGAGGTAATCGCATAGCGGATCTTATTTATTGTCACTATGGCGCTATCTTTAACACCGTTAAGGATGGCGCCATTAGTTATTTTTGGAGTCGTGCTATATGAGCCAAGAGAACAGAGTCGCTTTTGACATCCAAACAAAAGCCCCTTGGCATCAATTAGTAATGGTGTGCCAGGAGTTCCATGAGCTTGGGTTGCAACGCGGGTAGGAGACTCATCCTCATCAATGAGTGTAAAACTCACCTCATCAGGGTTTGGTAGACGAAGACCGCTAGCACTTAACCAACTAGCAGCAACTCGATTGCCATAGCTAGCAATAGAGACTTCATAACCTGCAACTGCCACTCCATTTTCTGGACCATCTAAAGTGCTATATCGCCAATCTTCAGGGAATATTGAATTTCGTTTAGCCAATCTAACTTCACCTTGAGTAGCAAAATTAGAGGATGAGAGAGTTAGAACTGAGTCATATAAAAGATACACACTCTTACCGCTAGATGTAGCGCTTAGAGAGAAACCGACATCTCCTGTGGTTCTGTTATCACTTGTACGATCTCCATCAACAATTTCATATA
>Ga0214923_10002658_pt1 | contig 23432 bp, 16 predicted proteins | sample LL1510_MetaG_FD_177993 | JGI IMG/M metagenome (GOLD analysis project Ga0214923, IMG submission 177993) | Freshwater microbial communities from Lake Lanier, Atlanta, Georgia, United States - LL-1510 | ecosystem: Environmental > Aquatic > Freshwater > Lake | place: USA: Georgia | collected...
TTTTTTTATATTGGATTTATTACGAACGAATCATGTTAGCAGAAGAAGATTATCTGCGTAACAAATTTGGAGAGCCCTATGAAAGCTGGGCAGCGGGACGTCCTGCCTTTATTCCAGACTTATCCAAGTGGATGCCTTACCATAACAAATTGATTTTTTATAAAGCATTATATCAAGAAAAAACAGGATTTCTCTGGTTAAATCTTATTTTTTGGATTTTCAATAGTGCAGACAACTTTACCTTGAATGCATCAGTTTTTATAGTACAACCCTGGTCTGGTCTTTTATTTATTTCTATCGCACTATATCTGATATTAAAAATAACAAAGCGACGCTAGCAATAACTTTCTAACTAGTCTCTATAATTGAGCGCCGGCTTTCTATCCCCCAATAATGCTTTGTATTGATAGTCGCCTTTGAGTTTCATAAACTCTTCTTTCGCTTGTTGAATAAGCATAGGCTTCGTAAATAGATCGATTGCGGTTAAAGCCATGGTCTTTGCTGCTACACTCATTCCCTTAGTTCCTATTTCTGTTCCTCCACAAGCAACTGCTTGCCAACTATGTGCTGGCGTACCAGGTGCCCAGGTAGCTGCACGTAACCCAACTGTTGGGACGGCATAGCTTACATCTCCTACATCTGTAGAGCCGCCACCCGCATCAAACTCTACTTTCAATGGCTTCACAGTAGCAGCATCAGAAACGGATGGATAGCTAAACGTAAAAGATTGTTGAATTTTTTCTGCAAACTCTATTTCACTTTGCGTATACGATACTCCACCTACCTTTTCTAAATTTTTCTGCATGGCTTCGGCCAGGGTTTTATTGAGTAATAAATCATGTGTACCTCCTATGATTTCGTAATTCATTGTAGTTCCTGTGCCTAATGCAGCTGCTTTTGCTGCATTAACTACTCTTTCAAAAATATCTTTTACTTGTTGACGCTTGGGGTGACGTACATAATAATATACTTCGGCAAAATCGGGCACTACATTTGGCGCTTTACCCCCATTCGTAATCACATAATGAATTCGGGTTTCCTGTGGAATATGCTCCCGCATCAAATTAACCATATAGTTCATCGATTCAACCGCATCTAATGCAGAGCGCCCATTTTCAGGTGAAGCCGCCGCATGTGCAGACAATCCGTAGAATCTGAATTTAGCTGAACTATTCGCCAACGCACTCATCATCGTTACAGAGTTTGCATTACCCGGATGCCAATGTATTACAGCATCAACATTATTGAACAAGCCAGCACGAACCATATACACTTTTCCAGAGCCCCCCTCTTCTGCAGGGCATCCATATACTTTGATTGTTCCAGAAAACTTTTTTTGCTCAATGAGTTTTTTAATTTCTATACCTGCAGCCACAGATGCGGTTCCAAAAAGATGATGACCACAGCCATGTCCACCAGCTTTTCCCTGAATCGATTTTTTTTCAGCAACCGCCTCTTGCGCTAAACCAGGCAAAGCATCAAATTCAGCCAATATTCCAATAACAGGTTGACCAGACCCATAAGTTGCTACAAATGCAGTAGGGATGTCTGCCACTCCTGTTTCAAGGGTGAAACCTTCTTTTCGTAGGGTTTCAACAAGTAAGGCAGAACTTTTCACTTCCTTATATCCGAGTTCAGCATAGTTCCAGATCTGCAAGGCAATATCTTTATAGGAAGGATACGCGTTTTGTAAGTTTTGAATCACTGCTGCCTTGAGCCCTTCTTCGGGACTAGCTACCACTTTTTTATTTTGAGCTTGACTACCATAAGCAAAAAATGCTAAAGCGGCAGTGATGAAAAGTGCAGATTGTTTCATATTCATTATTTATGAGACACAATTTAGGAGTAAATTCATACAGTTACAACAAACCTAATCACTGTTCCATGGCCAAGATTTATATTATCGGACTAGTTATTCTAGGAATTGCAATAATCCTAAATGGTTTAGCGGCTAAAATTGGTATTCTGAGCTGGTATGATTACTTAAAACTTATTATGGATAAAAATGGCAGCACCCCTATTCGATGGTTTGACTATGCATGGCTGTATATCATTTATCCGTTTCTATTAGGAGTAGCATATAAATTGGGAGAGGTATTATATACTTGGATTACATCACAATTAAAATAATCACTATGACAGACACACTACGTTACCCTATTGGCCGAGTGGCTTTTGTAGAGTATAACGAAAAAGCTAAAAATGATTGCATAGCTGCCATTTTAGCAATGCCCCCAATGTTGGACTTTGCTATTGAAAATCTAAATGATGATCAGCTACATACACCATACAGGGAAGAAGGCTGGACGCCCAATCAAATTATTCATCATTTAGCAGATTCACACATGAATGCATTTATACGGTTTAAATTAGGGCTAACAGAAGAACATCCCACGATTAAACCCTATGATCAAAATAGATGGGCAAATACCCTTGATGTAAAAAATGTTCCTGCCAACAACTCTATTACACTATTACACGCGCTACACCGAAGATGGCATGCATTACTAATCACATTAAACGAAGGTGATTTTATGCGAACCGTTTACCATCCAGAACAACAGAGAGATATTTCACTTTGGCAGTTACTACAGATTTATGCATGGCACGGAAAACATCATGCAACACAAATAATTCAATTCAAAGAAAGATTTTAAAACATTGATTTTAAATTGATTAAAGTGTGTCTCTTTGCAATTAATTAATTAATTCATCATGTTATTCTAACAAATAAGAAATAGTTCCAAACGACCTTGCGTCTAAATCATGACCATGTGGTCAACTTTCAAGATCGCTGGTTTAACTTTTCTTGCAATAATAATTTATCTGATTTCCGATCAGTACATTTTTACACCCCATTACGTACTACAAAAACCGGAAGCTTTTAATGGCAAATACTTTTATAATCCATATGAAAATTTGTCTCTAAATAATACGTTTCCGATAAATCTACATGGACATACATACGCCTGGCAAGGGTTTACTAATGGTAAAGGAAATTCAGATTTAGCAAAGAAAAAATACGATAGCCTTGGCTTTTATTTTGCAGCCATTTCACAATACCATTTTGTTGAAAACAAAAATGACAAAATAAAAGTTTACGAACACGGAATAAACGTAAAAAAAACTCACCAATTAATTTTGGGAAGCAATAAAGTAATTTGGAAAGATTATTTGTTGCCACAAACACTTAACCAAAAACAACATGTGTTAAACCTACTGAGTGAAGACACCAACTCGGTAATTTGCATAAATCATCCAGGCATTAGAGATGGGTATAAAAAAAGTGATTTTAAATATCTTCAACAATATCATTTAATTGAAGGATTACGACCTAATCATAATTTCATCAATTATTGGGACACTGCCCTTACATATGGACATCCAGTTACCTTGATTGGGAATGATGATTTTCATAATATCTATAATGTTGCAGAACTAGGAAATCATCTGACCATTTCATTCATGAAATATGAAAATGAATTATTGTTTTTACAAGCACTCAAAAAAGGTCAGTGTGCTGTAGCAAGTCTCAATCATAATCCTGAAGCAAATTTGATTCAACGTAAACGTAAAATTGAAAGATTACAACAGTTAGTGTCAGAAATAACTATTAAAAAAGAGACTGTTTATATTTATTTAAATGAACCTGTTGCAATCAGATGGAAGAGTAATAACGGATTAGTTAAACAAGAATCAAATTCAAATATTAGTTTTTATTTGCCAAAGCCAAATGATACATACGTGAGAATAGAAATCTCTACGACTGATTCTATTGATGTCTATTTTAATTCTATATATCGTAGTAATGACGGAAAATGTATCGACAGAAATAGTATGGCAAAACGATACCTTAAAATAAATAAATCATACAATGCCACAATTATTGGAGGAAATCTTATGTTAACTATTTTAGTTCTCTCGTTAATTGTAAAATTTATTTCAAGAAAAAAGAAAAAGCTCATTAACAGTTGAAAATATCTTTGCCTATCATAATAATTGGAGTTATAAGTGGGTTTTTATTCACGCACTCATTAGGTTATGTGCATTTATTTGATTGGGATGAAATTAATTTTGCTGAGAGCGCACGTGAAATGATTGTAAGTGGAAATTTCGAACGCGTTCAAATTAATTTTCAACCATTTTGGGAAAAACCTCCATTATTTATTTGGATGCAAGTGTTGTCGATGAAACTATTTGGCATTAGTGAATTTGCCTCCAGATTTCCAAATGCAATAGCAGGAATTATCACATTAATTTCTCTTTACTTAATTGGCACAGAACTTAGAAATTCTAAATTTGGCATGTGGTGGACAATATGTTATGGATGCTCATTTCTGCCACATTTATATTTTAAAAGTGGCATTATTGATCCCTGGTTTAATCTATTCATATTTCTTGCATTTTACTTCTTTATCAAACATTCTACAACAAAAAATAGTAGTTATTTTATAGAATTGTCAGGACTTTTTTTAGGACTAGCCGTTTTAACAAAAGGACCTGTTGCAATATTAATTGTGGGGTGCACAATTATTGCAATGGCGGTATTTTATGTAAGACTTTTTAAATTCAGGTTAAATGAAATTTTGCTTTTAGCATTTGTAACTTCACTCATTACATTAGTGTGGTTCGGATGGGAAGTTTATAAAAATGGTTTTCAATTCATCAACGAGTTTATAAGTTACCAAATAAGGTTAGCTACAACAAAAGACGCAGGTCATGGAGGATTTCTTGGTTACCATATTGTCATCCTGCTTTTAGGCTGCTTTCCTGCATCCATTTTTCTGTTCTCAACAAAAAAATATGTTTGGGAATCTGATGAATTAGCAGCCGTTAGAAAAGGTATGACTATGCTGTTAATAATCGTAATTATACTATTTTCAATAGTAAAAACTAAGATTATACACTATTCATCGTTGGCTTATTTTCCTATATCTTTTTTAGCTGCCTATAGTATAAAAGTCATATTATCAGAAAAATACGTACCCAGACTAATACGTGTAATGTCGCTAATAATAGGCATTAGTTGGAGTTTGTTACTAATTGCGATACCGTTAGTAGGTCAAAATAAATCACTTTTAAAGTGGTTAACAAAGAATGACGCATTCGCAAGTCAAAATGTAAATGCACAAGTAGATTGGCCAATTTGGCTAATTATGCCAGGCGTGATTTTACTTATTGGGGTTATTTCATTTTTTATTTTATCAAATAATAAAACGAAACTTTCATTTTCACTACAAATATTATTTATCTCTACGCTAGCAGCAATTCAATCAATTACTATTTTATTTGTACCACGCATCGAAAAATATTCACAGCTAGCTGCAATTGATTTTTATATTTCAAAATCCATAGAGCAAGTACCCGTTGAGACACTTTATTTCAAAAGTTATGCTCAATATTTTTATGGAAAATGTAAACCAGAATACGCTACAAATAATAAAGATAGTTTAATAAAAAATTGTCGTACAGGGTTTTATCTTGTCAGTAAGTGCACAGATAAGAAAAAAGTAATAGAGAACTACTCTGCTTATGTAAAAGTAGTAAGTGAAATAAATGGATTTGTCTTCTACAAAAGTCGTTATTTTAATAAATGATAACTTAAAATTCGGTATTCGTGTAATAAATATCTAATTGAAACACCCACACATCCAATACCATAAATAAGACTGCGTCTAAAATTTATACTACTTGCCTCCGCAAAATAATTTGTGGGACAAGTTAATTCTCCAATTAACACTTTTTTATTAAAAAGCTGTGCAATAATTTGATTATCAAAAATGAAGTTATCACCACACTTCTTAAATTCGATAGATTCAAGCACCTGTTTACTGTATGCCCGATAACCAGTATGATATTCAGATAGTTTTTGAGAAAAACAAATATTTTGAAAAAAAGTAAGAAAGCGATTTGCATAATACTTATAAATAGGCATTCCTCCGTGCAAAGCCCCATTACCTAATATTCGGCTGGCAAACACCACTGGATATACATCATAAGCTATTACTGAGGCCATGGCCGTAATTAATTTTGGGGTATACTGATAATCAGGGTGTAAAAGAATAATTATATCTGCCCCTAAATTAAGAGCGTACTGATAGCACGTTTTTTGATTCCCTCCATATCCCCTATTTTTTTCATGTGGAATTACATGTTTTAGTCCCAATTCGTTTGCTACTTCTAAAGTTTTATCAGTACTACAATCATCAACAAGTACAATTTCATCTACAATATCGGATGGTATTTCTGCTAACGTTCGCTGTAATGTCAATGCAGCATTATAGGCAGGCATCACTACCACTATTTTTTTATTAAGCAACATTTTTAATCAAGTATTTATACCCCCTTAATAATGGGCAGCAACTCACTAAGTTGATCAATTATGAAATCGGGAGAGGAGGTCAATAATTCATCGTGTGTTTGAGCCCCAGTAGTAATGCCAATTGAAAGTCTACATCCAGCATTTTTACCTTCCATAATATCCGTACAGGAATCTCCAATTTTTATAACTTTATCCGCCGATTTAACACCAAGTAACTCCATAGCACGCCATATCATATCAGGAGCAGGCCTAGAACGGGCAACTTCAGATGAAGTAATAATTAAATCGAAGTGGATTTGCTTTTTCCAATTTAGTTTAGCCATCAATTGCTCGGTGGTGGTTCGATTATAGCCGGTATTGAAAGCAATAAATATTTTTAGTGTACGCAGTTTCATAAAGACCTCTTCCGCACCAAACATTGGTTTAACCTCCAATGAAGAATACTCATTACTCAGTTCTTGCAAAAAAAAATTATAAATAGCCCCCTGTAGTTGCAAGGATGAATCCAAGGAATATTGATTTAGTATATCTCTAACTGCCTGGCTTTTTTCTTTTCCTGCACCTAACTCAATAACTTTTTCATATGAAACTGGAATACCAGATTCATTTATACATCGATACAATGTTTTGTAAACGATATTTTGTTCATCTAATACTGTTCCAGCCAAATCAAACACAACCAACTTGATCATTTAAATAAAATTAAATTTCCTCTAAAGAATATTTTTCTTCCAGAATTGGCATACCATATTTTTTTAAAATCAAATTGGTGTCTGAGAGTAGCTTATATTTTAAATGTGATCTAGAAAAATCGGCTTTACGCCATAAACGTAATAAATCAAAAGTCGCTTTTGAAGAAATATCACGTAGTAAGGTTATATACAAATTCGAAAATTGCTCATCGGTTAGTTTATTAAAAATGCCATGATGAATCAGTTTTCTTGTGTGGTCAAAAACAATAGATTCCATAAATAACATTTTCTTCAAGGTCCACTAAGCGTGTAAAGAAATTGTTATTAAGCTTTTACCTAAATGTTAACTGCGTATAATGTTAAATTATAGTGGATAAACTTAGTTTAAAACTGCTGACAGCATTCCTCGACAGTTCCTAGTGCTAATGTCATGCCCGCTCCCCCAAAACCATTCATTATCCAAACATTGGGTTCGGCCTCATAGAAAAACTCGGTTCCCCCGTTTGATAATTTTGCATATTCTCCATTCCAAGTTTGTATTACAGACCAATCTCTAAAATTGACTAGATCTTTCAAATAGTTTAAAACTAGCTCATTAACAATACTTTTATCAAATGGCTCTATTGAATCACCATACTCATGACTGTCGCCAATTGTGAGTTGTCCTAGATGATTTTGTGAAACCATTACGTGTATACCGTAATCAAAATAATCTGGGTATTTTTCATATAACCTTTCTTTTAGCAAAGACAAAGATGGTGCGATTTCAAAACTCTTATAATGCGCTAATGAAAGACCTCCACAAATTGAAGGACCCATTCGCCACTTTGCTGGCTGCTCAACCAGACGCATCATTTGGAGTTTACATTTTATAAAATATTTTTTAAAAATAGCTGGATACAACGTCTCAAAATCTGCTCCGTTACAAATAAAAATTAGATCTGCATCAATCCGCTTATTATTAATATGAACAAATCCAGTTCCAACATTAGTAATAGCGTGTTGAAATAAAAATTTGATTGAATATCGCTCTTGCAGATATGTTGGCAAATCACGAATAATTAATCTGGATTCTACTATTGCCTCATCAGCACTCCACAAACCGCCATACAAATTATCTTGTCGCGGAGCATCACTTAATTGTGCAATTTGTGCAGGAGATATCCAATGGACAGGCCTTTCTTTTGAAAATATCTCTCCTAATTCTTGCATAGTTACTTTTTCCTCTTCCGATTTTGCTAAATGAAGGCTTCCTGATTCTTCAATCCAATAACCTGTTTCTTGACAAATTTGTTTCCAAATCGATTTGGTTCGCATGGCACGTTCATATTGCTTACCAGACTTTTGACCAATTGGCCAAATCATTCCAAAGTTTCTGATAGAAGCGCCTTTCGCAGTTTCAGACCTTTCATAGACTGTTACCTGCCATCCTTGTTCAGCTAACGCTCGGGCAGTGGAGAGTCCTACGATTCCAGCCCCAATTACAATTGCATTTTTAGGCATACTGTATTAATTGATATTTACGATTAAATCCCCAAAGTGAACTTAAGATGAATATAATACCCAAAAAACTAGCTACATAAAATGCAATGGTAAAAAAAGATACCCAATTCACTTGCCACTCAAAATATTCCTTTATTAATAAAACGAATACAGTTCCTAGATAACCAAATGCATCTGCGATATACATAACGAAGCCAACATTTCCTTGTATTTGAAAACTAGCGATCATACGCTCGTAATAAATACTATTACAAGACACATAACCCATATATAAACCAGTAGTAGAACAGATCATCCAGCTTATAGGATTTAACAAATTTATTTGAAATAAATATGTGCTTACAATACATAAAAGAAAGCCCAAAACAACAAAAATGTGAATTGTTTGAAACGCCTTAAAATTATTTCGAATTAAAAATAATAACCCCACAAGGCCCATGACAATAAATCCGGCAACTGTGCTAGTTTGTGTGAATAGATAAATAGTTGAGGCCTGCTTTGTCTCTATCCATAATTCGAGAGAAAAATCTTCACAAAAATCTCTAAGAGCTGTTAGCAACATATAGGTCACGACAGGAGCAATCATTAATACTCCATACTTCCTGATAAATTCTCCACGTTGTTTATGATTCATTGGAAAACGAGGAGATCGTTCTTTTTGATCTTCAATTGTAGGCGCAGGTACTTTGCTAAGTAAATAAGTAAATATAAGCAGTGGCAATAAAAAAAGTGAGGCCGTTATAAATGGCATCCACCATTGATCAAAATTCGTAGAGCTCAAAATATGACGTCCTACAGTTTTTGCAATCCCAGACGAAATTATAAAACTTGTGGCCAAAAGAGACCCCATCAAGTCAGTAAATTTTCTTCCCTCCAAGTAGCTAAATACCAATCCCCATATCATACCTAATGGTAGACCGTTTAAAAAAAGAAAAATAAATTTAAATTGAAAGGGAACAATTGCAAAAAACAAAAGAGCAAGCCAACCTATTACTATTAATCCAATTATATATTTAGGACGACTATTGGGTTGCACTTCAGAAATTACCTTGATACCAATAAACTTACTTAGCATATAGCCAATAACCTGAGAAGTAACTAATACGACTTTATAGGAGATACCAAATTGTTCAAGTCCCTCGAAAGAAGAAGCTGTATAAGGCTTTCTAACAGCATACATACATGTATAGACAATAAAGGCACTTAAGGAAGCATGTAATATCAAAAAACTTTTAGAATAAAAATCAGCCCCGTTAAACCTTTTAATGCGGTTCACGTTTATGCTTGTTGTGCCTGTAAATGACGTACAATTATATCCCTAAAGGACTCAATGGGCAATGCAGAGATGGATGGATTCTTAGCTTGATCATCCCATTTACGTAATTGCACATAATACATATGAAGCGGGTCCATCTCAAAAGTTAAAGCTTCATCTGAAGTCATACGACCTCCTTGAACCGCTAAAGTCTCTTTACTAGCCTCTGATAACAAATCATAGTAAAGAGGATCGCGGTAAGTCAAATACCGCTTGGCATTCACATGTGAGGCTACCATTTTACAAACTGATTCAGAAAATCCACGCTCCCGCAAAAATGTTTGTCCCAAAAATTCATGATCAACCACGCCAAATTTATCCATACGATCTACCGCCATTACATATTCACACAAGTGACCAATATCATGTAATAAAGCTGCCAATACTACTTCTTCAGATTGTTCATCTCTTTGTGCTAATGTTGCACATTGCGTCATGTGTTGAATTTGAGATACTTCTTCTCCAATATAATCACTGTCACCATGCTCATTAAATAATGAAACAATTTCCTCAGCAACTTGTTCTGGGGTAAAAGGTAAAGGCGTTGGCATTTCTACTTGTTTAGTTGGTAATGCTGTTTTTTAATGTCATTCACATCATCCATGGCTGGACCCTGGATTATTTTCTTCCAATCTAGCTCGTAATTATATTTTTTTAAAGCTTTATTGGGATCAAAGATTCTTAAATCGGAAGATTCGAGTGTATAAGGAGTAAAATCGGGATAGTTTGTAAAATAATCAGATAAAAGCGAGGCCGTTATGTCATATTGATTTACATATGAAATACCAAGAATATTATAAATAACTTTTAATATAGATGAAAAATTTGCATGGGTGCGTGAAACATACCCTTTTTTGACATATGGCCCAGCCATCATTAATAAACTACGATGGGCATCTACATGATCTACTCCACCCTGGGGGTCATCCTCTGTAATAATCACTAACATATTTTTCCAGTAAGGAGTTCTTGACAAAAAATGAAGCATCCGACCTAGTGCCAAATCATTGTCTGCTACATAACTGTGTGTGTAGGGATATCCATCGGCGGGACGAGGAGAGGTTGTGTGGTCATTAGGTAATTGAATGGTGATAAGTGGAGGTAAGGTATCTTTTCCTGCAAGCCACTTTGCAGTGAATTCCTTTTCAAATTGATAGGCTCTAAATTGATCAGGAATATTCATATTATACCCAGCGTAATTTTGGCTGGTGCGTTTATGTAAAGCTCTTTGCATGGGAACCATTACACCATGTGCAGCCCCTGTTGAGGTGTCGTACCAATTTTCTCTGACGTGCGCAGTTTCATTGGCTTCACCAAAATTATAAAACTCAATTCCGGATCTCTCTAATGCTTCCCATAGCCCTCCCGTTTCAGCAAAATCCTCAGGATCCATACTTCCAGTTGACCCTGGAAATCTTCTGCCAGGTGCCTCTGAAAATAATTTTGCCGTTTTTGAAGTATTTGAATTAGTCTCTACCCATTCGTTAGGTATAACCCCCATCATCCAGTGATGTCCGTGTATAGAAGCATCACTATCACAGTAGAAATTATCACTAAAAGAAAATTGTTTTGCAAGTTTATGGTGGTTAGGTGTAACGTTAACATTATAAAGATTAGATCCATTTTTATCCTTCAGAGTTACACCCAAACCAAATCGAGCTAATGTGGAGTCACCATTTGCGAATTTCAACTGACCAAATACTTCATCGTAGGTTCTATTTTCCTTTGTTATATAAACGATGTATTTAATAGGAGATATATATTGTCCAGGATAAACTGGAAGTATTAAGTTTTCATTATCGCTTATATAATTTTTAAAGGTATAAGAGAGTACATTATTTGTATACTCTTTTAGCTCGGCAGCTGAGGGTGTATCAAGATATTGCAAAGTCGCAAGCTGAATATCCCCAACATAGGTCCCTTGAATGGGCGCTTTAAAATTTACTCCTCCATTTGGCCCTGCCCCAAAACCACGACAGCTAACAATAAACAGATGCTCACCCTTGGCATCTTGTTGAACTCGGGTGGGCCCCCAACCAGTTGGAATCAAGCCCTCAACCCTAGAATTTTCAATATCCACAACGGCCACTGCGTTTAAGCCAAGTAAGGCTACATACAACTTTTTTTGATCAGGGGATAATGTTATTCCAAAGGGTAGATACCCTCTAACTGAATCTAAAACGGGAGTAATTTGGAGTTGAATGTGCTTGACTATTTTTCCGGTTCGGTAATCAATTACAGAAATATTATCATTGGTCGCATTACTTACAAATGCATATTGATTACCAATCGCAATACTATTTGGACTTGAACCACCAATTACTTCTTTATCATCAATAATTTCTCCAACTAATAAACCCGTTTTTACTTTACTACGAACTTGATTAGAATCAAGATCAATAATAAAAACGCTCATTGCCTCCTCGGCATTCGGATCTCCAACCCCCGGAATTTGTTTTCCATTAATTATAGTACCATTTCGAGACTCTGAGGTATTGTGACCATAGGGATGGTTACTGATTAAAATTGAATCATAATTTTCTTTGGTTGCACCCGCAATAAGAGAGTATGCATACATACCGACATTAGCAACTAGTGCCGTTTTTTTATCAGGACTTATCGCTAATCCGAATGGCAATCTGCCAGTGGAAATAGAAGCGATAATTTTTTTTGTGTAAGCATTAATTCGTACTAGTCGGTAATTAGCTAAATCTAAAACCAATAATTCATTTTTTTCCGGCAGAAAAACTAAATCCGAAGTAAAACTATCTTGGTATTTTTTTCCATTAAATTCTCCGTTTAAGGAAATTACTTGAATCACTTTTAAATTGAGATAGTCAAAAACAATTACGGAACCCTCATCTCCTGCACTTAAAAAAATTGTTTTACCATCATTCGCAAATGAAACACCAATGAGAGATCCTTTGGGAAAAGGAGAGGCAATTTTTTTTGAATAATCAGGAATTCGTGTAACAGAATCCTTTTGAACATCATATAAGGATAATACCCCATTATGAAGTGTTGCCGCAAATTTTCCATCTGGAGAAACAGTTAATCCAAAAGGATCGTGTGTTATTTTTTTTACAAGTCCAACTGGCTTAACAAGCCTACCGCTAGGTAAAATAGCAAAGCCATTATCTCGAATAATAGTAAGGGAATCTCTTCCAGGGGCCTGTAATGTTATTATAGTTTGTCCTTTTAAATGGACAATAGATATAAAAAGAAACACACCCAAAAGGATGTGCTTCAAAAAGAAAGTTAAGCTTCTCATTTGAAAATCCAGCTACGTGTGTTTAAATCATCTGCTCCTTGGCGTTGAACTGCTGCAGTTCTATTGGCGCCGTTCAAGGCTTGCTCCGTTAAAGGATATATATATCGCACTGGAACTTTATTACTATTTAAATTAGCAGGTCCAGGGATAATTTCGGGTAGCCCTGTTCTTTTCCAATCAAACCAAGCCTCTAAACCGTTAAAGTAAAGAGCAATCCATTTTTGTAGAGCAATTTTTTGAAGAATCCCACTATCTGTTCCTATTAACTGAACAGCAGGCTGCGTCAAATAACCAGTTGGAATTGCTACATTAATGTTATAGGCAGCGGGTACTACCGATTGCCAATATGCAAAATTGGCTGTAATTCCATTATTATAATATGTGGTAGCGTCACCAGTTGTAATTATTCCTTTTTGCCTTGCTTCTGCTAAAATAAATTGCAATTCTGCATAATTCATCAATATTGCACGCGGTGCATCTGCTACAGGAGGAGTCTGTCCTGCATCATTGCAAACCAAACAAGCAAATGTGTAACCAACTCTGGAAACACCTTGTACTCCGCCATTATAGGCAAGTGCAGCAACATCACTCAATCCATTAGGAATACCCAGAATAACGGGAGATCCAGCGGCGACAGATGCTTGGGTAGGTCGTCCAAATACACGAACACGAGGGTCATTTAATGTCGATAAGCGATCGGTCAAAGTTTTACTAACTCTAAACTCATCAAAGGAACCAACTCTGGAGCCATATAATGGCCACTGGTTAGGAGCTGCTGATAAGTAACGTAACTCCGCATTATCTGAATTTCCAGTGAAAATCGGGTTATTTGTTGGATCAGAGAGTATAGCTTGCATTTCTGTGGTTACACTTTTTTGCTTTGATAAACGAAGTAGATAGCGCAAGCGTAATGAGTTAGCTAATCGACGCCACTTGATCAAGGAAGAGGCACCACCTCCATAAATTAAATCGCCAGAAAAGGGTCCATTTGCAGTAGCTAACACCTCATTAGCCTTTTTTAAGTCAGCTAATATTCCAGTATAAATATCCTCTTGCTTATCATACTTTGGCTGATAAAGCCCATCTGATTTTGCTTTTCCAGCTTCGCTGTAGGGAACATCTCCATAAGCATCTGTTGCAAGTGAGAACATCCATGACTTTAAAATTAATGCAACTCCATAATAGGGACTAGATGTATTAGTCCCAACCTGAGTGAAAATGTTTTGAAGATTTCGGTAATTTCCGTAAACGTTATTCCAAATACCATTTTGCTCATTCCAACCGTATCGATCTTCATTCACAAATTGAATTTTAGCATGGTACTGTGCTACTATATTTCCAATGCCCCAGGCTTCACTAACTTGCTGGTCCAATGTGCTTTTAATAATACCACTAAGTAACAGGTCGGGCGTAACCGAAGTTGGATTATTTCTGTTGGTGTTGGTTTCACGAAAATCCTTTGTACAACCCGGCATAATCACCAGCGATGCAACAAATGTTAAGATTACTAGATATTTCATAAAATAGTACTGTTGAATGGTATTTAGAATTTAAAACTCAAATTAACTCCATAGCTACGTGTAGTTGGAATACTCATGTTTTCAATACCTGGTAACGCAGTTCCACCAGTATAAGACATAACCTCTGGGTCAACGTGTGGTACACGATCCCATAGTAATAAGTTACGGCCAACTAGATTTACACTAACAGAACGGAAGGGTGATTTGCCAAACCATTTGTCAGGTAGAGTATAACCAATTTGTAATTCACGAAGCTTAATGAAAGATGCGTCATACATAACACCCTCAGCAATACCTCTTCCACCAGTCCAAGCAGTGTGCCACTCTCTTGCAGTTACTTTTGTTGTGTTAGGACTAAAACCACCTGATGAGTTTACTACAACACCTTGACCAATTACTCCGTTACCATTTATCGTAAGATCATATCCATTAGCTCTACCCTCTAAGGTTTCAGTAATAATACCTCCTTCACGCCCAACTGTTTGTGTTTCAGAGTATAATCGTCCACCTTGGCGTATATCAAATAAGAAACTCAATTTGATTCCTTTATAAGAAAAATTATTTCCTAGGCCCATTAACCAATCTGGGTTATAATTACCAAGATAAATTCTATTGGTGGTTCTAATAGGTCTTCCATTTGCTGCAAATACCATTTGGCCTGTGTACTTACCTGTTGCATCATAATAAGGAGCAGAGGGATCAGTACTTTGTACGCGGGCAAAGCCAATGCCATACAGATTTCCCATACGCTCACCTACACGCGCCTCCACAGTAACACGTCTTGTTGCCATAACATAATTAGTTAAACCATCGCTTAACTCAACAACTTTACTTCTGTTGGCAGAAAAATTTACAAACGCATCCCAAGTGAAATGGGCTTTCTTAATAGGTGTTGCAGTCAACATAACTTCAACACCATAATTTTGAATTAACCCAGCATTAATCACACGAGAATTATATCCACTTGTTCCAGTTAATGGAATATTTAAAATTTGATTTTTAGTGTTACTATGATAGTACGTAGCATCTAAACCAATTCTTCCACCTAAAAAGCGAATGTCAGTACCAAATTCAACTGCAGAGCTAATTTCAGGCTTCAGATTTAAGTTAGCCAAACGGCTTGTCTCTCCATATATTTGAGATGAACCAAAAGGTTCACTACGGCTATACGTTTGTGTAAATGTAAATGGATCAGTATCATTACCTACTTGCGCAAAGCTAGCTCTTGCTTTCATAAAGTTGATGGCCTTGGGCAATTTCACTAAATCACTAACAATAGCGCTCAGCGCAAATGAAGAATAAAAATAAGAATTGTCTTCTTTTCCAAACGCTAATAGATCTTCAGGAAGCGTAAGAGCTGAGCTCCAATCATTACGTCCTGTGATATCTAAAAATATTTTATTCTTGAAAGCAATACCAGCACTTCCATATAAACTATTGATTCGCTTACCAACATTGTTTTGCTCCGTAACAAGCGCAATTCTGGAGTTATTCAAACTATAAATTTCAGGAATATTAAGCTGTCCGGCTACAGATTCGTCAAATCTAGAAATTTGCTTCATCTGATTGCCTCCAAATGTCCCTGAGAAAGTGAAATCACTGTTTATGTTCTTGTTAGCAGAAAACAAAAAATCCGTATTTCTCTCTTCATTTACAATTGCTGTTTCACGATACTGCCCAAAGGGAAAACGCTGTGTACTAAACGCACGGCGATACTCCCTGCGCTCATTACTCCAGTCAGTAGCTGTTCTTACTTGTAAGCTCAACCAATTAGTAAACTCGTATTTAAGAATTATATTTCCAATTAAACGGTCATAATACTGCCCGTTTGTGTTCTTTAAAACTGTTAAATAAGGATTATCATGATAATTATAATTCCAGCTGTATTGCTTCAAATTTTCTAAACCTGGCTGCCATAAACGTTTCATATCATCTACGTTTACCGATGCTGGCAACCAACAGTTAAATAAATACATGATACTTTCAGTTCCGTAACTGATTGAAGGTCTGTTATCACTTTCGCTTTTGATATAGCTCACAAAAGTTCTAGCTGAAAATTTTGGAGTTAAATTGTATCCACCAGAAAATGAAATCGTATTACGATTTAGATCAGTATTAGGAACAATTCCCTTTTGATTAACATTTGTATAGCTCAACCTAAAATCAGATTCTTTATTGCTGCCCACTAATGAAACGTTATTAGTGTAAGTGGTACCTGTTTGAAGAAAATCACGTAGGTTATTCTTATCAGCAAGCCAGGGACTTGGAGTAATTACACTTCCTACTGGGGCATTCAAATCACCTCCAGTGTAGTTAATTAATTGACCGTTTAGAGTGCGAGGAGAATTAAACTGCGGAAAACTTTGACCATTAAAAGCAGGACCCCAACCTTCATCCGTTCCATCAGCAAGACCACTTCCCGCACCATTTACAAACGCAAAATTTCCACCGCTTCCATTTCCTTGACCGTAAACGGTTTGGTATTCAGGCAACTTAAGCGGGGTTTCAACTGTCAGATTTGTGCTTGCTTCAACACCAATTCCCTTTTGCTTTTTACCTGATTTTGTTTTAATTAATATTACACCATTCGCAGCTCTGGACCCATATAAGGCCGAAGCAGCAGGGCCTTTCAACACGGTCATTGATTCAATATCATCAGGGTTTACAAAACTTGCACCATTTCCAAAGTCAACTTCCAGATTTCCACGACCAGATCCACCGGTTATTGAATTGCTGATGGGAACTCCATCCACTACATAAAGTGGCTGGTTCTTATTTAAATCAACTGAACGCTCACCACGAATGGTCACACGAGCAGATCCGCCTATTCCAGAGGGACTTCCCACAACTGTAACACCCGCAACTTTTCCTGCTAATTGATTTACAACGTTCGTTTCACGAGCAACAGTCAATTCATCACCTTTCAACTCTTGAATTGCGTAGCCTAACTTCTTTTTTTCTTTCCTAATACCTAATGCGGTAACAATTACCTCACTGAGATCTTTGATCTCACTTTTTAGAATGATAGTCATGGGTTCATTCAAGGCAGATACCTCTTGGTTCATAAATCCCTGACTAGAAATTGTAAGAATATCTCCAGCCTCTCCTTCAAGCGAAAAAGTTCCATTCTTGTCGCTAAGAGTAGTGCGGCTTTGTCCTTTTAATACGATAGTGGCTCCTACAATGGGCTGACGTCCTTCCTCTGCTAAAATCTTTCCTGTTATGCGATTTTGTGCACTTAGAAAATTAGCGAGGAGTAAACTAAGTAGCAAAAAGCTGAATCGCTTTTGAAGTGAATGGAAAAAAACTATCATAATTTTGGCTTTTATATTATTGAGCAAAAGTCAAAGCCAATTGTTAGGAAAGTGTGAAAGTCCTATTAAGAAAATATAAATAAGACGTTATTAGATTATTCACTTAAAGGCATTACAAAAGCAGAACGGCGTGGGCCAGGATACGGACGAGCTCCTTTTATACCATGCCATAAAACTCGATTAAACTCCACGTCATCATTGCTATCTTCTTTTGTAAAATCAAATTTTTCACTTCTTTTTTGCCACTCAGTAGTAGCAGAGTTAATTTCATTCAAATTAACAGAAGGTATGAAAGCTTTGAACGGAAAGGCTTTTGATTCTTTATCAAAACATCTCCACATGGGAGTCGCAGAGGCATCATACTGTGTAAGAGGTGGTAATCCAAGAATTAATTCCATCGTACGAAGCATAGAGGCTGTTGTGTATAATGTGTGATCGACATATCCTCGTTTAACAAACCCACCTGCTACATAAGCTGTACTTCGATGAGCGTCAATATGATCTGCTCCATTTTGGGCATCGTCTTCAACTATGAAAATTGCGGTCTGGTTCCAAATTGAAGATGCTGCCAACTTTTCGATAAACATCCCCACTGCCAAGTCATTATCAGCGACATGTGCAAATGGTGTAGGCCTATTTAGTTTTAAACCCTCTGTATGGTCATTCCCAAATCGAACTGTATTAAATTGTGGAACCTTATTTAATGCCAATAGTGAATCAAAATCTCTTTCCCACATTCTAAATCGGGTGGTATCCCGAATAGACAAATTATAATCAGGAAAATATGTACAAATATTTTTTTCTAAAACAGGAATAGTAGGCTTATCGCCACTAACAAATTCTCCATAAGATCGAAAACTTATGCCATATCGGGAACAATTATCCCAAAAAAATCCATCCTTATTATTAGCAATTACACGCTCCCCCTCGCCACCATACGTTCCTCCTCTGCCTCCATAACTAGAGGGCCACGTTTTCTCCAAATAATCATTTGCATACCCGCCCATTGTCCAATTGTGCCCATCCGCGCTTACTTCTGAATTTACATAAAAATTATCAAGAAGTACAAACTGCTCGGCAAGATGATGTTGGTTAGGAGTAACTTTTCTTCCAAATAATAGTAAGGATGTGTCACCTCTTCCCTGCGGTAAATCTGCTAATACTTGATCATAGGTGCGATTTTCTTTAATTACATAAAAGACATACTTAATAGGCGAAGTAACCCCGTCCGACATGGGAATTGGGTATCCTGAAGCCAAGGAGTCAGCGTTATTAAATTTAGAAGGATGATAAGGGGAGTTTTTATAAACTGCTTTTGTATAATACGATAATATCGATTTTGAGGGTATTGGTATAATTGAAAGTGTCCCCTTAAAAAGTCCTCCAATATATTCTACTTCATTTCCTGGCTTTGTAGAAAACCCATGGTGAATAACTTCTTCCCTTTTCCTTATTGGAGAAGGGCCAAAAGGATTTGCTTTTGAAGCCATCCCTTTACCATTTGCAACCCAAAGTTGACCATTTATAACACGCACTGAGGTGGGATACCAACCCACGGGAATAAATCCTATAGGTGTACTTTGATTAGGAGCCTTTGTATCAAAAACAGCAATACAATTATTATCAGCATTAGCTATATACAAATAGCTTGTTTTGGGATCTAATGCAATACTATTAGAAGTTGAACCAGCTGGTGAATTTGGATAAAGTGCAGCATCCAATGTTTCAGTGACTTTTTTAGATCTAAGATCTATAACTAAAACAGAATTATCATTTGCATTGGAAACAAATAATCTATCTCCACTGGGCGAAAGAAGTATTTCATTGGGGTTATCGCCAACAGGAATGGTATTTATCCATCGTTTAGTATCTGTATTTAACACTAAAATTTTATCTCCTCCCCACAGTGAAATATATAATTCAGTTTTATTAAGACTTAACTTACAATCATACGCTTCAGCACCAAGGCCATATGTATTAGTAATTTTATTTGTTAAGAGATCTATAATGTACAGTTTTTTATCCTCACGAGTAACGACGTAGAGAATTTGCTTTTATCATCAATAGTAATTCCTGCAGGTCCAATTTTAGTAGGCCAAGGCTTACCTAAAACAATGCTATCGACCAAATGTAATTTTCCTTCCTTAGTAGAATATTTTAATATTTGATTATCATGCCCACCTGAGGCAAACAAATACTGATCATCAGATGAAAAAGCAAGCCCGTACCACGATTTTGGAATAACAACTTCATCTAGTAATTTTTTTTGGCTTATATCAAATAACTGCAGTGTTTGTGTGCTCTGTCCATTATTTGTAACTGCAACATATGTACCACTGTGATTTGAAATCATATTTAAGGGAAGATCTCCTAATGGAATTGACACACCGGCAGGAGTTAATTTCCAACCATTAGGCAATAAAACGGGGTCGGGTAATTGTTGTTGTGCACTTACTTGAATAGCAAAAAGAGCAAACATCAACACAACTAATTTATTTTTCATAAAATTATGTTTTGTTATTTAATACAATGGAGGTAGAAATGGTGATAGCTCGTCCCATACCATTGATACCTGAACCATGTGTACGAAAGTCTTTATTAAAAAGGTTGTAAAAAAGTACTCGATACTTTACAAAATTTAATTTTCCAGAAATAGATAAATTCCAAATTGAAAATCCGGGTGTTCCTCCAACTGGGATACGAGTATCATCTTTATCGCCCTGTGCTAATCGGTCTTGTAATCCTGCGCTTTCAAGAAAAAGTCCTACCTGCTGATTACCCATTGCATATTGAATGTTGAAGTTACAAGTCATCGGTGGTATTCGACGCATAGGCTCATTACGTGTAACGTTTTTTCCAAACAAATAAGTGAAATTTACTGCACCCTTCCAATTTTTTCCTACTTGGCCATCCAGGGTCCATTCTGTTCCCCAAATAAATGCTTTTTCAATATTTTGTTTAATATATACCGAATAATTATTGATTATTCGCTCTGTTTTAATTCTAGTAATTAAGTTATGAAACGAGGTGTGAAATAAGGACGTTGTTGCAAAGATTTTTTGTTTACGCCAACGTATTCCCAATTCCTTATTTAAAGATTCCTCAGGTTTCAAATCATAAGCAGGAACTTCGTATCTAAAATCAATAACGCCGACAGTTCCCATATCATCAATATTAGGAGCCCGATAGCCACTGCTTATATTTCCATAAAATGTTAATGCAGCTGATAATGAAAAAGATGCACCTGCCAAATAAACAAGTGCATTTGGCTTTACTTTGATAGGACCAAGAGTAGAATCAAAAAGATTAATGCGGTATTGGTGATAACGCCAACCAAAATCTAATCGTAATTGATTAAGCGTAATCTGATGTAAATTAAAAATAGCGCTATGAACATAAGATGAGTTAGTAGGATATAAGCCTCGTTTTGACTCAATGGAACCATTTAAATATAGTAATTCGCGAGTACTTATAACATGGTCACGATTAAGCTCTACAGATAAAGAATTTGTCCAATTTTTTTTCAATGTCCAAAATGTTTCAGCAGTAAAAGAAAAACCGTTTATTTTATCTTTCTCAAAGGTTTTTGCTAATGCTGTACGAGATTGACTTACTCTTTTTTCAAATAAATTTTGTAAAGACGCGCCGATACTAATTTCTCGTAATAATGTAGAGTTTAATTTTTTTTGTACGCGAATAAATGTTTGTTGACGTTGTAGGGGGTCCGATAAAGCTATTTTAAACTTATCTAGCTGATATCGATGATAAAGTGGAACTTTTTTTTGTGTAACAGCAGAAACTGCAAATTGAAGACTCAATGTTTTATTTAATTGTGCATTAAGTTTTGCATTCATTGAAAATTGACTATAACCTGAAGGTCGTTGAAATCCGGTGGTATCTCCCCCTTTGAGATCTCCAAAATCACTATAGCAGCTGGCTACAACAAATGCCACTTTCCTATTACTATATCCAATAGATGGTCGTATTGTTTTTTCCATTCCAGCTGATGTACCTCGTATATTTAATATAGGTGCCCATGTAGGTGTTGCAGTAAACTGAGGGGTATATGTTATAACATTAATGACACCCCCAAGTGCATCACTTCCAAATTGCACTGACCCTGTTCCTTTAACCACTTCAACTCTATCTACCGATTGAGCATCTAAAAGTGTTAAATATTGATTAGGCCCATATCGGAAAATGGAATTATTTAAACGAAATCCATCAATTAAAATTAAATTTTGATTGCCTGTCATCCCTCTTACAAAGGGAGAACCTCCTCCATGATTTGTTTTTTGTATAAATACACCCGGTAAACTAGATAGTGATTCTGGAACTGTTCGATCAAATAGAATACTATTTTTTTTTGAGTCCTTTACTGTGAAAGTAAAGGGCACTTGCTGTGTTGACACGGGCATTCGTGTAGCTGTTACTATTACTTCCTCTAATTTCTGGACACTGTCTTTTTGGGCAAAAGCTTGCTTTGTAAATAAACTAACAATAATAAAATGTAAAGCAAGTAATCTACGCCACATATACTGAGTTATGTTTTACTAAATAAAATATAAACAGAATAATAAACAATTATACAATCAATATTAATAGAAATTTAATTTTTGATTGCGCAATTTCGATAAGCCCGTTGAGCCAATATTAATAAGGCTTTTTCCCCATTTGATTCATAAAGCGCACATGTGAAACAACAGCAGCGCATGTAGTAGGGAAGTAGAGATAGTTTAAACCGAATTGCGCACAGGTATCCTGTACAATTCGACTGATAGCAGGATAGTGGATATGACTAATTCGTGGAAAAAGATGATGTTCTATCTGATAATTAAGACCGCCTAAAAACCAGGTCGCTATTTTATTAGTAAAAGCAAAATTTGCTGTAGTTTTTACTTGATGAATAGCCCATTCATTTTCAATTTTCACGGGATCAACACCAGCAGCTTCAAATTCAGCATGCTCCACAACGTGTGCTAATTGAAATACGATAGCAAGCGTTAACCCCATTGTAAACTGACTAATAAAAAGACCAATAAGGCCTTGACTCCACCCTAATAGATAAACGGGTAGAAGAATATAAAAAAAGATAAAAAAGAGTTTCCCCCCCCAAAAAACAAGGTGCTCCCATTTATCCATTTTCTTCAACGGTGTAGTATGTATTTTTTTTGAAAAATATTTTACATAGTCCATAAAAAACATGAATAAAGAAGTGAATCCATATAACAGAAACATATAGGCCGTTTGAAAGCGATGCATAGGCTTCCACTGCTGTGTAGTACACTGCCGAATAAAAGGCATATTATTAATGTCATCATCAACACCATCAATATTAGTGTAGGTGTGATGAATAATATTGTGTTTTAGTTTCCATAAAAAGGCATTACCGCCTAAAAAATTATTAGTTAAGCCAAATAAGTAATTGACCCAGTTGCGAGTCGAAAAACTACCATGGCAAGCATCATGCATGACATTAAAACCAATAGCAGCCA
>Ga0214923_10002659_pt1 | contig 23429 bp, 28 predicted proteins | sample LL1510_MetaG_FD_177993 | JGI IMG/M metagenome (GOLD analysis project Ga0214923, IMG submission 177993) | Freshwater microbial communities from Lake Lanier, Atlanta, Georgia, United States - LL-1510 | ecosystem: Environmental > Aquatic > Freshwater > Lake | place: USA: Georgia | collected...
TCAGGGAGGAGGTAGAAATCGTGGCCGGACTTCATGATCTTCTCAATCTCGGCGCGGGTGGCCTTGGTCTCCTTCACGATCGCGTCCACCATCTGGTCCTGCATGCGCTTGTGTTCCTTGGACTCGTTCATCACCTCAAACACGTTGCCGCCCACTCCGCCGGAGATGGGGTGGATCATCACTCGTGCGGACTTGCCGATCATCCTGTTCCCCTTGGCCCCGGTGGCGAGGAGGAGGACTCCGGCGCTCATGACCTTACCGAGCGCGATGGTGTGCACTGGACACGGGAGGAACTTGATGGTATCGTACAGAGTGAACATCTCGTCCACCGATCCACCGTACGTGGAGATCACGAGGTAGATGGGCTTCTGGTTCTGGGAGGCGAGGTGGAGCAACTGTGCCACCACAAGGGAGATGGAGGATTCGTTCACCTCTCCGTGGAGGACAACGAGGCGTTGGGAGTCTCCCATCGCGATGCCCATTGTTGTTGCCGATTCATCGCTGTTGTTCTTGGAAACTCTCGGGGAGTTTGCGCTGTTTACTGGTCGACCCATCACTCGTCTCCTTCGTTTGCACCGTAGATCTTCGAGATGAAGAGGTCCTTCCCCTTGATCTCCTTCACGAAACCTGACAATTCCTTCATCTCGTCTACGTTCTCGAGCTCGAGGCCGAGGTAGTAGATGACGAGCCATCGTTGGCGATCATTGATTCCAAAGTTGTTGATCTCTCTGACGATCTCGTGGGCCACTTTGTTGTCGGCGGCGAGTTTCTCAGATTCGAGTTGTCCGTATATCTCTGACATGTCTACTCCGATGGAACTGCGACCTCTTCTCGGGAGAAGGACTCCACCTTGAAGAAGGTCTCACTCATGATCCTAACATACTTACCCTGTCGTGTACCAGATTCTTCCTCTTGAGCGAGTATCACGAAGTTTCCCCACTCCTTGTTCTCGAGGATGAACTGGGCCTGTTCCCAGGTCGCCACGTCAACGTTGTTCCTCTCGAGGATGTCCGTGAGGTTCGGTGGAAGAGAGAGTTTGATGTCCTCCACCTTGACGATGGAACTCATTGCCTCTTTTCCTGGAAGTATTTCTGACTTACAGACGTCCGTCACCTTGTGGATGATGCCGCAGTTGTTACACTGTGCATACTTCACCTTGACACTGTCATCGTCATTGACGACAGAGAATACGATGAATTGGTGTGCAGGTGGATTTGACTGTCCCTTAAATTGAGGAAGTACGCACCTGCACTTTACAAGATGACGTTGTCCTCTCATCAGAAATGCTTCTTGATAGTGTTCTGGAAATGTGGTAGGGCTTTTTGATAAGCCTGATCGATAGATGCATTTAGAATTCTAAAAACCTTTGAGAGCTGATCTTCTGAAAGATTGAGTCCCAAAGAACCGTCTTGATTTGCAGTTAAAAGATTTGTAACCAAAGTGTCGCTAATGCTGTCTGAAAAAATTTTTGCGTCTCTTGATACTTTGTCGATTGTGTTCATGATCAAAACATTAAAAAAGCTTTAATCAAAGTAAAAAAAATTAGATCCTTCAACTGTATTTCTAAAAGATTCATACATTGTCTTGGCAACTGAAGAAGGATCAAATGTGTTGTTAACTACGGAAGACAATATTCTTATCCCTTCATCAATCTGCTGAGATTTGGAATAGTAATCAACATCGTCTGGAATGCTGATTTCTAAACATGATGTAGAAAGACTTCTGATTCTCTTTGAGAATATTTCCGTTAATTCTTTTCTTTCTTCAAGAGTTTTCTTTAGAGAGTCAACATGATCTTGAATCCTCTTTTTGTTTTTTGCCTTCTTTATGTTTATACTTCCAGAAGAAGTGAAAGAACAACCGTAGGCACATCCTAGTTTTTTTGCATCTATTGCACTTATTAGGTCTCCCTTTAGAGAAGAAGTCACATCTGAGTCTGAAACAACGGCTATGTCAACAATTGTGTTGACATTTTCTGGATCGAAGGGAACTAAAAATGGAAAAACCTGAAGAGTCTTTCTTTCATTGTTTACTTTTATTGTGTGAAGAACATCTTCCGACATTCCTCTGCAAAAAATTATGCATGCCTCTTTGTTTTCAGAAAGACTTGACAAAAGATGGTGAATTTCAGAAACAGATTCGATATAGCCGTCTATGCAAGAAATGTAGCAGAAATCAAAAAATAAATGATTCACTTTTATTAGAGGTTTGCACTCAAAGCTATACCCTTCCAAAAGCTCAATGTATGAATTTGAGTTTGAAGATTTTTTTAAAGTTATTCTTGTGTTGACATCACAAAGATCAAGGCAAGAAAAGATAATTTCCTGTACACAAGAATTGAATTCTCTAGACTTGATTAGGTCAAGTACTTCTCTTTTATCCTGAGGAACAGAATATAGTTTCTCTATCGGTAAATCACAACAAAGTCTTAAAAAGGCCATTCCAGCCAAAGGAGAAATAGATTCTGCCTTGATTGCATAAGAAAGAACTGATTCATAAAGAGCTTGCTCTTTCTTGTTCTCAAACTTTAAGAACGACATGTGCTGCAAACCTCTTCTTGTTCTTGTCGAAGAAGAAGACATGCCTATTGAACGTGTTACCTCTAAGTTTTTTCTGATGTACGACTTTAGAGACGGTTCAAAAATTTCCGACATAAGAAAAAAGATAACACCTGAATTTAAAGATGGTCAACGAAATCTAGACTCTATCCATTTTCCTATAAGAGTCATAATTCCACCACCAAGAGCAAACATAAGCCACTTAACAAATGCAGATGTGCTATTTTTGCTGCGAACCAAAGAATCCACAGAATTTTCAATTCTCATTATAGATTCTTTGGTCTTGTCTTCAAATTGTTCAGACTTAACATCTTCTTTTGATTTTGTGTCTTTCCATATCTGAAGCTCATTGATGCTTTGTGTTACTTCATTGATCTTATTTGTATTTTCAAGTTTGTATTCAGAAAGTTTAGAAAATATTCCTTCAGACGGATCATAGATTGCATCATGAATTTTGTCGACTTTGGAGACAAGTTGACCTTGGCTTTGCTCTATCTTATCGATCTTGTAGAGAAGCGTGTCGAAGCCGCCGTTGAGAGCAGAACTGCTCATGATCTTTCTTTTTATTTCATCAAGATCTGAAGAGCCTTTTGGGATCGGCAAATTAAGAGAAGGATTTTTTTTCTTCATTATACATTCCTAAAAGAGCTCTGTATTTTTCCTAAAGCTTAAATAATCCAAGAAGAGAATTTATTGATGAATTTTTCAGATCAAATATTTATAAATCCAAATAAGCTTATAAGCTCTAAAGCTGAAATAATATTAGTGGCTGACTTATTTGTAGAAGATTATTGCGGAGGTGCGGAGCTTACAACTGAAGCTTTATATGAAAATTCTCCGCTTGAAATTCAAAAGATTTACTCAAAAGATGTAAATTTGTCCCTCTTAAATCAGGGAAAAGATAAATTCTGGATCTTTGGAAATTTTTCTCAGCTCAATCCTGAACTTATTCCAAGCATAGTTGCAAATCTCAAGTACTCAGTGCTGGAATATGATTACAAGTATTGCAAATTCAGATCCCCAGAGAAGCATTTTTCTTCAACGGGTCAACAATGTGATTGTCACAACCAGATCAATGGAAAGCTGATTTCAGCCTTCTACTATGGTGCTAAAGCTTTGTGGTGGATGTCAGAGAAACAGAAGGAGAAGTACCACTCACTCTTCCCCTTCCTTGCAGAAAAAGACAACATCGTCCTTTCCTCCGTGTTCTCCAGAAAAACTCTTGGAACTCTCAAACTTCTCAGAGAATCTGTTAAAGACGAGGACAGAAAAGGATGGATCGTCCTCGGTTCTCAATCATGGGTAAAAGGATTTGAGTCTGCAAAGCAATGGTGTGAGGACAACAAGAAGGAATACGAAGTCGTCTGGAACGTTCCTTATGAGCAACTCTTAGCAAAGATGGCATCTGCAGAAGGGTTTGTTTACCTCCCCTCAGGGGCAGATACATGTCCTCGAATGGTGATCGAAGCCAAGCTGCTTGGTTGTAAGACAGTCCTCAATGATTACGTCCAGCACAAAGACGAAGAGTGGTTCGCAACAGACAGTCTCGAAGAGATCCATGAGTACCTTTATGCAGCACCAGATCTCTTTTGGAAGGCGATTAAGGCTATCATGGAGAAGAAACCCACAATCAGCGGATACATCACCACCTACAACTGCGAGAAGCAAGGTTATCCATACCTCAAGTCGATCAAGTCGATGCTCCAGTTTTGTGATGAAGTTTGTGTTGTGGACGGTGGAAGCTCTGATGGCACCTTCGAGAAACTCCAGAAACTTCAGTCTTCTGATCAGAGGGTGAAGATCAAGCAGGTGGTGAGGGATTGGAACCATCCTCGGTTCGCTGTTTTCGACGGCATGCAGAAGGCTGAAGCCCGATCGATGTGCACCTCTGAGTTCTGTTGGCAGATGGACTCAGACGAGATAGTTCATGAGGATGATGCACCAAAAATAATTGATCTCTGCAGCAAGTTTCCAAAGAACGTAGAGATCATCTCGCTACCAGTGATTGAATATTGGGGTGGACCAGACAAGGTCAGGGCAGACATTCAACCGTGGAAGTGGAGGCTTAGCAGAAATTCTCCACATATTACACATGGCATACCGGTTCAATTGCGCGCTACTGACGAAAGAGGTGACACCTATGCTCTTCAAGGAACCGATGGTTGCGATATGATTCACAAAGAAACAGGAGAGATAGTTCCTCATGTCACCTTCCACACACCTGAAGCTGAGAACGTCAGGAGAGCTGCATGTCAAGGTCATGAGGCAGCCCTTAAAGAGTACGAAAATTGGTTCAATTTAATAATCAAGAACATACCAGGTGTCCATCATTATTCTTGGTATGACATGTCAAGAAAGATGAGACTCTATAGAGATTACTGGACACGACACTGGAATTCTTTATATAACGGTTCAATGGAAGATACCGCTGAAACAAACATGATGCTTGATGTACCTTGGTCACAAGTAACAGAAGAAATGATTGAGTCTCGTGCCAAGGAGCTATCAGAGAAGACAGGTGGTTGGATCTGGCATCGCAAGTGGAACGGCGCTAGGACTCCGCACATCAGAGTGAACGTAAAGGAACCCAACGTATGATCAAGTCACAGGTACACGAGACGATATCGATCCTCCTCACGGACAGATTGCAGAGGAGGATCGATCAGAAGTTTGACAAGGCAGTGTGCATGGAGATTTATGGTGACATCTTCTTCACCCTTACTGAGATAGTGAAGCAGGCAGGCACTCCTCTCGACAACGAGTCTGTCAATCTTCTCTCACAGATGTACTACGATTCAGTCGTAGTGAATGGAAATCAGGAACTCGATCCTACTATCTTCACACAGAGGGCTAAGATTGAGAACATTCCAACAAAGCAACTTGCGCTAATGGCCACGATGATGAATGGAACTCCATTCGGTGACATCTTCATCTCTGCAGTGAAGAGGCGTTCGTGAAGCTTGTTACTAACGACTATGGATGTGGAACATCTTCTTCTATATTGGATTATGGAATTGAAGATGTTGTAATTGTTTCAGAAGAAAATTATGAACACATATTTGACGTTCAAGACGACCTTCTTTTTATTGGACATGACTTCCTGTTCTACTTGTGGGACAATGAAGAGAAGTTAAAAAAATGGTTGTCAAGAAAAGACAAGTTTGAGCATTGGGTCTGGTGTTTCGAAAGAGTTGACTCAATAGTTCCTGCATGGCAACAAAAGAGCCACTATTCTTTGTCAATTGCATCAAAGTTCTGTAAAAGAATTCTTGCTTGCGATGAAGATGATTGTGACAAATATGGGTTCGACTGGTTACCACAGTGGGCATCAAAAAAGTTCTATGACAAAAGAGAGGCGCCCCCTGTTTCCGAAAAAATACTTTTTTCAGGACAAGCAGGTGGTCCCGAGTATCATACGAGAAACTTGCTTCTGAAGAACATATTCAATGATGAAGATCTTACAAAAAAATTTGAAATAACCAACACAAAAAGAAGTTTGTCTTGGAATGATTACATTGATAACTTATTAAAGTTTGGAACAGTCCTGAATCCTGTCGGCATCCTAAGGGGGCTGAACACAAGAGCATATGAAACAATTTATTCAGGAAGAATTCTGCTTCAGCACACATTAGGAACTTACAGAAGACATGAAAGCCTTTTAAAATATTGTCCTAATGTTTTATTCTTCAAGGACTTTGATGAATTAAAGAAGCTGACAATCGAGAAAAAAATTAAAGAATCTTCAGATTTATCTTATTCAAAACATTCATTGTATGCTAGAATGAATTCGATTGGATTAAACATAAAATGATTCCTGTAGATACATGGGTTAATTATTGCAAGAAATTACCGTTGGTTGCCTGTGTCGGATTAGTGGACGAATGGATGACAATTTACGCATGCTTGCAAAATGCATGTGAAGTTTTTGATCATGTAGTTGTTGCTGGAGATAATGCAACTCCTCGTGCAGTCAAATATCTTGAAAAATATAAGTCAGATTATCCTTTAATGTCTCACAAAGTTGAATTCGTTGAAATGGGACACATAGATCCGTGGCCATGGCTCGTATGTCCTCGCCCTGGAAAAGAATATAAATCAATAGAAGATGTTCCAAAAAGTTCATGGGCTAAAGCCATGAATAAAAGATTCAATTATACAAGAGCAAAATATACAAATTCTCTAATTGTCTCAGTTCATGCAGATGTTATCATGTTTCTTAATTCTCGTCAAAGAATAATGCAGAGATTTTGTGACATGAAAAATCCTTTCTTTGACTCAGAATGGTTTTGCATGTCTTATATGGCGGATTTTGACCATATAAATGGTCCATGTATTAGAATGTCTGATGGAACAAGAAAAAATCACCCCGAATTAAATCAAAGAATATGGTATGACTATCCAGGCGACTGGGGTCTTTCTGGATGTTATTCATCCTCTTTGTTGACTGTAGGACCAGATCCTCAAGGTTCACATGCTGAATGTTTTTATCCTTGGAACAGAGAAACTCAATGTGACAAAAAAGGACATGACGTAAATCCTCCTTATGCAGCTCACATGGGCTGGTGGAAAGATGCTCATGCCAACTTGAAGCTTGATGTATTTGAAAATACCGTAAAAATTGATTCTTTAAATGATCCTTTCATCAGAAATCAAGATGTTAAAAGGTGTTATTTTCCCAATCATCTTGTTTTATGCGACGATGGCTATTTTAGATACCATAAGCCTATCGAAGAAATATAAATTTGTTAAGAAAGAAAAGATGAAAAAAGTAATATCTTTTAGCCTTTGGGGAAAAGACCCAAAATACTGCGTAGGAGCAATAAAAAATTCAGAATTGGCAAAATCTATATATCCAGGATGGGAAACTTGGTTTTATTGCGGTCTTTCAGTTCCAGAAGAAATAATAAAAGAAATTAAGAAGAATGAAGGGAAAATTCTTCTAAAAGAAACACCGGGCGATTGGACTGGTATGTTTTGGAGATTTGAGCCAATTTCAGATCCAAATGTGGATGTAATGATCAGCCGCGACGCAGACTCTAGACTCTCTCAAAGAGAAAAGTTCGCTGTTGACGAATGGCTAAAGTCAGAAAAACTATTTCATGTTATGAGAGATCATCCTGCTCATTCTACTGAAATATTAGGTGGAATGTGGGGTGCAAAAAAGCCAATACTTGGAGACATGAAACATTTAATTAATGCTTTCACTAAAGGGAATTATTGGCAAGTTGACCAAGACTTTCTTAAGAGTGTTGTCTGGCCCAGAGTCTCATACACGACTCTTACTCATGATGAATTTTTTGCAAAAATTCCTTTTCCGACACAAAGAAAAGAATTTGAGTTTGTGGGTGACGTATTTGACCAAAATGAAATTAGACATCCTGAATATTGGAAAGACATTAAAAAATGTATAGAGAAATAAAAACAAGTTTTTGTATACCTTCTTCTTATAATCATTTTGACCTTTTGATAGAGCTTCTTGAATCCATCAAAGGGTATTCAGAAAAACCTGACGAAGTAGTTGTTTCAATTTCAGGGATTCCTCAAGAAAATCATGAGAACATCTCAAAAAAATTAAATGGATTTACTGAAATTCTTGAAATTCCAGTCAAAGCACTGACCGCTAATGAAAAGAATTTATCGGGAAGAAATAGAAATATTTGCATGAAAAATTCCAAAAATGATTTAATCATTTTTAATGATGCTGATGATTTGTCTCATCCAGATAGGATACAAGTAATTAAAAAAATCTTTAAAGACAATGAAGAAGTTTGTCATTTAACACACAGTTTTATGTCAACAAGAATTTCTGACAAGTTTTCAATCAATGAATCAATGAAATGGGAAAAAAATTTAGATTACAAGATAGAAAAATTTAATTCACAAAAAATTAAAGATTGCAATCAATATGTGATTGGTGACAATAAGCACATTCACAATGGTGCATCTTCTTTTTTTTTTGTCAAAAATTGGCAACATAAGATACAAAGAAAGCACTCAAGATTACGTGATTTGGGAAGATCAAGATTTTAACATTGAAGTAAATAAATTTTGCAATTCATGCTATTATGTAGATTTAAAATTATACGACTATAGAATTGGAAAAAATTTAGGCGGAATATAATGAAAATTCTAATAGTTGACTATCATAGCTCTGCTACACGTGATATATCAATGATTTTAAAAGAACAAGGTCATGAAGTCACTTCTTGGAATTTTTCAAATCATTGTTGGGCATTCGGAGAAGAAAAAAGCAGAAATCAATTTTTGAACAAAATTTCTCTTAGCGAATTTAAATTTGACATTGGGAAAGAATTTTGGAATCATCATTCTTCAGAATTAGAAAAATATGATTGTTATATAACTGGTCATACACCCTGTTTGTCTCTTCTATTTTCACTATCAAATAAACCAGTGATTGTCTGCATAACAACTCGATATGAACATCCTTTTACGGGAAATTCAGAAAACTGGAAGAGATTCAACGACTATTTAATTGAAGGATATTCTTCAGGAAGATTGAAATTTGTCTCTAACAACTTTTATGATGCAAAATATTTTGAGCATTATACTGGTATTCTTCCAAAAACAATACAAAGTCTTTGCCATTACCACGAAGGCTTATGGAACAAAAAACAAAATCAATTTGTCTTATATTCAAAGCTTCATACTTCTTCAAATGACATAATTGATCTTAAGTCAAGAGGAAGATACAGATGGGAAGACTGGTATTCATATGCCGGTGTGTACTGCATACCCTATCAAGTCTCCACAATGTCATTATTTGAGTTTTCGGCTGCAGGCATGCCCGTAATATACCCAGACATAGATGAAACACTATATCTTCGAAGAAAATTTCCTCAAAACGTCTTATCAGAATTATCTTGGAGAACTGTTTCCGAAGAATATTCAAACAACTCTTTTAAGACAATGAAATCATTTAATGACCTTCCGTCGCCCAACGATGTAGAAGACGAATTATCTGTAAGATACTGGTTAAGTTACTCCGATTGCTACACACCATGGATGTCAAATGTTATTAAAAATAACAGCAACATCACATTTAATGACAAGAAAGCTATATTCAGTGCAGGATGGAAAGATGTCATTAGTAGAATTTGAAGTAGTTAGCGGAAAATCTATTGCAAGACAATGCAACCATGTGTTTGCTGAAACAATCTTTGAAAATAATTCTTTTAAAATAAAAAAAGATTACAGCATATTTGAAAAAATACAGAACGGAGATTCTGTTTTTGTCAAAACAGACTGTCTTCCTGAAATTTTCTTCATTATGAAATCCATTAATGTTACGATAAAAATCGTAACACATGAGTCCGACTACGTAATTAATGATCATGTTGTCAATCAGATGCCAAAAAATATCGACAGGATGTTTTCCGTCAATGTTATTACGGAATCAGACAAAGTAATACCCATACCTTTGGGAATAGCTAACAACTATTGTAAGATAACTCTTAAACCAGAAAACTTAAATTCTTTTGATTTAAAGAGTGCAAACACAAAAGCTCTGGTGTCTTGTAATATTTCTAATAATCCCTCTGAAAGATTTCCACTTTATTCAAATTATATTGATAACCAAGTGACCGTTAGAGAAGTAACAGATTTGTCTGAATATGAAAAAATCTTATCAGAGCACACTTTTGTGTTCTGTCCGCAGGGAAATGGACCAGACACTCATAGATTTTGGGAATCACTTTATTATGGAAAAATTCCTATTGTGAAGTATTCAGCATGGAATAGAAACTTTAGAGACCTCCCAGTTCTTTTTGTTAATCAATGGGATGATGCAAAGGTTGATACAAGAGAAAATTTCTTGTCTAATATGAGAAACATATGTTTAGAAAAATTAGATGCAAATTACTGGGGAGATATCATTAATGTCAAATGAAATAATGGGCCAAATACTTCCTGATTCTTCTCTTGGGTACGTTATTTCAACGTATTCAGAAAATCAGAAATATAAAAATTTTGTTGAAATAGGGACTTGGCGTGGAGGAGGTTCAACAAAGTGTTTTTTTGAAGGTTTTAAAAAAAGAACAGACGACTTTAGATTTATTTCAATTGAAGCAAATTCTGAAATGTATAATTCTGCAATAAATTTGTGGTCAGATCATCTTGGTGATAATTTCAAAATACTTCATGGAAAAATAGTAGAGATTGAAAATCTCTTCACGGCAGATGAGATTTTAAAAGAGCAAGATTTTCACTCTGACTGGATAAATTGGTTGCACCAAGATTTAATTGCAATGTCACATTGCCAAAATGTAGTCAATCAACTTCCTGAAAAAATTGATGTTACATTGTTGGATGGAGGAGAATTTTCTTCATTTGCAGAATATGAAGCTTTAAAAGAAAGAACTCAAGTATTCATACTTGACGACACAAAAGTTTTGAAAAATAGGAGAGTTCGACAAGAACTGATTGTTGACCCCTCTTGGAACTGTCTTATAGACAGACAAGACGAAAGAAATGGATACTCTGTCTTTTCCAAAGGATAGGATTTAATCATGAATAAATTGTGTTTAATGTGGAGCATATACGGAAATCCCGGTTATTTGCCGTTGCTAGAGATGTCTGTCGGGTCATCAAATATAATAAGTCCCAATATTGACAAAATAATATTGACAGACAAGTCACTTAATGTACAAATTGATAATTGTAAAATTGAAAAAACTTCATTTTTTGGATCTAATGCATCAAAAATGTCACTTAGATATGAATTTGCAAGCTCTCTTTTAGACAATTACGATTATGTTCTTCATATAGATTCAGATGCTTTAATCTTTAAAGATATTAGCAACATTTACGTTGATAAACCCAAAGGTTTATCTCTGGCTTCAGAGTACTCCAGTGAACAAAATTCATTTAAAAAAGGTGACGGAATCCAAAATTATTCAAGTGAAAACTGTTGGGCTGGACCTCTTTTAGAAGATGATGAAATTGATTCTTTTAGAAGTGTCCCAAGTTTGTGCATGGGAGTATGGCTTTCGGGAAAAGAAGATAAAATCACGTTAAAAAATATAAGAAGTGAAGTTATCAAAAGAGAAGATTCAGGGTTTGCCGGAATATGTGTAGATCAACATGCAGCAGTATATAGATTGGTCAAAGACAATTCATGGAATACACATCTTCAGAAACATGTGACTCACCTTGGGAATAAAATAAATAATCAAAATGACATAAATGACCTTTATGATTCTTGTCACTCTATTTGTCATTTTGCAGGTGGTGTTCAACCAAATATAACAAAATTTAATGCAATGAATTTATTGATTAAAGAAATTGAAAGAAGAAAATCAAATGAATAGGGAAGAATGGCTTCAAACCGTCAAAAAAAATCTGGTGTGGGTTGAACTTGGAGTTTTTTTAGGAGATTTTTCAAAAAAAATTTATGAATTATCAAATCCTTTAGAGCTTCATTTGGTAGATACATTTCCTGATGTTATGGTTTCCGGTGACAAAGATGGAAATAATGTAATTCAAGCCGACCTTTCTAAAGCACCAAATGACCTTGAAAAATATTTTGTCAACAAGAATGTAAAAATACATAAAATGATGTCATTTGAATTTTTAGAAAACTTACCTGACTCTTCAATAGATGTAGTCTATATTGATGCAGATCATTCTTATAATTCTGTAAAGAAAGATTTAGAGCTTTCTATGAGAAAAGTTAGAAAATCTGGGTTAATAACTGGGCACGACTATTGCCCTACAAGTTTTCCAGGCGTCTATAGGGCTGTTAATGAATTTTGTAATTCAAATTCTTTAAAAATAGACTTTTTAACAGACGACAAATTACCAACATATGTGATATCTCTTTAACGTAAAAATTCATACATTGTACAAATGTGATTCTTTGAAGGATATTCGATGAATATCGATATTAAGATATTAAAAAGTATCTTTTAGAATTCGTCTTTCAGAGAAAGATTTTGGTACATGAAGACAGCAATAGTTACAGGTGTCACAGGACAAGATGGTTCTTATCTTGCTGAATTTCTACTTTCAAAAGGGTACAGAGTTATAGGAACAAAACGTAGGACATCTGTCATCAACACATCAAACGTAGATCATCTATATGATCATCCTCAATTTTCTATGGTTTATGGAAACTTGAACGATGTCGGTTCAATGTACAGGATCCTCAACGAATACAAGCCGGACGAAGTGTACAACATAGCCGCACAATCACACGTGAGGACATCCTTCGATGTCCCAGAAGAGACAGTTGACGCGATTGCAATGGGCACAATGCGCCTCATCGAGGCTTGCAGGAACGTTGTTCCGAATTGCCGCTTCTACCAAGCATCTTCTTCAGAGATGTACGGTGATAACTTGGAGAGCCCAAAGAACGAGGAGACGAGAATGACTCCCGCATCTCCCTACGCATGTGCCAAGCTGTTTGGTCACAACATTGTCAGGAACTACAGGCTGGGATACGGAATGCATGCCTCCTCAGGCATCCTCTTCAATCACGAGTCTCCCAGGAGAGGTGAGACCTTCGTGACCAGAAAAATCACTCAAGCGGCGGCGAGGATCAAGCTTGGTAAACAGAAGGTGCTCAAGCTCGGAAACCTCGATGCAGTTCGAGACTGGGGATTTGCAGGAGACTATGTGGAGGCAATGTGGTTGATGCTTCAGCAGGACAATCCTGATGATTACGTGATTGCCACTGGGAAGTGTCACTCGGTGAAGGAACTTGTAGAGAGAACCTTCGATGTTGCAGGATTGGGAAACTACGAGAAGTATGTGGAGATAGATCCGAAGTACTATCGACCACACGAGGTTCCTCACTTAGAGGGCGATGCCTCAAAGGCAAACAGGGTCCTCGGATGGAAACCGAAGCACTCTTTTGAAGAATTGGTAAGGATGATGTACGAATCAGACCTCAAGAAGGAATCAAAATGAAGGCAACAATATTTGGATCGAGAGGCCTCCTGGGAAGAGCCCTGTTGAAAACTTCTTCCTGTGATGTGTTTGAGCACCGCAGAGAACACGGGGATCTAACGACCCCCATATCTTCCTTTTCTACCTACAATGATCTGTGGATCAATGCTGCTGCCAAGGTAGGAGGTGTGAAGGGCAACACAGATTTCGTAGGAGAATTCTATCGAGACAACATCGATATCGCGAACAACGTTCTCGAGGCAGCGCGGGCGAACGGTGTAAAGAAGCTCGTCTCAATCCTCTCGACGTGCATCTATCCAGATGCACAATACGTGGATTATCCTATCACGGAGGAACAACTCCACAATGGGCCACCACACCCATCGAACTACGGTTATGCATATGCCAAGAGGATGCTCGATGTGGGATCACGCGCATACAGACAACAGTGGGGTTGCAACTTCATCACTGTGGTGCCCAACAACCTGTACGGTCCACACGACAATTACGATATAAACAACGGGCACGTAATCCCATCTCTTATTCGAAAGTTTTACGAGGCCCACCTGGCTGGGACAGACGTGACTGTATGGGGATCAGGTAAACCTCTCCGTGAGTTCACGTTCTCGGAAGATGCCGCAAAGATCATCTGGTGGTGTGCCGAGAACTACAATGATTCGGATCCTGTCAACATCGGTAACACCGAAGAAGTACCGATCGGCGATGTTGCCCGAGAGATCGGGAGGATCATGGGCTTCAAGGGACAGATCAAGTTCGATACATCGAAGCCCGAGGGACAGTTCAGGAAGCCCACGAGCAACAAGAAATTGAGGGATCTCGGGTGTGAGATTCAGTACACTCCTCTCTCAGTTGGACTAGAGTCTTCTATAGATTTTTTTGTGAAGAATTATCCGAACGTTAGAGGAATATGAAGAAGTCAATTGCAGTCATTGGTCAAGGTTTCGTTGGCGGATCTCTCACGACCGTCTTCTCAGAGAGAGGATTCGATGTTTATGTGTACGACAAGGCAGGAAAAGTCTCGATCGGTGGGAAGAGTCTCGAAACGGAAGCAGGTCTTCGTCCGTGCAACACGAGAGAATTTATTGAATTATGCGAAAAGACAAAGAGCTTTTCCAGTGTATACTTCGTGTGCCTTCCAACTCCAATGTATGAGGACGGTTCAGCAGACCTCAGCATTGTAGAGGGTGTTCTTCAGGAGCTTACAGATGCTCCAGGAGAGAGAATTGCAGTTGTCAAGTCGACCGTACCACCAGGATCGACCGAAAACTGGAACAAGAAGTTTTCATCTCAAGGCTTGCACGTGATCTTTAATCCAGAGTTTCTCACAGAAGCCAATGCACTCGACGACATGAGGAATCAGAACAGGATCATCCTTGGTGGACCACGCCCGTGGATAAACGAAGTGAAGCAGATCTTTCAGGCTGCATTCCCACAAGTTCCTCTCATCAAGACTTCATCAACTACGGCAGAGATGGTCAAGTACATGACCAACAACTTCCTCACCGTGAAGGTTGCCTTCGCAAATGAGATGGCACAGATCTGCGAAGCACTAGATAGTTCAGGGCTAAATGTGGATTATGACAAAGTGGTTGAATATGCAAAATATGACAAGAGGTTAGGTGATAGTCATTGGTCAGTTCCTGGTCCTGACGGTCATCTTGGGTTCGGCGGGAGCTGTTTTATCAAAGATTTAAATGCAATGATCAAAGTTGCTGACGACCTTAATGTAGACACACCCGTTATGGATGGGTCTTGGGTAAAAAATCTTGAAGTAAGACCAGAACGTGACTGGGAAAATCTTGTTGGTCGAGCCGTGTCAAAGAAGCCTTTTTGAACTATTAGGTCGCACAGTGGTAGTATTGATCTACCATGCAAGAGTCAAACTTTCAAATCCTTCCCACAGGAAAACCTCACGTATCTTTCTCTGAGGTGAAGACATGGAAGGATTGCTCTTATAGACATCAATTAGTCCACGTCAAGAAGGTGGATCTTTCCAAACCTTCTCCTGTTCTTGAGTTCGGAACTGCGGTTCACGCAGCCTGTGAAGACTATCTCCTCACTCGTGAGATGAAGGTCAAGATCTGCCACGATGCTCTCGATGAGGCGTGGAAGAAGCACGAGGGTCAAGAAGAATTCTCGGAAAAGGCATTAAAGACTGCCAAGACTGAGTCCGAAGTAATTCTCTCAGAGGTTCCTGGATTCCTGGACAGGGAGTTTCCTGGCTGGACGGTGGTGGATGCGGAACACGCCCTTTACGAGTCCGTGGAGAACCATCCGCACGCTTTCAAGGGTTTCATTGACGGCGTGATCAAGTGCAAAGGCAAGCGTGGAGAGGACCTCTATTGGATCATCGACTGGAAGACATCCGCCAATGGATGGCGCCGCGAGAAGCGTTCCGATGAGATGACCAAGGCTCAGCTCGGCCTCTATAAGAACTACTGGCACCAAAAGAATCCTCACATTCCATTTAAGGATATTCGTTGTGGATTTGCGATCCTCAAGAAGGCAGCTAAACCAGGACAACACTGTGAACTCTTCGCTGTATCTCTCGGTGAAGTTCCCATCAAGCGCTCCCTCAAGGTGGTGAGCAACATGATCACCTCTGTGAAGCGAGGAATTGCATTAAAGAACAGGGATTCGTGCACATACTGTGAATATAAGGGCACAGAGCACTGCACTTAATCTCACTTTTGTTACAACTTTTCATTTTTGGTTAATATAGAGACAATGCAGAATCAAAAGAAGACAATCCTATTTCTTTCTGATCACCCACTTTCAACTTCAGGTGTGGGCACACAGGCCCGATGGTTGATAAGTGGGCTGATTAATACTGGAAAATACAGTTTTAGATGCTTTGGTGGCGCGATCAAGCACGACAACTACGATATAGTTACTGTAAATCCTGACTTCGTCATCAAACCCACAAATGGCTTTGGCGACAAAGCACTCTTAAGAAAAACTCTTGCCCAGCTAAAACCAGACGCCCTGTTTTTGTTTACCGATCCACGTTTCTTCATCTGGGTATGGGAAATGGAAGACGAAATACGGCAGATTTGTCCTATTGCATACTGGCACTTGTGGGACAATCCACCTTGGCCAGAATTCAATAGACCACTTTATGAATCAAATGATTTGATCAATTGCATTAACTATCCGACATATGAGATGGTCAAAGAGAGGTTCCCAGAGAAGACAAACTACATTCCGCATGCAGTTCCTCAAGACCTCTATCATCCTCTTCCAAAAAATGACTCAATGGAGTTTAAGAAGAAGCTTCTAGGACAAGATAGGTCAGATCATTTTACTTGCCTTTATGTTTCAAGAAATGCTAGAAGAAAGATGCCTAGCGACATCTTAACGTCATGGAAGATGTTTGTAGATGAATTGCAAAAGAAGCATGGGCACAAGAAGGCGACATTGGTGATGCACACTGACCCAATGGATCAAGAGGGTACAAATCTATTTCAGGTTATTGATGTTCTTGGTGTCAAAGATAACATCATGTTCTCAAAAGACAGGATTGGCTTTAATGAAATGAAGCTTCTGTATAATTCATGTGACACAATTGTCAATAGATCTTGCAACGAAGGATTCGGGCTTCCAACTCTTGAAATGATGATGTGCGGAAAGCCGATCATTGCAATCAAGACAGGCGGTCTAACTCGCCAGGTTGAAGACCCTGAAACCGGTGAACAATATGGAATAGGCCTGGACCCAGAAGTTCGTACTATGGTAGGAAACCACATGGTTCCTTACATTTATGAAGATTTTGTATCACATGAGTCCCTTAGAGATGCATTCATGAAGATGTATGAGATGGGCCCAGAAACAAGAGAGTCTCTTGGGAATAAAGCAATGGAAAGAGCAAGAAAAGAATATAGCTTGGAGAAAGTTATTTCAGAATGGGATCGAACTCTAGAGCAAACAATGAACAATTGGAATTCTGGAAATTCTCCAAAATGGAAGGTCTCTGAAATATGAACATTGATTTTTTTAAAACAGACTGCAAAAAGATCCTCATAAGAGGCCCAGTTCTTACACAGTCGGGATACGGTGTTCATGCTAGACAAGTTGCAGAATGGGCATTAAGCAGAAAAGATTTTGAAGTGGAATTTCAGGCCCTGCCATGGGGAGACACACCCTGGTTGATAAACAGGGACGACCATCATGGTTTAATTGGGTCAATAATGGAAAAGACGGTTGATCCCAATGGAAGAAAATATGATGCAACAATTCAGATTCAGCTTCCAAACGAATGGGACACAAGTTTTTCAAAGAATAACATTGGAGTAACCGCCGGAGTAGAAACAGATAGATGCAATCCGTCTTGGGTATCAGATTGCAACAAAATGAATGCAGTCATAGTGCCATCCAAACACACAAAGAACTGCCTCGAAGCTTCTGGAAAGCTGACTACAAAATTAACGGTAATACCTGAAGCATACTCAAAGTCAATAGGTTCTAGGGCAAAAAATAAAGTCGATGACTTAAAGTTTTCAACGCCCTTTAATTTTCTTATTTTTGGTCAGATAACTGGAAATAATCCCGAAAACGAAAGAAAGAACATTTTTTACACAGTTAAGTGGCTCTGTGAAGTCTTTAAAAATGACAAAGAAGTTGGAATAGTAATTAAGACAAATTCAGGAAGAAACACGAGCATAGACAGAAGAATAATTCATCAAACTTTTGAATCACTTGCAAAAGAAGTAAGAAAAGGTGAATTTCCGAAAATTCATTTAATTCATGGGGACATGAGCGATGATGAAGTTGCTTCTTTATATGTTCATCCTCAAATAAAATCTCTTGTCTCTCTCACAAGAGGGGAAGGATTTGGTTTACCGATATTAGAGGCTGCAGCATCAGGATTGCCTGTCATTGCAACTTCTTGGTCAGGACATGTTGACTTTCTTTCTCTTGGAAAATATATCGAAATCGATTATTCTTTGTCTGAGATACACCCATCCAGAATAGATGACAGAATCTTTATCAGAGGATCAAAGTGGGCAAAAGTAAACGAAGAAGATTTTAAGAAAAAGATTTTAAAGTTTAGAAATGGTTATTCGATACCAAAAGAATGGGCAAAAAGTCTTTCAGAAAAATTAGTTCAAAGTCATTCGATTAATTCTATTAAAAAATTGTATGATGAAACAATAGGAGATTTGATTTGATTTTTTTTGTAGTCTCTTTGATTACTTCGGCACTTCTTGTTCTTAGTGTTAAAAAAAATATTGAGCTTGTTGAAAAATTAGAAAATCTAAGTGAATCAATCGAAGAATCAATAGACGTTCTTCAAGAACAGTATGAGATAATCGAAAAGAAAACAAAAATAGAGGTTTTTTCTGACGAACCTGTCGTAAGAGAATTAATAGAAGACATGAGAATTGCAAAAAATTCAGTAATTAAGGCTGCAAAAATTCTTGATGATTCTCTAGAATTGGATTAAAATTAATTAAGTAAGAAAAAATGAAAAAAGGAAATTCAAAAAGAAAGGAGAGAAAAGAAAACCCTCCGAAGTCCGAAATAAAGATTGAAGGTGACACCCTGTGTTCGTCAGACGATGTTTTTTCAAATTTGTGCATCGAAAAAGAAGAAAAAAAGCCTGAAAAAGAAAAAAGCAACTTGAAGCTGTACTTCAATTCAGGTACTCAAGATGCAATAGTAAGCTTTCAAAAAGAAACCAAAAGAAAAGAAAAAGAAAAGCTTTATGTAGAACAGATAATGCCTGCTTTTGAAAAGCTTGTTGAAAATCTTATAAACATACATAAATTTACAGGAGTTCATAACACTTACGACGAACTCAAGAATGATTGCGTAAATTTTCTTTTTGAAACAATATACAAATTTGATGCTGAAAGAGGGACAAATGCATTTTCTTATTTCAATGTCGTTGCAAAAAATTGGCTGATAATTAGAACGAAGCAGAAAACACAGAGAACAAAAAAGATAGTAAGTCTTGACGATCCTGGCAGTTTAATGGTTCATGAAGCAGAGATAATAGAGGAACACAACATAGTTCATGCCCAAGAATTTTTCATGGACTCAAGCTTCAATGTCGAGAATACAGTCAAGATGCTCTATGAAATCAGGGCAAAAGTAAAAACTGAAAATGAACTTACATGCATTAATGCAATCATTACCATATTTGAAAACATAGACGACATAGATTTGCTTAACAAGAGCGCCGTTCTTCTCTACATGAGAGAGCTTTCAGGTCTTTCTCCAAAACAGCTTACAAGGGCAATGCAGTCTATTAAAAGGCATTATAAGAAATCAAGATTAGACTTTAGGTTGATTTAACTGTCATGAGCAAAAAGACGTCCAAACTAGAACAAAATTTGACTGCTTCTGAAAAAATAAAAGATTTTTCAGAACTTCTTGAGCAAATAGACGGAGTTTCAGACAAAAAGAAAAAACTCTGGAAAGAAATCTATGAAAATGCAATAACAGACAGGCAGAATGCTTTCATCATGTTCAACACTTTAATGGACATAACTGAAGACAAAAGTACTGAACATGCAATTCATGGAAAAACAATGGCAACATACATTGAAAAAATGAGCAAAGCAAACGATCAAATCATTAGACTTGCTGAGCTTGTATCGAAATCAGAGTCAAAACAAGATGAAGAGATAGATCCAGACGAAATGTTTAAAAAGATAGGCTCGTAAATGGCGCAAAGGGTTACAAGGACAGATGCGGCAAACAACCTTCAAAAGGTTGCTGAAGGAAGACTGAATTCAGAAAATTTTGAGAGTAACCACCCACCGTCTTCGACTTTCATAAGAATGATAGTCATGGAAGTAGTAACAGACCCTAATGTCGACCTAATTGACCAAAATAAGATTAATAGTTGGCATGCAATGGGCGTGTCAAATATGCAATATGCAACAATTGCACCCAGAAACACAATAATAGCAAAAAAGGTAGGAGAGCAGACAGACCCAATGTTCGTCTTTCCGTTCTTTCCTTCACATTTATCTTTGCCTTGCAAACCCGGGGAATGCGTATGGGCAATGGTTGAAAAACCAGACATACCAGGCACTGACATTGCATTTTGGTTTGCAAGAGTCGTAGAACCTCATATTTCGGATGATGTAAATCACTCACATCCAGGTAGGTCTTTTGAATCATCTCTTTCTCCATCAACAAAAGAAAGAATGGAAAATGACCAAAAAGGAAATGGAGCGATAGGTGAATCTGTTTTTCACGAATTAAGAAATGGCCCTGTTGTCAAAAAGGGTGATGTCCGTGTGACTGCAGGAGAAGGTCATATACTTCTTGGCGAAGAAGAAGACATTTTTGAAAGACTTTTAATTTCTTCAAAGGCATCAGAGCTTATTTCATATGAAGCTGTCCCAAGGTTTAGAAAAAGACCTGGAGATATTGCTCTAGAAGGAACAAACAATACGCTCGTTGTTCTTGGGACAGACAGGTCTGGTTCCATTAATATGTCTGATTTTTCATCGGCAGCAGGATCGATAGACATAGTTGCCGGAAGAGGTCAGTCAAAAAATACTTTTGGAATCGATGCTTCAACAACAACAATAAACAAGACACAAAAACAAGAAAAGGGTGAAGAGCTAAAAAGAGAACTAAATAAGTCTCTTGACGTCATCAGTCCCAATGAAGGAGATCCCGACTTTAAAAACGACAGAAGCAGAGTCTTGATATCACAAAGAACTTCTGTTGACAAAAATTTTGGATTGGAAAACTATAATTCAGACACACTAGACAAAGCACAGATTTTCAATAAGACAAAAATTGAAGATTCTCAAAACGGGGATTCGGCAATCGTAATAAAAACAGATAAGATCAGACTAATCTCCAGGTCTGATGTTGAAATTATTGTCACAAATTATGACGAAATAGATTCCGCAGACAAAAAGACAAAAATAAAAGAAGAAAGTTCAGATACAAAAAAATGGGCTTCAATTGTCATTAAGAAAAATGGTGACATTGTCATGACGCCTGCCGAAAAAGGATACATTAAGCTGGGTGGCGACGAAGCAGATCTTGCAGTTTTGTGCTCAAAAGCCATACCTTCTACACCAGGAAAAGTAAAAGGAACGCCCATTGTAGACACAATGGGCGGAACGATCGGAACAGAAGGTGCCCTACCTACCGGTCAATTTGCAACAAAAGTTCTGATCAAGTAATTTTACCAGTAACAGGAGTCGTCGCAGGTGAGATAGTACCGGCGACAGGTCCACCACCCGGCGCCGTTGAAAGAACTATCTGAGGATTTGCAGGTGACACTACAACTGTGTCCAATTTGACAACAGCATTGTCTTTTATTTGATTAAAAACCTCTTCGACTATAATTTTTACTATTTCTTTCCAGCTTTCTTCTGGAACTGTAATTCCTTTTGTTGCCTCTACTATTTTTGGTGCAACTGTATTTGCTATAGATTGTGCCAAAGTTAAATCTAACATGAGCATATAATAGAATTTATTTGATCCAAGTAAAGCTTTGGTTGTCGAATTTTTATTTCAATAGTTATCTGCATGGCTATTAGCTTTAAAAGCGTTGGAAAGACTCAGCAAAATGTAGAAAATGAGACACAAGAGAAGTCTCCTGTTCCGTTTGGCATAAAGACTCCTTTAAGAATAGGTGCAAAAGACGGAATATTTGAAATGAACTACAGTTTGACAGATCAATTTGCAGACAATCTTAGAAATTTATTGCTGACCAACTGGGGTGAAAGACTGGGTCTATACAGGTATGGAGCTAATCTTAGATCTCTTGTATTCTTGACTCAAGACGAATTTGACAATCAGGCAATTGAAAGAATAAGAGAGGCAGTAGAAAAATGGATGCCCTTTATTGATCTTGAAAATTTCTCTTCTGAGACCATTAGCGACACAGGGTCTGTAAAAATAAATGTTACATACAACATTCCTGCACTTAATGTCCAAGAACAGGGAATTCAAGTTGTTATAAGTGCAATATAGATAAATCAGGAATAAATCCAAGATGGCAATTAACGACAATAAAACTGCTTTAAAGTCAGTCAGACAAAGAAATTATTTGGCCCGAGATTTCGATGGTTTTAGGACCGTCTTGCTTGATTATGCAAGACAATACTATCCTGACAAAATACAGGATTTTTCTGAATCTTCGGTGGGAGGTCTTTTTCTTGACATGGCTGCTTATGTTGGAGACAGCATGTCTTTCTATCTTGACCATCTTTTCGGAGAGTTAAATAGCGACACAGCAGTCGAGACTACAAACATTGAAAGAATTCTAAGAAGTGCAGGAGTTCCTATAGTAGGAGCATCATCAGCAATTGCAAACATAGACTTCTATATCGAAGTACCAGTAATCTCAGATTCTGATTTTTCTCCTGACGTCGATTTTTTGCCCACGATACAGGCGGGAACAACGATACAGGCGGACAACGGAACTTCATTCACATTGCTTGAAAATGTCAATTTTTGGACAGTGAACCAGGAGACAGGAGCACTTGAAGTCGATCCGACTGCAACAGTCGCAAACGGAAGAAGAATTAACGGTAAAGTTATTTCAAAAATATTGAAAAAAACAGGAGTCTGTGCATCAGGAAAAGAAACGACTGAAACTTTTACAATTGGAGAGTTTGTTCAATTTAGAAGAATTACCCTTTCTCAGCCTGATGTAACTCAAATACTGAGCGTATCAGACGGACTCGGAAACACCTATTATGAAGTGGGAAATTTGACGCACGATGTCGTCTATAGAAATGTTTTAAATACAAGTGACGTTTCTTTGACAAACTCCATCGTGAAAGACAGCTTAAAAGTTGTTCCTGCTCCTTATAGATTTGCAAAAGAAGTTTCTCTGGGAGATAGAAAATCAACTCTTATATTCGGCGGAGGGACTGCTGACAATCTTGAAGACGACATAATACCCGATCCTTCTGAATTTGCTTTGTCACTACCTTTTTCACAAACATTTTCTAGAACAGC
>Ga0214923_10002660_pt1 | contig 23427 bp, 17 predicted proteins | sample LL1510_MetaG_FD_177993 | JGI IMG/M metagenome (GOLD analysis project Ga0214923, IMG submission 177993) | Freshwater microbial communities from Lake Lanier, Atlanta, Georgia, United States - LL-1510 | ecosystem: Environmental > Aquatic > Freshwater > Lake | place: USA: Georgia | collected...
CGCGCCCAATCCGGCGAGGGGCTGCCCCCTGCTCCCTCTCCCAGAGGGAGAGGCGAGATCATGGATCGGCGCACCGAACGTCCGCTGACACATGGCAAGCGGGACGCTTGCCCCACAAGGGGTACGGGGCAACCCCGAGCCGGCGCGCTCGCAAAGAGTTGAAAAGACAGACGGGGACGCCTGTCCTACGATCGGAGCCACGGGTACGCTACGCCCCATGGCCACCCCGAAGACCCCCGCTGCCCGCGGCGCGACCGTGCTGCTCGTCGACGACCAGCCGATCATCGGCGAGGCCGTGCGCCGCATGCTCGCCGGCGAGGAGGGGATCGCGTTCCATTATTGCAAGGATGCGCCCCGGGCCATCGAGATGGCGGCTGAGGTCGGGCCGACCGTGATCCTCCAGGATCTCGTGATGCCCGAGATCGAGGGGCTCGAGCTCGTGAAGCGGTTCCGGGCCGACGAGCGGTTTCGCGACGTGCCGATCATCGTGCTTTCCACGAAGGAGGAGGCGGCGGTGAAGGCGGAGGCCTTCGCGCTCGGGGCCAACGACTACATCGTGAAGCTGCCCGACCGGCTCGAGCTCGTCGCCCGCGTCCGCTACCATTCCCGCGGCTACATCGCGCTCGTCGAACGCAACGAGGCGTTTACGGCGCTCCAGGCGAGCCAGCAGGTGCTGGCCAACGACCTGGCGACCGCGGCCCATTACGTGCGGTCGCTTCTCCCGCCGCCGCAGCAGCTGGGAAGCGTGGCGGCCGACTGGCGATTCATCCCCTCGGCCGAACTCGGCGGAGATGCCTTCGGCTATCACCATCTCGACGACACGCATCTGGCCGTCTATCTGCTCGACGTCTGCGGGCACGGGGTGGGCGCGGCTTTGCTGAGCGTGTCGGCGCTCAACGCGATTCGCAGCGAGGCCCTGCCCCAGACCGATTTTCACGATCCCGGCTCGGTCCTCGCGGCGCTCAACAAGGCGTTTCCGATGGAGCGGCAGAACGACATGTTCTTCACGATCTGGTACGGCGTGTACGACACGGCGAACCGGTCGCTCCGCTGGGCCGGCGGCGGGCATCCCCCGGCGGTGCTGCTGGGGCCCGGTGGCGCGCCCCCCGCGCTCCTCGACTCCGACGGGCCGCTGATCGGGGCCGTGGATGGGCTCGAATTCAGCTCCGGCGAAGTGGCCGTGCCGGCCGGGGCCCACCTGCTCGTCTACAGCGACGGGGCGTTCGAAATCAGCCGGCCCGACGGGTCGATGTGGGCGTTCGACGACTTCCTGAAGACGCTCTCCGCCCCTCCCGCTGCCGCCACCAACCGAATGGACGCGCTCGTCACGCACATCCGGCAGCTCTCGGGACGCGACGACTTCAACGACGACTTCTCGATGGTCGAACTCGTGCTGGGCTGATTTTGGCCCGGGATCGACCGGCGAACCGCACGATCCCGCCAGCGAAAATGGCCGTCTTGCACGGGATTTTCGATTCCGTACACTGAGATGTTTCGCGGTCTCGGCCGGCCGCTAGCGTAGCTCAATTGGCAGAGCAGCTGATTTGTAATCAGCAGGTTGCGGGTTCAACTCCCGCCGCTAGCTCACTCGCGCCACGCCCGCCCACGGTCCCGCCCACCCGGGTCGGTCACGAGTTTTTTGTCGCACACCTGCCACGCACACCTAATCACGAAGGGGAGTTTCCCGAGCGGTCAAAGGGGTCAGACTGTAAATCTGATGGCTATGCCTTCGCAGGTTCGAATCCTGCACTCCCCACTCGTAGCACCCGACGCGGGTGTAGCTCAATGGTAGAGCAATAGCCTTCCAAGCTAAAGACGAGGGTTCGATTCCCTTCACCCGCTTTTCGACGCCACTTTCCGATGCAATGAGGTCCATTTCGCTGCTGTAGCTCAGTTGGTAGAGCACGTCCTTGGTAAGGACGAGGTCAAGGGTTCAAGTCCCTTCAGCAGCTCTCCCACGGGCGAGGCCCGGTCCGTACGTTTCAGGCAACCCGTTCGTTCAACCAGTTCAGTTCGTTTTTCACTTCCGAGGAGCATTTAGGAGCAACGATGGCAAAGGACACGTTCACGCGGAGCAAGCCGCACGTCAACGTCGGCACGATCGGTCACATCGACCACGGCAAGACGACCCTCACGGGCGCGCTGGTCGCGGTGCAGGCTGCGAAGAATCTCGCCGTGGCCAAGAGCTACGCCGACATCGCCAAGGGCGGCACCGTCCGTGACGAAACGAAGACCGTGACCATCGCGGTCAGCCACGTCGAATACGAGACCGACAAGCGGCACTACGCCCACATCGACTGCCCGGGCCACGCCGACTTCATCAAGAACATGATCACCGGCGCCGCCCAGATGGACGGTGCGATCCTGGTGGTGAGCGCGGCCGACGGCCCGATGCCCCAGACCCGCGAGCACATCCTGCTGGCCAAGCAGGTGGGCGTGCCGGCACTGGTCGTGTTCCTCAACAAGGTCGACCTCGTCGACGATCCGGAACTCCTCGACCTCGTCGAGATGGAAATCCGTGAACTACTGACGAAGTACGGCTTCCCCGGCGACGAGGTGCCGATCATTCGCGGGGCCGGCAAGCCGGCCTACGACAGCCCGGCCGACCCGAAGGCCAACAAGTGCATCGCCGACCTGCTCGAGGCCGTCGATTCCTACATCCCCGAGCCCGTCCGCGAGCTCGACAAGCCGTTCCTGATGGCGATCGAAGACGTGTTCTCGATCGAAGGCCGTGGCACCGTGGCCACGGGCCGTATCGAGCGCGGCGAGGTCAAGGTGGGCGACGAAGTCGAGATCATCGGCCTCAAGGACAAGGCCGAGAAGACGACCGTCACCGGCGTCGAGATGTTCAAGAAGCTGCTCGACAAGGGCCAGGCTGGCGACAACGTCGGCTGCCTGCTCCGCGGCATCGCTCGTGACGGCATCGAGCGCGGCCAGGTGCTGGCCAAGCCGGGCTCGATCAAGCCCCACAAGAAGTTCGAGTGCGAGGTGTACGTGCTGTCGAAGGAGGAAGGCGGCCGACACACGCCGTTCTTCGCCGGCTACCGGCCGCAGTTCTACTTCCGCACGACCGACGTGACCGGCTCGACCAAGCTGCTCGGCGGCGTCGAGATGTGCTCGCCGGGCGACAACGTGAAGATGGAGGTCGAGCTCATGGTGCCGATCGCCATGGACGACGGCGTCCGCTTCGCCATCCGCGAAGGCGGCAAGACCGTCGGCTCGGGCGTCGTGACCAAGATCCTGGACTGAACCGTATTGATGAACATGGGGGGAGGGGGTCCGCCGTGGACCCCCTCCTTCTCCACAGGGGCGTAGCTCAACTGGCAGAGCGCTGGTCTCCAAAACCAGAGGTTGCGAGTTCGATCCCCGCCGCCCCTGCCTGCAGAGACCGAGGAGTCCGACGAGACGAGTGGCGACGGAGCGCGTTCGAACGATGGCAACCACGCAAGAAAATTCGGCGGCCGGCGGCAGTCTCTGGAGCGAGCTCCTGAGCTTCTCGGTCTACAAGCGCAACCAGGGCCGGGTCGCGCGCCAGGCGACGTTCGCCGCTCTGGCGCTCACGATCGCCATCGGCGTGTGGCGGCTCGCGCAGCTGCTGCCGCTCTGGCTGGCGAGCGGGAATTCGCTCTCGGTGGCTGCCGGGGCCGACCTCGGGGTGTATCGCTTCCTGGTTCCCGGTCTGCTTCTCGCCGCGGGCCTGTGGTTCGTCTACCGGCTCGTCAACGTGCCGAAGTTCGCCGACTTCCTGATCGCCGTGGAATCGGAGATGGCGAAAGTGTCGTGGCCGACCGCCGGCGAAGTGGCCCGCAGTTCGGCCGTGATCATCTTCCTCATCTTTGCGCTGGCGGCGATCCTCGCGGCATACGATCTTTTCTGGTGGTTCGTGCTCCGGGCCATCCAAGGCTTCAAGTGAAATGCAAACCATGAGCGACCATCCCCACGACGACACCGCGCCCGAGCACGACCTCGCCCACCCCGCGCCGGCCGACGAGCCCGCGCCGGCGGTGGCGGAAGACGACGATGACGGCGTCGCCGCCGAGATCGACGATCCGTTTGCGGGCAGCAGCGAAGACGCCAAGCCGGTGGCGACGGCGGGCGACGACGACGACCAGCCTGTCGGCGAGCGGCAGTGGTACATCCTCAAGGTGCAGAGCAACCGCGAAGACTCGATCCGCGAGGCGCTCCAGCGCCGGATTTCCATGCAGGGCATGGACAAGTGGTTCGGGGAGGTGATCGTCCCCAAGGAGCAGGTCACCGAGTTCAAAAGTGGCAAAAAACGCGTGGTTTCTCGCAAGCTCTACCCCGGGTACATCCTGGTGAACATGATCTTGAATGACGAGACGTGGTATCTCGTGCGGGAGACCGGCGGCATCGGTGACTTCACCGGGTCGGCCGGGCGGCCCGCTCCGATGCTGCCGCAAGACGTCGCCAAGCTGCTCAACAAGGCCGAGGAGAAGACCGCCGAATCGCCCCGCTTGAAGATCAACTTCAAGAAGGGCGACCGCGTGAAGATCAACGAGGGCACGTTCGAAAACTTCGAAGGCGAGGTCGAGGCGATCGACGAGGCCAACGGCCGCGTGACCGTCATGCTGAGCATCTTCGGGCGGTCGACGCCAGTGGACATCGAATACTGGCAGATCGAGTCGGTCTGAGCTGCTTGCGGGCGTCGGTCACACACAACACACCAGTCACATTGTTCGTTTCGGTCGAAAGGTAAGGATTCGCGATGGCAAAGCAGGTGGTCGGTCAGGCAAAGTTCCAGGTGCCCGGTGGGCAGGCCACGCCGGCGCCGCCGGTGGGCACGTCGCTCGGCCGCTTCGGCATCAACCTCGGCCAGTTCGTGCAGCAGTTCAACGACCGCACCCGCGAGGCCGCCGGCATGGCGATCCCGGTGGTCGTGACGGTGTACAACGACCGCTCGTTCGATTTCATCACGAAGAGCCCCCCGGCCGCGGCCCTGCTCAAGAAGCTGGCCGGCCTCGCCAAGGGCTCGGGCGTGCCCAACAAGGACAAGGTCGGCAAGGTCACCAAGGCCCAGCTCGACGAGATCGTGCGGCTCAAGGCTGCCGACTTGAACGCCCGCGACGGCGACCACGCTCGGCGCATGATCGAAGGCACCGCCCGCAGCATGGGCATCACCGTCGAAGGCTGACCGCCCTCTCTCCACTCCCATTCCCTTTCCACGTTTCAGGATCTCCCAGCCGTGCCAGTCTCCAAGCGCATGAAGGCGATGCTCGCCAAGAAGCCCGAGTCGGAAGCCGCCCTGCCCATCGCCGAGGCGGTGGGCGTGCTGAAGAGCTTCCCGCCGACCAAGTTCGACCAGACGGTCGAGATCCACATCCGGCTGGGCATCGATCCCAAGCAGGCCGATCAGATCGTCCGCGGCTCGCTCTCGCTGCCGCACGGCATCGGCAAGGCGAAGCGGGTGGTCGTGTTCGCCAAGGGCAACCTCGCCGACGACGCCAAGGCGGCCGGAGCCGAGGAGGTGGGCGCCGACGACCTCGCCAAGAAGATCAAGGAAGGCTGGACCGATTTCGACGTCTGCATCGCCGCGCCCGACATGATGGGCCTCGTGGGCCCGCTCGGCAAAGTGCTCGGGCCGCGTGGCCTGATGCCCAGCCCCCGTGCCGGCACGGTGACCGCCGACATCAAAAAGACGGTCAGCGAGTACAAGGCTGGCAAGGTGGAATTTCGCAACGACCCCACGGGCATCGTGCACGCCGTGGTGGGGAAGGCGAGCTTCGACGCCGCCAAGCTCGTCGACAACATCCGGGCCTTCATCGACCACATCCTCGCGCTGCAGCCCAACAGCGTGCGTGGGCAGTATGTGAAGAGCATCTCGATCTCGGGCACCATGACCCCCGGCGTGATGGTCGCGGCCTGACACCGGCCGCCCCGCCTCGCCCACACCACTCCTGAACGCCACTCCTGAAGAAGAACGCAGCGATCCATGAGCAAACTCGTCAAGAACATGCTGGTCGACGACCTCAAGACCCGCCTCACCGGCGTCGGTGAGCTGATCGTCGTCAGCCTCGGCAAGCTCGACGCCATCCAGACGTCGCAGCTCCGGCAGACGCTCCGCAAGAAGAAGATCCACCTGCAGATGGTGAAGAACAGCCTCGCCCGCCGGGCGACGCTCGACACGCCGCTGGCGCCCGCCTTCGAGAAGCACGAAGGCATGCTGGCGATCGCCTGGGGCGGCGAAGACGTCGTCGATCTGGCGAAGGAGCTCGACCGCCTCTCGGGCGTCAAGGATTTCGAGGGCTTCGAGTTTCGCGGGGGTGCCCTCGACGGCGCCCGGCTCGAGCCCGGCGACGTGAAGGCCGTTGCCAAGTGGCCCAGCCGCGCCGAGCAGCTTTCGCTGCTTTCCGGCCAGATTTCCGGCCTTGGCGCCCGCCTCTGCGGCCAGATCGGCTCGCTCGGCGGCGTGCTGGCCGGCCAGATCTCCTCGCGAGTCGACGACCTGGAGAAGTCCGGCGCAGCTTCGTAAACAGGCGGATTTTTGCACCGGGCTTCACCCGGCAAAAGTTCGTGGTAAGACAGTAGACCCACCACACACCACCCCGTTCGCTCATGCGGGCGGGTTTTCAAGAAGGGAAAGGACCTCGAGCGATGGCAACGGCTGAAGCAACGCGTGAATTCTCGAAGGAAACAAAGGAGCTGGGTGACAAGATCGTCGCCCTGTCGCTGAAGGCGGCCAAGGAACTCTCCGACTACCTCGACGAGGTTCACGGCATCAAGCCGGCCGCCGGCGGCGCGGTCGTCATGGCGGCCCCGGGCGGAGCTGGTGGCGGCGCGGCCGGTGGTGGCGAGGCTGCCGCCGAGAAGACGGAGTTCGACGTCGTGCTCGACGCCTTCGGCGACAACAAGATCGGCGTCATCAAGGTGGTGCGGTCGGCCACGGGCCTCGGCCTCAAGGAGGCCAAGGACATGGTCGAGGGCGCCCCGGCCAAGGTGAAGGAAGGCATTTCCAAGGCCGACGCCGAGAAGCTCAAGAAGGAGCTCGAAGAGGCCGGCGCCAAGGTCTCGATCAAGTAACCCGCGAAAAACGGCCGCGAGGCAGCCGGGAACTTGGCGTCCCGGCTGCCTTTCGGTATGCTATTTGCTGGTCTTGACTGGTCTCCCTCGCCGCGCCCCTGCCTCGTGCTCGCCCGTCCGTGATGTGACCGGCCTTCGGTGTCCGACCGTCGCCCCGACGTTCGCGCCATATGCCGCTCGGTTCCCGTCCCTCAAGACAGTCACAGGAGCTTTCTGTCAATGGCAACTCGCGCCGTCCGCCGCCTCCAGCCCACGGAAGTCCGCCACTTCGGCAGCCGCCGCGCCAGTCATTCGATCCCCGATCTCACCGAAATCCAGACCCGGTTCTACGACCGGTTCCTCCAGTACGACACGCCCCCGAACAAGCGCAAGGACGAGGGCATCGAGGGCGTGCTCCGTGAGATCTTTCCGATCGAGAGCTACGACAAGACCGTCAAGCTCGAGTATCTCCGGTACGACCTCGGCAAGCCGCGCTACGATCCAGACGAGTGCCGCCAACTCCGTCTGACATACGGCCGGCCTCTGCGTGTCTGGCTGCGGCTCACGCGTGAACAGCCGATCGAGGAAGAGGTCTATCTCGGCGACATCCCGATCATGCTCGGCGGCGGCGAATTCATCATCAACGGCGCCGAGCGCGTCGTGGTGAGCCAGCTGCACCGCTCGCCCGGCATCGACTTCGTGGCCGACACCGAATCGAGCGACCGCAAGACCTACAACTGCCGGGTGATCCCCGAACGCGGCAGCTGGATCGAACTCAACGTCTCGAAGAAGGACACGCTCCAGGTTCGCATCGACCAGAGCGGCAAGTTTTCGGCGCTCACGCTCCTGCGGGCGATGGATCCGAAGTATTCCCGCGACTCCGAGATCCTCAAACTCTTTTACAAGACCGAGAAGCTCAAGACCGAGGGCGGCCGGTACGTGGCCAAGGTCGAGGGCAAGATCGCCGTCGACGACGTGGTCTATCCGAAGGGCAGCGAGCGGGCCGGCGAGATCATCGTCGACGCCGGCTGCAAGATCACGCACGACCAGGCCGAGCTGATCTGCACATCCGGCCTCAAGGCGATCGAGGTGATGCAGGAGCAGAAGGTGCCCCTCATCGTCAACAGCCTCCGCGAGGACGCCGACGAGTCGAAGCGCCGCACCGGCGTCGCCCCCAGCCATGAAGACGCCCTGATCCGCATCTACCAGCGGCTCCGCCCCGGCAATCCGCCGGCGCTCGACAAGGCGCGGGCGCTGTTCGACGAGAAATTCAAGGACACCAACCGCTACCGGCTCGGCCGCGTGGGCCGGTTCCGCATCAACCGCAAGCTCGGCCTGTCGGTGCCGGAAACGGAGATGACGCTCCGCCCCGACGATCTGATCGCGGCCATCAAGTACATGCTGCAGCTCAGCGAGGGTGAGGGCGAGGTCGAGGTCGACGACATCGACCACCTCGGCAACCGGCGCCTGCGCACGATCGACGAACTCGCGAGCGACGAGTTGCGCAAGGGCTTCCTCAAGCTGCGGCGCACCGTGCAGGAGCGGATGGGCCTCAAGGACGTCACGGAGATGTCGCCGCGGTCGCTCATCAACCCCAAGAGCATCTCGGCGGCGATCGAGTATTTCTTCGGCCGCGGCGAGCTCTCGCAGGTGGTCGACCAGACGAATCCGCTCTCGATGCTCACGCACGAACGGCGGCTCTCGGCGCTCGGCCCGGGCGGCCTCAACCGCAAGCGCGCGGGCTTCGAGGTGCGCGACGTCCACATCTCGCACTACGGCCGCATCTGCCCGATCGAAACGCCGGAAGGCACGAACATCGGCCTGATCTCGAGCCTCGCCATCTACTCCGGCGTCGATTCCTACGGCTTTCTCGTCACGCCCTACCGCAAGGTCGTGAAGGGCAAGCTCACCGACGACGTCGTCTGGCTCCGCGCCGACGAGGAGCACGAAGCCCACCTCGCTCCGGCCGACGCCACCGTGGTCGATGGCCGCCTCCAGGGCGAGACGATCATCGCCCGGTATCGGGGCGACTTCGTGCTCGTCCCTGCCGAAAACATCGAATACATCGACGTCGCGCCGAGTCAGATGGTCGGCGTCTCGGCAGGCCTGATTCCGTTCCTCGAGCACGACGACGCCAACCGCGCCCTCATGGGCTCCAACATGCAGCGCCAGGCCGTGCCGCTGCTCATCACCGAGCCGCCGGTCGTGGCCACCGGCATGGAGCGCGACGTGGCGGTCAACTCCGGCCTCATCGTGCGGGCCGCCAAGAAGGGCACCGTGAGCTACGTCGATGCCGAGCGGATCGAGGTCTCTTCGGGAGCCAACGCCACCGACGTCTACAAGCTCCGCAAGTACGTCGGCCTCAACGAACGCACGTGTCAAAACCAGAAGCCGGTCGTCCAACTCGGCCAGAAGGTGGAGAAAGGCGAAGTGCTCGCCGATGGCGCCGCCACCTACAAAGGCGAGCTGGCCCTCGGCCGCAACGTGCTCGTGGGCTTCATGGCCTGGGACGGCTTCAACTTCGAGGATGCGATCATCATCAGCGAGGAGCTGGTGGAAGACGACGTCTACACCTCGATCCACATCGAGGAATACGACATCGAGATTCGTGACACGAAGCTGGGCCGCGAAGAGTTCACCCGCGACATCCCCAACGTGGGCGAGCGGGCGCTGCACAACCTCGACGAGGCGGGCATCGTCAAGATCGGCACCTACGTGCGGCCCGGCGACATCCTCGTCGGCAAGGTGTCGCCCAAGAGCAAGACGGAACTGACGCCGGAAGAAAAGCTGCTTCATGCCATCTTCGGCCGGGCCGGCGAGGACGTGAAGAACGACTCGCTCGAGGTCCCGTCGGGCGTCGAGGGCATCGTCATCGCCACCGAGAAGTTCTCGCGGCAGATGAGCCTCTCGGAGGAGGAACGCCGCGAGTTCCAGAAGCAGCTCAAGGAGGCCGAGAGCGAGGGCAATCTGCGGATCGCCGAGGCCTTCGGTGCGTTCGTGAAGGAGATCGAGGGCGTGCTCCAGAAGCCGCTCAACGCGGCCGACGGCAGCCCGCTCGTCCGCAACCAAGACCACAAGGTCGTGGCGGAACGGGCCGCGGCGTTCAAGCTCGACGACCTCGACATTCGCTCGCCCGAGCGGAAGGCGGCCGTCGAGAAGCTGTTCAAGACACTCTGGCCGACGGTCGAAGACGCGATCGACGGTCGGGAGCGGCGGCTCAACAGCATGAAGCGCGGCGACGAACTCCGGCCGGGCGTCCTGCAGATGGTGAAGGTCTACGTAGCCGCCAAGCGCGTGATCTCGGTCGGCGACAAGATGGCCGGCCGCCACGGCAACAAGGGTGTGATCGCCAAGATCCTGCCCAAGGAAGACATGCCCTTCCTGGCCGACGGCACCCCGGTGCAGATCCTCCTCAATCCGCTCGGCGTGCCGAGCCGCATGAACGTCGGGCAGATCCTCGAGACGCACCTCGGCTGGGCCGGCAAGATCCTGGGCTTCCAGGCGATCACGCCGGTGTTCGACGGTGCCAGCGAGGACGACATCAACAAGGTGCTCGCCGACGCGGGGCTGCCGAAACACGGCAAGGCGCAACTGTTCGACGGCCGCACGGGCGAGCCGCTCGAGCAGGAGACGACCGTCGGCTACATCTACATGCTCAAGCTCCACCACCTCGTCGACGACAAGGTGCATGCCCGGTCCACCGGCCCCTACTCGCTGATCACGCAGCAGCCGCTCGGCGGCAAGGCCCGGTTCGGCGGGCAGCGGTTCGGCGAGATGGAAGTGTGGGCGCTCGAGGCCTACGGCGCGGCCTACATCCTTCAGGAGTTGCTCACGGTGAAGAGCGACGACGTGGAGGGCCGCACCAAGATCTACGAGAGCATGGTGAAGGGGGAGAACACGCTCGAGGCCGGCACCCCGGCGAGCTTCGACGTGCTCACCAACGAAATTCGCGGATTGGCTTTGAACATGTCGCTCGAAAAGCGCCGCATCTGAACCTCAGACACGCCACAGGAGATTTTTCGTGAGCATCGGTGAATCCACCTACGATCGCGTCAACGACTACTCGGCCGTGAAGATCAGCCTGGCGCGGCCGCACGACATCCGCAGCTGGTCGTTCGGCGAGGTGAAGAAGCCCGAAACGATCAACTACCGCACCTACCGTCCTGAAAAGGACGGCCTGATGTGCGAGAAGATCTTCGGCCCGGAGAAAGACTGGGAGTGCTCCTGCGGCAAGTACCGTGGGATGAAGTACAAGGGCATGATCTGCGACCGCTGCGGCGTGAAGGTCACGCACAGCCGCGTCCGCCGCAAGCGGATGGGCCACATCGAGCTGGCTGCGCCCGTCGTGCACATCTGGTTCTTCAAGGCGATGCCGAGCCGGCTCGGTGCCCTCCTCGACATGAAGACGTCGAGCCTCGAGAAGGTGATCTACTTCCAGGACTACGTCGTTCTCGACCCCAAGGATACGCCCCTCAAGAAGCAGCAATTGCTGACGGAAGAGGAATTCCGGGAAGCCCGTGCGACCTACGGCGACGGCGCCTTCGACGCGGAGATGGGTGCCGAGGCGGTGCGCAAGCTCCTCCTCGGCCTCGACCTCGTGCAGCTCTCGAAGGACCTCCGTGAGGAACTGCACACGACCGGCTCGAAGCAGAAGAAGAAGGACCTCGTCAACCGGCTCAAGATCGTGGAGAGCATCCGCGACAGCGAAAACAAGCCGGAATGGATGGTGCTCGACGTGATCCCGGTGATCCCGCCAGACCTGCGGCCGCTCGTGATGCTCGACAGCGGCAACTTCGCCACGAGCGACTTGAACGACCTCTACCGCCGGATCATCAATCGCAACAACCGCCTCAAGAAGCTCGTGGACCTCAACGCGCCCGAGGTGATCATCCGCAACGAGAAGCGGATGCTGCAGCAGTCGGTCGACGCGCTCTTCGACAACAACCGTTGCAAGCGGCCGGTGCTGGCTTCCAGCAATCGCCCGCTCAAGAGCCTCACTGACATGATCAAGGGCAAGCAGGGGCGGTTCCGCGAGAACCTGCTCGGCAAGCGTGTCGATTACTCGGCCCGTTCCGTGATCGTGGTCGGTCCGACGCTCCGCCTCCACCAGTGCGGCCTGCCCAAGAAGATCGCGCTCGAGCTCTACCAGCCGTTCATCATCCGGCGGCTCAAGGAGCTCGGCCACGCCGACACGATCAAAAGCGCCAAGAAGATGCTCGAGCGGAAAGACGCCGAGGTGTGGGACATCCTCGAAGAGGTGATCCGCAATCACCCCGTGCTCTTGAACCGCGCCCCCACGCTGCACCGCATGGGCATCCAGGCGTTCGAGCCGATCCTCGTCGAAGGCAACGCCATCAAGCTGCACCCGCTGGTGTGCAAGGGCTTCAACGCCGACTTCGACGGCGACCAGATGGCCGTGCATCTGCCGCTCTCGATCGAGGCGCAGGTCGAGGCCCACACGCTGATGCTGGCGACGAACAACATCTTCAGCCCAGCCAACGGCGCGCCGATCATCTCGCCCTCCCAGGACGTGGTGATGGGCTGCTACTACCTGACGATGGCGCTCCCCGGCCGCAAGGGCGAAGGCATGGTGTTTCGCAACGTCGAGGAAGTGGAGCTCGCGCACTCGCTCGGCAAGGTCGACACGCACGCCAAGATCAAGGTCAAGTTGCCCGCCAAGCGCCGCCTGAAGACCGACGTCGAGGCGCTCGGCAAGCCCGGTGCGATCATCGAGACCACGGCCGGGCGCGTGCTGTTCAACTCCGTGCTGCCCGAAGGGATGCTCTTCTACAACATCCCCATGCGGTCCAGTGAACTCGCCCGCGTGATCTCGGACTGCTACCAAGCCCTCGGGCGGCGGAAGACGATCGATCTGCTCGACGACATGAACCGCACCGGCTTCAAGTGGAGCACGAAGAGCGGCCTCTCGTTCGCCACCGACGACCTGATCACGCCCGCCAACAAGACCAAGGTCATCGGCGAGGCTGAGAAGGGCGTCATGAAGATCATGAAGCTCTACCAGCGCGGCGTGATCACCGACGGCGAGCGATACAACCAGGTGCTCGACACCTGGACGCACGCCCGCGAGCAGATCACGAAAGACATGATGACGGAACTCGAGCAGGACACCGACGCCCGCGAGGTCCGTCGTGCCGGCTACGTGAATCCGATCTTCCTGATGGCCCACTCCGGCGCCCGTGGCGGCGTGGAGCAGATTCGGCAGCTGGCCGGCATGCGTGGCCTGATGGCGAAGCCGTCGGGCAAGATCATCGAGACGCCGATCAAGGCGAACTTCCGCGAAGGTCTCACGGTGCTCGAGTACTTCAGCTCGACGCACGGTGCCCGCAAGGGCCTGGCCGACACGGCGCTCAAGACGGCCGACTCGGGATATCTCACGCGCAAGCTCGCCGACGTCGCCCAGAACGTCGTGGTGACGATGCACGACTGCGGCACCACGCAGGGCATCACGAAGACGGTGATTTACCGCGGCGAGAAGGTGGAAGTCAGCCTCGCCGACAGCATCCGCGGCCGCGTCAGCCGGGCCAACATCGTGAACCCGATCACCGAGGAGGTGGTCGTGCACGAAGACGAGCTGATCACGCCGAAAGTCGCCCGTCAGATCGAGGAGCTCGGCCTCGAGAAGATCCAGGTCCGCAGCCCCCTCACCTGCGAGGCGCCGCTCGGCGTCTGCCGGCTGTGCTACGGCATGGATCTCTCGACCGGATCGCTCGTCGAGGAGGGCATGGCCGTCGGCATCATCGCCGCCCAGAGCATCGGCGAGCCGGGCACCCAGTTGACGATGCGCACGTTCCACATCGGCGGCGTCGGCCAACGGGCGATCGAAGAGAGCGAGAGCCGGGCGAAGCGGGCCGGCACCGTGAAGTTCACGCGTCTGCGCACCGTCCAGAACGAACAGGGCGAGGAGATCGTGCTTGCCCGCAACGGCGAGATCGCGATCGTCGATCCGAAGGGCCGCGAACTCGAAAAGTTCGAGATCCCCGCCGGTGCCATTCTCAAGGTCAAGGACGACGAAGAGGTGAAGGCGGGCACGGTGCTCGTGCAGTGGGATCCGCACTCGATCCCGATCCTCTCCGAGGTGGCCGGCAAGGTCCGCTACGAGGACGTCGTCGAGAACGAGACGCTGCGGGTCGAGAAGGATCCGAGCGGGCACGTGCGCCGCATGATCATGGAGCACAAGGGTGTCTACCACCCGCAGGTCGTGCTCGAGGACAAGGACGGCAAGATCCTCGACTTCTACTACCTGCCCGAGAAGGCCTACATCGAGGTCCAGGAAGGCGAGAGCGTGAAGGCCGGCCATGTGCTCGCGAAGACTCCGCGCGAGGCATCGGGCACGCAGGACATCACCGGCGGTCTGCCGCGGGTGACGGAGATCTTCGAGGCCCGCAAGCCGAAGGATCCGGCCATCATGGCCGAGATCGACGGCAAGGTGGAACTGCTCGGCGAGAAGCGCCGCGGCAAGCGGACGATCATCGTCAAGAACGAGAGCGGCATCGAACGGGAGCACCTCGTCACGCACGGCAAGCACATGCGGGTGCACGCCGGCGACTTCGTGAAGGCGGGAGAGGCCCTCGTCGACGGCCCGCTCGTGCCGCACGACATCCTGCGGATTTCGGGCGAAGAGGAGGTGCAGCGATACCTCGTTCGTGAGATCCAAAACGTGTATCGCAGCCAGCGTGTCGACATCGACGACAAGCACATCGAGATCATCGTGTCGCAGATGCTGCGCAAGGTGAAGATCGAGACGGTCGGCGACACGACCCTGCTCCCGGGCAGCGTGATGGACAAGTTCGAGTTCCGGCAGGCCAACGAGCGGATCGCACACGGCCTGAAGATCACCGACAAGGGCGACAGCGAGTTCGCCGTCGGCAGCGTCGTGCCGAAGGACGTGCTCCAGCAGACGAACGCCCAGATCGAGGCCCTCGGCGGCACGCCTGCCAAGGGCTCGAAGCCGAAGCCGGCGACGGCGAGCACGCAGCTGCTCGGCATCACGAAGGCGAGCGTCCAGAGCTCCAGCTTTATTTCGGCGGCGAGCTTCCAGGAAACCACGAAGGTGCTCACCGAGGCGGCACTCGCCGGCAAGGTGGACAACCTCGTCGGACTCAAGGAAAACGTGATCCTCGGGCATCTCATCCCGGCCGGAACGGGATTCAACACGTTCCAGTCCTCCGAGGTGCGGGTGCGGCCGGAGGCCTTGGAGTCGCTCCGGCTCGACCGGGAGACCGTGCTCACGCGGCAATTCCCGCTCCTCGAGGCTCAGCAGCCCGGGGAAACGCTGGGGCTCGCGTCCGAGGCCGCGGACGTGGCGACCCTGGACGAGGCTTCCGGTCCGGACGAAACGGCCTGAGCGGTCTGGCTGGACTGGCGGGGGCCAACCTGCCGAACTACCGTCGAAGGGGCTTGTCTGGCGGCGGCCCCCGGATGGAGTTGTGCTGTATGGCCTATGTGCGGTCGTGCCGTCTCGTCGGCATCGGTGCAGTCTGGTGTGCGGCGTGGCTCGCCTGCACCACGTCGACCTGTGCCCAGCTCAACGCCTACAACCCCTACGCGGACAGCCAGGAGCATCTTCCGCCCGTCGCCCCGGACGGCACGCTTCGCTGGGGAACCTTCTACAAGTCGGCGGCCCTGCAGCAGGCCTATGAACGACTCTGGAACCTGGGGGCCTGCCGCGGCACGAACAAGGCGATCACGGTGCCGGTGGAGATAAACAAGGTGGCGATCGATTCGCTGCCGGAGGAGGATTTCCGGGGCATCGTCGTCGGTTCCACGGGAACCCTCCACGGCGGGATGATCGCCTTCATACAGGGCGGCGGCCCCATGGATGACGGCCCGACGTTCGTCGCCGCACTTCATCCCGCCGGCGTCTCGAAACTCGCCGTCAGTGGTTCGCTTGCCGTGGCGGCTCTGCGGCCGGGACTCACCGTTCGGTTTCAGGCCCGCGTCGATCGGCGCGGCATCGCTGCCGAGCCCGTCGCGAATCTCGAGGTGATCACGCCACCGCGGGGCTTCAAGCCCGTGGCCATCGTCCCGGATCAGCTTGAGACCATCGTCGGCACCGTGTCGCGCCTTCACGGCGGCATGCTGCACGTGCAGGTGGGAGCGGGCAAGATTCGCAGGGTGTCGATCCCGGTCGCCGCGGATGCCGTTGTGAATGTCGACGCCGCGCAGCTGGACCTCGTCGCGCCCGGTGACATCGTGTCCCTCACGGGACGTGTCTGGCGCGGCGAGGGGTGCCTGGGCGAAGGCACGGTCTTTGCTTCGGTCGTCACCGTCACCAAGCCGGAGGGTGCGCAGGCCGCGCCGGCCGTCGATGAGCGACTCGGGGCGCGGTGACCGTGGGCCGCGCGTCGCACGCTGAATCCTGCGACGGCTGGAAATCAGCCGCCGGCCACCGCTAGAGTACCGGTGGTGGCAGGGATCAGGGTGACAGACGGCTCCCAATGAAGCTTTCGAGTACCTGGATCGTCGTTGCGGATGGCCGGCGTCCGGCGGGACTCGTCGCCGCACGCACGTTGCGCAAGCGCCTGGATACCGTGTGGCAGGAACTCTCCGTCGCGGGTGGAGGGTCGTCGCGCGACGCCGAGCGTGTTCATCGGCTCAGGGTCGCCACGCGGCGGGCGCTGGCCGCACTCGACGCATTCCGCGATCTGCTCCCTGGAAAGCGGGCCGATTGGTTCTCGAAACAGCTCCGCCGGGTCCGGCGTGCCGCAGGGGAAGCACGCGACCTCGACGTGCTCACCGATCGCCTCACAGGGGCGTCCGGGAAGGCCGGTGGCGGACAAGCCCGACGCCGACTCGTGACGATGCTTGCAAAACAGCGTGATGTCTCGCGACAGCCAATTCGCATCGCGTATGAACGGCTCGTGGACGACTGGCTCGAACGGAGTGAGCGGCTGCTGGCCGCCATCGACACCGGCCGGTCCCAGCCGACGTTTCGGGCATATGCCCGCCGCCGCTTTCGGCCCATGATGCGTCGTTTCTTCAGCGCGGCCGATCGTAAGGTGCGATCGGCGGACGAACTGCATGCCTTGCGCATCGAAGGCAAGAAACTGCGGTACGCGCTGGAGATTTTCTCGTCGATGTTCTCGCCGCGCGTGCGTGCACGATGCTCCGACGCTCTCGAACGACTGCAGGAAACGCTGGGCACCTTTACCGACCATGCGGCTGCCGCGGATCGACTCCGCCGGCTGGCCGATGAGCCGGCGGCTGCCGCGAATCGTGACGAGCTGGAGCGACTCCGCGCACTCGAAGAGCATCAGGCCGACCAGGCCCGCAAGGCATTCATGAAGTGGTGGGATGCCGATCGCCGCCGTGCCCTCCGCCGCCGGTTCGAACAGACCCTGCGCCGCGCTTCGGCCTGACACGCATGCCGCGCCCAGCATCTCCGCCCGAGCGACATCGGAGCCTCTGGGCGATCGTTCGTCAGGCTGTGCTCGGCGTGGGACTCGCCGCCTGCGTGTGGTGGTTGGCTCGGCTCGTGACCGACCAACCGACAGCGACGGCCTCGCGCCCGGGCGGCCCCCTCGCCGCGTCGCGGAACGGCCGCGCTGCCCCGGCGGGCGTGGCTCCCGATGGCATGCAGTGGATTCCTGGCGGCGAATTCTCGCTGGGATGCCTCGACCCGCGGGCGATCCCGCACGGCGGGCCGGATCCGATGGCCGACGCCCGGCCGATCCACCGCGTCCACGTCGACGGCTTCTGGATGGACGCCACCGAGGTGACGAACGCCCAGTTCGCCGCCTTCGTCGCCGCCACGGGCTACATCACCGTTGCCGAGCGGGTCCCCAGGGCCGAAGACTTCCCCGACGCGCCGCCCGAAAACCTGGTCGCCGGTTCCGTCGTCTTCACGCCGCCCGCCGAGGCCGTGCCGCTCGCCGATCACCTGCGCTGGTGGGCGTACGTGAAAGGTGCCGACTGGCGACATCCCTTCGGCCCGGAGAGCTCCATCGAAGGCCGCGAGCGGGAGCCCGTGGTCCACGTCGCTTTCGAGGATGCCGATGCCTACGCCCGCTGGGCCGGCAAGCGCCTTCCGACCGAGGCCGAGTGGGAATGCGCGGCGCGGGGCGGCCTCGCCGGCGCCCTGTATCCGTGGGGCAACGACTTTCAGCCCGACGGGCGCTGGATGGCCAATACCTGGCAGGGCCGGTTTCCCACCGAGAACACCGCCGCCGATGGCTTCACGGGCCTCGCCCCCGTGGGTAGTTTTCCGCCCAACGCCTACGGGCTCCACGACATGTCGGGCAACGTCTGGGAATGGTGTGCCGACTGGTACCGCCCCGACACCTACGCCAAGGCCCTTGCCTCGGGAGCCGTGGCCACCAACCCGCGCGGCCCCGAATCAAGCTTTGATCCGCAGGAACCCGGCCAGGCCAAGCGCGTGCAACGCGGCGGCAGCTACCTGTGCTCGGAATCGTACTGCGCCCGCTACATCGTGGGCTCTCGCGGCAAAGGCGAGATCTCGAGTGCCACCAACCACATCGGCTTCCGCTGCGTGAAGGCCCCGTAGGACAGGCGTCAGCCTGCTCTGGCCGCAACTGGCCTGATCCGGCTCGGGGCTACCCATACTCCGTCGCCGGACGTTCGCTGCGCCCCTCCTGGGCTCCGCTCACTCGGAGTGACTGGCGCTGCGCCATCCTGGCTGCGCTGGTCACAAACGCCGGCTCCCGGAGTACGGGTAGCCCCTCACCTCCCCAACCGTAGGCGCTCAGAAATTTCGGCGGAGTCGGTCGGTGGGCACGCGCAGACGCAGGGAGTCGTTGAGGACGAAAGAACGCTAGGCCTGGAGGGCCGGGTCAGCACCAGCCGACGGAGGTCGGCCAAGGAACGGACGGCACGATGCCGTGCCGTTCCGTGAAGCATCCCTCGAGCATGCCTACCGCCGGCTCCGATTGCGGGTGGTTAACAAGTGCACTGCTGTCCGGCGACGGGATATGGGGAGCCCGAAGCCGGCGCCCACGAGTTACGGTGACAGGCTTCAGCCTTCCCTACTTCTTCATCAGCTTCTTGAGCTGCGCGAGCGTGCGGGTGTTGGCCACGTCCTTGGCTTCGAGGCCGGCGCGGCGGGCTTGCAGCACGCCGCAGCGCATCACCTCGAGGCCACGGGTGGAGTGGGCGTCGGTCGAGATCACGAGCTTCACGCCGGCCCGCTTGGCTGCGGCGGCATGGTGATCGTCGAGGTCGAGCCGCCAGGGATTGGCGTTGATCTCGAGGAACGTGCCCGTCTTCGCTGCCGCTTCGATGACCGCTTCGATGTCCACGTCGTAGGCGGGCCGGCGGTTGATGAGCCGGCCGGTCGGGTGGCCGATCACCGAGACGTGTGGATTCTCGATCGCTTCGAGAATCCGGGCGGTGATCCGGTCGCGCGGCTGGTTCTGGCCGTAGTGCAGGCTGGCCACGACCCAGTCGGCCTGCGCGAGCACGTCGTCGGGCAGGTCGAGACCGCCTTTTTCGAGCATGTCGACTTCGATGCCCTTGAGCACGACGATCGGCGACTCTCCATCGGCAGCGAGCGAGTCGTTGAGCCGGTCGATCTCGGCCCACTGCTTGAGCAGCCGTTTCCGGTCGAGGCCGCGGGCCATGGTCACGCGTTGACCGTGGTCGGTAATGGCGATGTAGGCCAGGCCGCGGGCGATCGCCGCCCGCACCATGTCGGCGAGCGTGTCTTCGCCGTCGGTGGCCGTCGTGTGCATGTGGAGGTCCCCCCGCATGTCGTCGAGTTCGACGAGCGCCGGCAGCGCGTCGCGCTCGGCCAGGCGGATCTCGTCGCCCCCTTCGCGCAATTCCGGCGGAATCCACGGCAGGCCGACGGACCGGTAGACCTCCTCTTCGGTGGCGCCGCCGCGGCTCTTCGCCTTGGCGGCCGGGGTGTCCGCACCGGCTGCCAGCGGAAACACGCCGTATTCATTGATCGAGAGCCCTCGCTCGCGAGCCCGCGACCGCAGCTTCACGTTGTGCTCCTTCGAGCCCGTGAAGTATTGCAGAGCCGCCCCGAAGGACGCGTCGCCGACCACCCGCAGATCGATCTGCACGTCACGGGGTCCGCGGATGCTCGTCTTCGTGTCACCCCGGAGGAGCACGGCCGACGTCTCGCGCCAGGCTGCAAGATGATCCATCACGGCGTCGGCGTCGGACGCGTCGACGACGAGATCAAGATCCCCGATCGTTTCCCGACCGCGCCGCCAACTCCCCGCGCCTGCGATCTGCCTGACCGCCCGACACGCGCCCATCCAGGTGAGCAATTCCTGCATGATGGCGTCGGCCTCGTTCCAGAGGAGCCGCTTGTGTTCCGGATTCTTGGCGAAGGCGACGTTGTCGAGGATCGCGGCCTGGGTCTTCTCACCAAAACCCTTGAGGCCGGCGACACGGCCGTCTCGACAGGCCTGCTCGAGATCGTCGAGCGACGTGAGGCCCAGTTCACCGATCAGCGTCTTCGCCTTCTTCGGCCCGAGGCCTGGCACCCGCATCAGCTCGAACGCCGCAGCCGGGACCTGGGCGTGGAGCTCGTCGAGCAGCGTGAGCCGACCATGATCGAGCAGTTCACCGATCTTGCCGGCGAGGTCCGATCCGATCCCATCGAGGTCGGTGAGTGAACGCGCCGGATCCGCGCGGACGCTCGAAAGCGATTCGACGAGGCTGCCGATCGTGCGGGCGGCGGCCCGATAGGCCCGCACGCGAAACACGTTTTCTCCCTGATATTCGAGCAGGTCGGCGACGTGCTCGAAGACTGCGGCGATGTCGGCGTTGGTCACGCCCGATATCGTACGGACTGGGGCCCGTTACTGCAGGCGGCCCGGGAGGGCGGCGGTCGGGTAGGCCGTGGGGCGGATCGGGGCAGGCTGCCACGAGGTCGTGTGGCTGGTCGGTTCGAGGAGCCGCGGGAACGCACCGGTCGCCGCGCCCGGTCCTGTACCCGGGACGACCGGCATGCCCACCGGACCTGTGCCTGGCGCAGCGCCAGGGGTCGTCCCGGACGTGGTCCCGCTGCCGGAGTTCGTGCCGCTCCCGGGCGCCAGGCTGGGCGGCTGGACGGACGGTCGGGCGGGCGGGGTCGAGCCGCTCGTTGTCGGCGGCGGCGTGAACGTCTGCGGGGCCGACGTCGCCGGCTGAGACCCGTAGGCCTGACCGACCGGAGCCCGCACATCGGGAATCGGCTTCAGCGACGGCGTCGGCTGGAAGGCCGGCGGCGCCGTGGGCTGCAGAGGCGCAGGCGCCGGAGCCGGGGCTGCGTAGGTTCCAGCCTGCGGAACGATCTGCGGCTGAAACGTCGATTGCGGCACGCCAGGCTGTTGCACGCCGCCCTGGGGCACGAAACCCTGGGGCAGGGTGGGCGCGGCGATGCTGGTTTGCCCCTGAATGATCTGCTGGGGAATGTCGGAGCCGGCCGAACCCCACGCCTGGGGTGAAGTCTGGACCGGCGCCGCAAACTGGGTGGCGGCGGGTGCGGCCGGGGTGGCCGGATAGGCGGGCATCGCGGCCGCGGGCGCTCCGTAGGCCTGGGCCCCAGGCTGCATCTGGACGTACTTCGTCGAATAGACGGCACGATACTGCGTCACGGGCACGTTGACGGCCTGCTGGACGTAGTTCGTGACCTGCTCCATGCACTCGCGAGAACAGCCCGTGCAGGGATCGATCTCGCACGACGGCTTGTACGACGTCACGGGCACGCATTGGTACTGGGTGCGATAGGTCGTTTCCGGCACGTAGCTCACCTGCTGCACCGGCACCACGACGGGCGGTGGCGGGGCGGGCACGGGGGCAGCGACCGGCGCCATCACCGGCGCCACGGCATATGCCGGCGGCGCTTTGCGAAAGCACGAGGCACACCCGGCGAATAAGCCGTCGAGACAGCACTGGGCCTCGGCCGATTGCGGCAGCATGGATGCGGCGCCTCCGAGCAGCAGCACGAACATCCAACGTCGCGTCTTCATGGCGGACTCCTTCGGACGGATGTGGCGGAGGCGTCCCGGAAACCCCGGGCACGTCCGCCGTTTTTCACCGTCACCCAAGCCTAGGTTCCGCTTCGGGGTGCACGCTTGAAAAAAATCGGCGTGCGATTCATGAATTCACGGCGCCACGCCGTCACGACCGTCATGGACGCCACCATCGCTACGACCGCGCCGTCATGCCCTGGCAGATTCGCCCGCCCGGGCGGCGCCGGCCCGCTCCTCGAAGCGGTCATACAGCGCGAAGAGGGCCTCGCGGATATCCCCCTTCGATCGTCGAAACGCATCTTCGATCTGCACCGTCCGCTCGCTCGGCAGCAAGCCCCCGTGCTCCGGCAGTCGGTCCACGATCGCCGCCAACAGCGCCGGCGACGTGCGGCAGGCCCACAGGGTCGGAAGCGGCCCCGGACGATGTGCGGTCACGACGAGCCGCGTCCCACGGATGCGGGCGAGCCAGCGGACGAGAACGGCGGCGGGCCGACGGAGCCGCTCCCAGCTGTCGACGCACACGACGCCGCCCCGAACCACGGCGCGCAGGAGCGTCACGACGCCCTGTTCCCCGTGCAGTCGCACCCGCGCGACGCGTTGCCCACGCCCCTCCATGGCGTCGCCGAGGTGGCGGAGCAGGGTCGTCTTACCGCTCCCGTGCGGCCCGACGATCGCGGCCGATCCACCGCGCCGCGTGAGATCGGCAAGGACTTCGGCCAGGCGGAGAGGGTAGCCGGCGTCATCGAGCGGGGGGATACGGCCCGTCCGAATCGAACGGGTGGAGAACGGATTCGTCGGGGCCAGGGTCGCCGTGTCGCGGCTCATGGCAGCCGTTCCACGGTGCCCCGGGCCGGGGGAATATCGCCCACATCGAACACGTGCTCCGAAACGAAGTCGCGGCCGGTGGCGAAGAACAGCCGGATGCGCACACACCACCGAATCTTGACGATGACGCCCTCGTAGGAGAGCGGGCTCGCTGGCAACCGTACGGCGATCGTGCCGGTCGGAAGTGCCTCGCCGATACCGGCGGTGTCGTCGACACGCTCGAAGTGATGCACCCCGAGATCCTCTTCCCCCTTGCCTTCCGTATACCAGAGCACGCTTCGCTCCAGCGCTCGGACGGCGGCGGGGGCGACTCCTGCGATGTCGTAACACACCACGAGCTCGTCCGCCGCGGCGTACTGCCGCGTCGGATGATCGAACTGCATGCCGATCTGCGGCGCAAGCAGCCGCGCGGTGCCGTTGCTCTCGTCGGCGTTGATCATCCTCGCACCCCGTCCACGAGGGCCCCGCCCACGTCCGAAGTCGATCGGGCCGGGCTCGGCGGGTAGACGATCACCGGGAACACCCGTACGAAAACGGGCCAGCGTTCCGGCTGCCCACGGACGACGATCCGCCACCGGATGGCGTTGTGCTCGGACGCGAACGAGTGCATGGCACCAGCCGGAAACGTCACGGTCAC
>Ga0214923_10002661_pt1 | contig 23416 bp, 21 predicted proteins | sample LL1510_MetaG_FD_177993 | JGI IMG/M metagenome (GOLD analysis project Ga0214923, IMG submission 177993) | Freshwater microbial communities from Lake Lanier, Atlanta, Georgia, United States - LL-1510 | ecosystem: Environmental > Aquatic > Freshwater > Lake | place: USA: Georgia | collected...
AGCACCAGTAGCAGTAGGAGGTAAAAGTGCCGGCATGAAGGGTGGTATGTTTGCCACATTTGGTGCTCTGTTGAAGGAGGCACTTGTTCCTCTTGGTTTACTGGCTGCTCAGCAAGCATATGGCAAAACATATGGAAAGAAACGTCACAGTTCTGGTTCTCACACTAGAAAGCATAGACGATAATTCTCTTATTATAGTTTAATAGTGCTATATGTGTTGTCTTTATTGATATACACGAACCTAAAACTATGAAATAAATAATGTATAAAAAGATTTAGATATTATTTATTATAATAAAATAAGCATAACATATTTTTGTATAATAATATACAAATGGCGGCACAATATCCTAGCAATATAGAAAAATCTATTCAGTCGTGGGTTGAACTAGATAATGATTTGAAGAAGATAAATGATAAGGCAAAAGATATTCGGACACGTAAAAACGATTTAGAAGATAAGATTATGGATTATGTTCAGGAAAATGATATGAATAACAACTTTATAAATATTTCCGACGGTAAGCTTAAATTCTGTGAAACGAAACAGACGTCACCTATTACATTGGGTTTTTTAGAGAAATGTTTAGGAGAGATAATCGCCAATCAACAACAAGTAAAGCAGATTCTCGAATATATTAAAAATAAACGCGAACAAAAGGTTGTCCCAGAGATAAAGAGATATTATAACTAGTTTTTCTCTTTTTTGACCTTATAATATAATAATGTTAAATAATATAAAATATATTTAACATTATTTATATACATATTATAGGTAAATAGAAATAGTATTGAATAACATATAATGGACCAAACAGGAGGAAAAGCAAGTATCTTACCACTTAGAGCAAGCGATCTTGTGTTTAATAGAAAATATGATGGAATTATGAGTGGTGGATACAAAGTAAGCAATGCACTTCTTAACTCGACATTGAATGTTCAATACGGTGGTGGTGGAGGTAGACAGCTAACTAAGGATAGAAAAACAAGTGAATATGATATAAAAACGGCAAAACTTATGGAAGATTTAATAGTTCCATCAGGTTTATATTATTGCCACCCTATAACAAAGCATAAGGTTTTCAACCATAAGGTTTCGAAAAAAGTAAAAGCAAGTGATAGTGATGATGAATATGAAGGTGACGACAATATTATTGATGAATCTTTATATGATAAATTACTTGAACAAGTATCACCAGATTCACGCAGAAAATATGATAAGAAGACGCGAAAGGTTCGCAACACTCCTTCGAAATCCAAGGTTGGAAAAAAGGATGAAACAGCAAGCGCGGGAGATAATGCGAAAATAGATAGGAAAAATAAGAAAACCAAAAAGGTCAGATTTGCTGAATAAGTAATAATTATAACAACATATCACGATATGAAAAATATATATAATTTACACATAGATAATATATAATTTACACATAGATGATATATAAATTATATATAGTATGTAATTAATGTATCTTTATCATCCTAAAATACTCCAACTATTATGATTAAATGGTGATAACAACATCTCGGGAACGCGTTTCTTCCAGTAGTCCAGTTTCTTCTGTAATTCAATATCTTTCATACTTGTCGGATAAATCGGGGTATTCTGCATCGCATTCTGTTCTGCGCTAGTGATAATCGGTTTATATCCGTAACAATTCACACCAAATTTCACATTAGGATTATCAATACGTCCACCATTTACACCAGGGCGTCCACAGTCATCTTTGTGACCTTCTATGGTCTGTAATTTATCCCACGTTTTTTGCTGTGTAGGAAATAATGCCATTTGATCATCAGACCACCCATAGTTACACCATTCGCCACCCTTGTTATATGTTGCCTCAACCTGACTATACGTGGCTAAATCAGCACCATATGCCATACAAATTGCCTTAGCATCTTCATATGTAAATCTATTATCAGGAATATTATAAACCTCCTTTTCTATTTTTAATTCAGGAACTACATTCTCTTGTGGAGGTTCCTGAACGGTGACATCGACTTTTGGTTGATCGCTGAAAATATCTTTAATAGATGCTGTAACATTTACATTAAAAAAGTATTGAAAACCGTTTATAATCAAAAGAATAACGAAAATACTCCATAATATAATTTCAAGTGTTCGTTTTCCACCTGATTCTATTCCGGAACTTGATCCAGATGATCCACCGCCGCCGCCGCCGCCGCCTCCACTATTATTTCCTAAAGATGAAAATAATACATAATATAAACTCATTATAACAATAAAAGAAAGCAAAATAATAATACGGGTAGAAACAGACGAAGAATCCAGACTCTTTTTACCTGAAGTAGCTAATTCACTTATATATGTTAGCGGGTCTCCTTGTATTCCCGATAATGAATTATAACTTATACTCATTTATTCTATATTTAATATATATATATATATAATTCAATTAAATTTTTTTTTCCTATAAAAAAGACAATATGGTGTATTTCCGCTAATTATATTATCAGATATTAAAATCTCTTTTACTTGCGTATCATTAAAGTTATACCATTTTCCATTTGAATTTTTTATAGTTGCGCTATAATGCCCGCCATCAATTTGTCCGTGATGATTACAAATCGCATATAAATCATAGATAAATGTTTCCTTGGCATATCCTTCAACATATTTTGAGAAATCTACATTATTTATGGGAATATCTATAAATTGTTGATTCTTTTTCATTCGCCCTGTGGCATAAGATATAATAAATCGCTTAATATCTATAATCATAACATTAGGCAAACTCCAAAATAATAGGCGTTTATGAACATTTTGTTTCTTTTTTTCAGTTTCATTGAACCACGCATTTTCTCCTTCTAAAGATTCCCGTTCGCAATGTTTATCAAAACAGTCGAACAATGTAACATTTTTATCTATCCTTTGGATGCGTAATTCTTCTTTTGTTGGGATTGGGAGATGTATTAGCATATATGGTTCAGGGCGTATACTTAGATAGCTTGAGTCCTCGGAATTTATCTGATATGGTTGGCCTGGTATTTCGACAGGAATAGGCGTCAAAACAGATACGTGTATTCCGAAGAATATGTTTAAAAATTCAGAGTAGTCCTTAGTGTATTGTGTTTTCATCATTTCATAACAAGCTTTCCCCATTTCGTCCTTTTTTGTTTTAATATTTCCTTTAATATCCATAATTACTTCGCGTGTCAACGCGTTATGAAACGAGTCGAACAAGAAAAGTAGGAACTCTGGAAGATCATTTTGTGACCAACCTGTAAACAAATCACGATTTGTAATTTTCGCAATACGCTGAACAGTGTTAATAAAACGACCAGGTGAAATAACGCAATTTTGACTCCACATTAGTTTTCGTAGATCATCCCATTCGACTAACAAAACAGATTCTGGTTTATTACTTAAATGTTTTTTATAATCCGCTTCTCCCTTTGATAGAAAGTCATTTAATTCATATGTATGTGAAAGACACTGCAAACAGGCATTCGCAAAACAAGTATTGCCTAGATTGGCTAGACCGGTTATACCCTTTCCACTATATTTTTCAAATCTAGTTACATCTTCCGTTTTTTTTTGTGAATCTGTCATTATTATATTTAAGATGAATAGTGATTTTTATATGTTGCTAGTGATATACTATTGTTATTATTTAATAGTATTTAATATTTAAACATATATAATATATATAATTATATTTGTCACATATTTGTTATATCAATATAGTACAAGGTAGTAAAATGAATAATGATACAGGAAACGTAAATAATACGAATAGGATAAATCATATTGCTCACGATAATCCTGCAAGAGGATATAGTGCTCGCCATTCGACATTTGATAGTCCTTTTAATATGGATTTCGAGTATGGATACATAACAATGATGACTAATTTTACTGCATTTGTCGCAAGGGCACAAGATATGTATTCACGTATGGAAGAGGGGTTTTCTGATTTATTGGAAACACAGAGGGAAAGAAGGATACAGTCATATATGAGGAGGAGAAGGAATAATCTTAATGCGTTAGTGACGGCTGTGGATGATGAGATGGACAATAATTATAACTCTCAGGAATCACATAGTTCTTATAGAAGACGAGATCCTCGTATTTATATAAATGACGATGACGATAATAACGAGGAAAGGGCGACAGGTGATACAGATGAGAATGTAGAAGAGGGTAATGCGACAGAAACGGGAGAAAACCATAATTCTTCAAACAATACGAACAATGCGAACAATACGAACAATGCTAACAATACGAACAATACGAACAATGCGAACAATGCGAACAATGCGAACAATGCGAACAATGCGAACAATACGAACAATGCGAACAATACGAACAATGCGAACAATGCGAGACAAAGACAAAGAGATAGACAATTAAACAGAGGTGGATTATTTGATATGGGTAATATTTTATATTCAGTAGTTCCAAGAACAGTAATTATTGATCCGAACACTAGTGGATTAAGAGTGCCAGCTCAAAATAGAGGTATCACTATTCAACAAGTCGAAGAACATACTGAAATAATTAATTATAATTCAATACCATCTAATGAAATATTAAATACTGAATGCCCTATTTCAATATCTCCTTTTAATAGTGACTCTGTTGTTTTAAGACTTAAGCGATGTGGACATTGCTTTGTGCCATTTCGTATGATGGCGTGGCTTGAAACACATTCTACGTGTCCTTTATGTCGTATTTCGGTTGTAGAACCCGCGATAGCAACAGGATTAGATGCAGGGGCAGGAACAGGAGTAGGAACAGGAGTAGGAATAGGAGCAGGAGCAAATGCTGGTGCTGAAAACGTTAGACAAACATCCACTTCAACAGATAACCCTACTAATATGACAAATATATTCAATAGCTTTCGAGATAATCTGGTAAACAGTTTAAATACTATGGCAACATCAACATCAACATCAACCGCAACAGCAACGGCAACTACCGCGACACCCATACACACAAGCAGTTCCAATAACGCCGCACAACTATTAAACCAGTTATCAAATCTATCTATTGATAATGTAAATGATGATTCAATTATGTTTTCGTTCGATATGCCACATAATTCTAATACATACGAGTCACAATTAAACGACTTAAATAATTTAAGTAGTTCATATATCATTCCTCAGTTATCTCAACTGTTTTCGAATACACTAGGAAGGACAGCGCCAAATAGAGCACAAACTAATGACAACTCTGGTAACAATAACTATAATAATACAAATAATAATAATAATAATGATAATGATAATGATAATGATAGTTATGATAACAATATGGATTTAGATTAATAAGGAATCTACCGATAATAAATATATAAATATATAAAAAATTGAATTATATTAATCGATATAATTTAATAAAGCAAAAAGTGTAACAAAGGTCTCTATCTTCTATCTTCTATCCTCTATCTTGAATAATAATGCCCAAAAGCTCATTCTTTATGTATCCTAGAAATGATGATGATTTCGGTTTTAGTTGGGGTATCGGCTTTGAATTGAAATGGGATTCGTGGTATGGATGTCTACTAAAAGGAATATTCAATGTTATCGCGTTCATAATTACAACATTATATTCAGTGATTGGATACTACATTATGTGGATTATATTACATTATTCTGCCTCGAATCTATATCCAGTGTATTGTGTTCCCTTAACTATCACTGGGTTTCTATTGTCACCTTTTATGATATCCGCACCACAATGTATTGCTATGCGATGGTTAATTACTGAAGGTTCAAATGTAATCGTAACAATGTGGGTTGTTATGGGAACATACGCGATTCAACTTATGATCAGGAGGTAGAATACTATTTTAGTAGATAGATTATTATATTATCATATTGTTAGACTATTATATTATTAGATTATCATATTATTAGATTATCATATTATTAGATTATTAGATTATTATATTATCATATTATCGAATATATTATATATATTTTTATATATGTATTATATATCAATAATACCAAATATATATAATATATTAAATATACACAATGTGGTTTAATGAAAATGATATATTAAAACATTTCTCTACTTTTTCTTCGCGCATAATAGAGTTACCTGATTTAAATGGTTATGTCCTCCCACACGCTGGCACCGAATATACAGGACAAATCATTGCACACACGATGCGTTTTAAACCTACAAAGCGTTTTTCAAAAGTATATATACTTTTTTATCCAGCTAAATCCGATGAATTGCATAAGACAGCTCACGAATATGAGGTTCCATACAAGTCATGTTTAACAGTATTTGAAAAAGTATGGAAAATAAATACGCGCAATATAGAATTTATACCATACAATATTGTAACAACGACATTGCCAAGATTAACGCGTGATGAATACCGCAATTCACTCGTAATTGTATCTGCAGATTTTTCACACTTTTTGGATTTACAAACAGCATATGAAGCAGAGAATTGTGCCGCGAATGCTATTATACATAATGCCAGCCCTCCCCCGAAATGTACCGACATTGTGGATCATAGTGATACATTTACGCGGTTATATTCTTTTTTACCTTCGACAGCGCGACCGGTGCTTCAGTGGGTAGGGCGGACGCGAAGTCCTGGTGCAAAAGGTGTTGGATATTTGTCTTTCTTGTTGCGAAGGGAACATATCGTAGGTGACAACAACAGTAAACTTCCTAATGGAATGTTTGTTACATGTTATGACGCAAATATGACAGCACGTGAGTGTTTGGGGAAATGGTTTGATGTAAGTGGTTACGGCCGCGGCGGCAAAAAATGGACAAAGAAGGAGGAAGAAGAACTTATTGCTGACGTTGTTCGTAAAGGGCAATCTAATAGTCGTCTTACAGGAGGCCGTGTTCACGACTTGAATGTGCCAATAAAATACTGCACAGTTACATACTTATATAGAGATCCAAATATAGCACCTCAAAATTTTATACGAGGATGGCACGGTCTTATGGGTAGTGCTTTTTACCTTCCTGAAGTATTTTTGGAACATACTTTTGATAATGGAAAATGGATCAAGACAGGGGATAAAGAATGGCTACAAGATTATAATTTTAGACTTGATGATACATTAGATAGCTTAGATCATAAAGCAGGCGTTCCTATAGGAACAAGTAGTAGTGGCGAAAAAAAAATTTATACAAGCGCCTTACGTTATATTAGACTGTAAATATATAATATAATATTATATATATTATATATTGTATACTGTATATTGTATATTGTATATATTGTATATATTGTATATATTGTATATATTGTATATATTGTATATATTGTATATATTGTATATATTGTATATATTATATTGTATATTATATATTATATATTATGGATTTATGCGACGATTTTTATAATGAAAGAATAATCTGTAAAGACTTAACTGAAAAAGGAGAGTTAACTAGATATATGACAACATTACTTGTATTTTATATATTATTTATATATTGTAAAAATGGCTTTATTAAAAAATATATTTATTTGATATTACCAGTAGTATTAATGTTATTAGATTCTGTAGATGGTAGGTTTATAAAATTATTTATAAACAAAAGTAATAATGTAAAACATCTTAGATGTACTGGTTTATTTAAATATCAAGATTCAGATAAGATATGCGATTCATTTTCATATTTATTGGCATATATATTTTTGACAAAATGCTTTAAAGTAGATAATATTTTACTTTTTTTAATTTTGTATAGAATTATCGGCGTAATATTGTTTAGTATTACTAAAAATAGTGTATGGCTTGTATTATTTTTTGATTTTATAAAAGAATATTTTATTTATTTATTTATTTTTAGTAATAATTATATGTATATTCCATTATTTGTATTGGGTAAGATCGTTTTCGAATATTATTGGCACACGATAAAAAATAATTATGAATATTCATTAGAACCAACTAATTATACAGAGTCAGAGGTGCACAACTACTGTAATGTAATGAATTAACAAAATAATGAATTAACAAAATAATATATTAATAATTAAAAAACAATTAATATATTATATCATAGGGTGTCATTTACGTCTTCTTCTTGAAGAAGCTCATTATATTCTGATTCCCCTTGGTTGAATTATCTATCTCTATCAAATATTCGTCAAACAATATCTTCTTCACTTCCTTATTTCGCAATTCTGTTATCTTCTTTTTCACTTTCTCCTCATCCTCGCCATCTATCAACTTATCCGTCCACGCATCCATCGACCGCTTCAATGCCGGCACCTGTCTCTTATAACTCGGAATATTCTCCAACACAAGCGCAAACACCTGCTGTATCGGTTTCATAATCTGATTTGTAATATAGAAAGCATAATTCGGTTTTATTTTATTCGCTAGGATATAGTCAGGGTGTTCGATTCGTTCACCTTGTAGCGCCTTCTTATCCGGATTCTGAATATATACAAATGGTATACGGTCTCCTATACTTGGTTTATTTCCCGGATCGCGCTTGCCCATACGGTCTGCTAATACTTTATGCGCGATTTGTGCCGGGTTCTTATATCCACTTCGCAGAGACTTTGTTATGATAAGCTTATCCATCGGAACCTTTTCATCTACTAAATTTTGTAATGACGATTTGAGAAATGTAATTGCTGTCTCGACATTTTGCTCCTTCATCAAAATATCGATTACGCCTCCATAGATATCCTTTACAATCGGCGCATTATCTCGTCGCTTCAATACAATACCCATACTTTTGCGTTTCGGTTTTTCCGGCTTGTCTTCATATAACATTCCAATATATCGCTTCTTCGAAAGGAGGCAAAATGGCATAAGTGTCTTCTCATATACCCACGCGTGCGGAGGCTTCAGGAATTTTGTAGCAAGGTGTCCGACCTCCTTCGCGAACTCGATCGTAATCTCTAGTGCATCCTTTCCACGAATCGGTGTTCCGTCTGATGTAGCTAGATTAAATGTGAAGAATACGGAATCCGTGTCACCATATATATACTCAGCTTTTGTATTTACAAATCCGAACTTTTTCGACTCTACTTTTGCGTCCCCATATACCTCCTCTACAATCCGTTTCCCATATGTAAGCAACTTCCTCCCTGTCGCCGTAGTAGATGCCGCAATATCTACATCATAAAATGTGCTCGTTTTCGCACCACATTGTCCATATAGCGAATTGGCTGTTACCTTATAACCAAGCTGCCGTTTATCTAAAATATTTGCCATAAAGGGGTCCTCGGTTGCTTCTGCCATTTTACGCGTTGCTTTACGAGCGGCCAATAGTTCCTCAAGCACAGTTGGCATAATTGCCTTGATTCCATCTTTGGGTTGAGCAAATCGGCAAATCTTTGTCCCATTTCGTGTCTTGATTGCGCGCCCTCGATGATTCGGAACCCACTTATATGTATCATACGTCACATCTACATATTCATATCCAGGCATATTATCATATATATAATTTCCAGACGGATCTTTCACGCCGGTTTCGCGAACCAATTGTCCCACCAAATCAAATTCCCTCGTCCATACCTTGCTATCGTGTGACAAATTCTCGCTAATCATTGAGGATGGATACAGTGACGAATAATCGAGACAGGCGACAGGATTGTCAAGATACAAATTACATTTCGGCGGGAGACAAATAGCGCCTTCATAACTCTCATTCCCAAATGAACGCTCAATAACCGGCATAAGCGTGCGCTTCTCGCGGCATTTCTTCGCAATAAAGCTGGTGAGCTTGATGCTTTGTCCACGCAAAACGAGGAAACTAATCGGGACGCTACAGATTTTCGCCATCTCAATATAACCAGTCATAACATCGATTTTGTTCATAAGATGATGAACCAAATTACAATCCTGAATACAGTATTTTGCAATAATCGCGCGCTCTGCCGGGCCTTCATTTGTCATTTTGAAAATATCTTGCGGCGTCACATCATCCTTAGCCAGACCCCAGCGCACCGATTTTTTCATATCTGGTTGTTCGTGTCCTTCAATCTCGAATGTTTTTTCGACTAGGTTTAAGTTGAGAACCTTGAACTTCGCACCATCCTTATATGTATCCGTCGAATGACTCGACTCCTCGAAGTTAATATAATTCCCATTTTCAAGACCCATCAAATTCGAGCTGCTGATTCTCGTATTACCGCTAGGAAGATGCTCCAATTTTTTCACGCCATCGCCTATGAAATAACCAGCACAATAATCCAATTTATATGACGTAAGATTGAAATCGCGGCGGAAATAATTATACAAATCTATTTGTAGTCGTCCTGTCATATCGATATAGTGTAGATCATGTTGTCCACTCGCAATTACAATACTGCTTTCTTTAATACATACTTTGCCTGTAGTATAGTCACGCGTCCCACAAAATTCACCCTTGTTACGCGACAGTCTCAGGAAGTCATTTTCACACGAGTTTTCTAGCGAACGGCGAAACATAAACTCATAATCAAATCCGCAAATATTGTAGCCTATAATAATATCCGGATTCTCGTATTGTATAAGGCGCGTCCATGCAAGCAGAACATCACGTTCTGTTTTATACGTCTCGATCTCTGAATTTGCCACCTCGTCCTTCAATGGGTTGCAAGTGTCGAGAACGATACAATGGTTGAGATAGGGGCGTTTCTCGCCATATGTCATAAATGTCGATCCAATAAATGTAACCTTGTCACCTTCTACCGGCGGGAATATTTCCTGTAGAGATATATTAAGCTTGTTTATTTTTGTTTCGCGGTCTGTTTTATCCGCGGGTGACGTCAGAAGATGTATTACTGTCTCTTTTGGTAGTTCAACCAGGGTTTCAGAATATTTTGCCTTTTTTGATTTCTTTGTTGCGGCGGAGGCTTTCGGCTTTGCGCCTGCATATGCCATAAGTAAATCCGTAGCTTTTTTATCTTCATTGGGGTCGTTGTGGTTGTCGCCATCATCGCCCATACTATCATCACATTCCACATCAGTCTCTTCAATATCTACATATTCTTCTTCGATCGCGTCACCATCATTATCACCATCATCACCATCATCATCATCATCATCATCCCCGGCATTCGCATTATTGCTCTCCGATATTTTTTCAAACATTTTCTCAATCGTGTTAATATCCTTCAAAGCATCATTTACTTTAATATCGGGAATATGATATGATATCCATACATCAAATAATGCGGCAAGACGCTGCTCGGATACTTTAATCTTCGTATAGATTCGGTCTACATCGGGGTGTTCGTTTTCGCCGCCATATCCAAATGCTGTAAATATGAGTTGCTTCAAAAGAGCAGGAGTAATATGTTCCATTGCTTCTGCTCCGGCGGCGGCTCCAGTATTGCGACAAATGGCATCGCAAACGTCCACAATATTTGTAGCGAGTTTTTTATATGTTTTAATTGGAATCGGGAAATCGCCGTGACTACTGCTCGCCTCAATATCAAAACTACATATTTTATAAGGCACGATAGTTTCTTTTGCATTGAGTGGTATAATTTCCCGTGATGCTAATTCATACTCATACTTACACGTAGTTGTTTGTATGCCGCCGCCGCCGTGAATTTGTTTTGCGCGTTTCGTCTGAAAACCAATCCACCCCGATGGACTGATGTCGTGAACGTGGAAGAAGCGCAGAATCGGCGGAATATTTGATTCATATATTTCTGTCCTTGTATTGAAATATGTATAACCATCGCGGCGCAATACCTGCTTCCCTGCCTTGATTTGGAACCACATATTTTTTACTTTATTCATCGTCGCCACATTTTTGAATTTAATAAGAATGAACTTGTGCTCTTTGCCGCCGTCAAATCCATACAACTTTTTACGCCTTATGAGCTTGGATTCGACGTCTAAAATAGATTCCTGATAAAATTTACCGACTTTCTCTTTCAAATGCGAAATAAATGCCGATTTTTGGGGGATCGACCATTCGTCTCCGACCTTGATATAGAAGAATGGCTGATAATCGCGGACAAATATAGCACAGGTTTCGCCTTTCTCGTTTAGACCGAACATTTGAATCGTTGTGAATTTTTCATCCTTTTTGTATTTCTTCTCTCCATAGAGCTCATTCTCTCGTGATACCAAATGACCATCTGCGTCATCATTATCTGGACCAATGTCAGCGTCATCATTGTTGTCGCGCTTTTCGTCGAATATATTAAAATCAAATAGACGAAACGAAGTATCGTAATTTGTGATAGGTGGTGGTGAGATAAGTTCAGTTGTGGGTTTTGACATTGGAATTGTTCCTTACTTGTTGGTTTAATTGTATATCTCATTTAGCGTTTATTATGTTTATCAATTTTTTATAATAACCAATTGCGGTGGTAATTATAAAATAAATAGTGTATAACAATGTGCAACAATGAACACCAGTGCACACAAGTGCACAATAACGTAATTTAATTGTGCACGCAGTCTTTAACAACGGCATCCACGACTGCGGCATCGTTTAGTACAGCAACGCTTTTTGCCCTTGTGACAAGGGCAGGTTGAACGTTTGCAACCACCAGGGCAACGACAAGCGCGTCTACGGCCGTGTCTACGAGTTTTACGCGAACCACTAGAACGACGGCGTTTAGAACCGCGCTTTCTACGCCTTGAACCGCCAGACTGACTCATCATTTGTTTTAAATTATCAAATACACCCGCCCCACCTGATTGACCGAATAATTTTGAAACACTACCACCTTGCGAACTTGAACCTGAACAAGAAGACATTTTATTCTGATTTATATATTATAAATATATTATTATTATTATAAAATATAAAATGCCTTAATATTAGGTAAAATATTTAATATATTTTTTATATGAATTGATGTATATATTGTATTATCTGCGATGGCGATGCCTACGCGTATGTTTTCTGCGAGTATGATGAACGCGTTTATGTTTCTTTGAATATCCACGCCTGCGAATGTTACGCCTTGATTTACGACCTCCAATACGATTACCATAAGCATCATACTTAACGAAGGTTGTCGGGTTAACCACGGTCCCAGCCTGGTTGTATGATCTATCAGTAGGTTCCCACCTGTTTGTTACTTCATTATATTTATCCTATTTTCCAGTTGTAGGATTGGGATTATGAAGAATAGGTTCCTTATCCATTTTATATTAATATATAATATAATAATATTTTATATTAAATCAAATAAAATATAAACTGCCTAAATATTTTGTTAAATAATTATATTTATTAACGGGGATGACGCCTGTGATGTGTTTTTTTCCTTCGAATATGACGACTGCGACTGCGACTTATTCTATGGCTATATTTATGATAAGTTTTACGCTTTTTGTGAGCTGTTATTCTTCTTTTACGATAGCTGCCACCACCACCGCCACCTTTGTGTTTGCGAGGACTTCTAGAACTAGATCTACGAGGACTACTAGAACTAGATCTACGAGGACTACTAGAACTAGATCTACTAGGACTACTAGAACTAGATCTATGAGGACTACTGGGAACAGAAACCGCTTCAAAACTTAATGGTCCGGGTTGGGGATAAGCAGCAGAGGTAGAGGTAGAGGCAGAGGCAGATGTAGATGACCCCCATCCTATTGGAGAGTCGTGAGATGGTTCTTTAAATTCAAATTCCACCCAGCTACTTTTTGGCTCACGTAACCACTGTTGTTGAGTATTCGAATCTTGTCGTAACCATAACCATATTATTCCCGGGGCGGTGTTGTGTGCCCAGATGTATTCGTCACTATATGGAACAATGGTAGCTTTTCTAGTAAACTCCGGTGACCGATTTCTTACTAATATCTCGGGCATAAGTTCTGTCAATAACATTGTTTCTTTAATATTAGCATTTTTTAATAATAGGTTCTTTTCCTTCTCCGATATCGCTCTATTCATTTATTTAATTAATATATATTAACTGAATATATTAACTGAATATATTAACTGAATGTATTAACTGAATATATTAACTGAATATATTAACTGAAAAATATAATATTATTTTACCAGTATATATTATAAAATAAAAAATGACAAATTACAAAGAGTTTTTTATGGCATTGCGCACTATTGGTATTTTATACCTCTTTTATCTCCAGTTTATACACAGTGTAAATATTCCTATGTCTGTCATCTTGCTCCTTACAGTCGGTTCGCTTGGATTAGCATTATTCTGTAAATCCAAAAATACTTCTCAAGTTGTTAACCATAATTTATACAATTATGCGATATCTTTAGCTGGTATTTTTATTATTTTGAAACAGTATGCTTAAAAATTTATACGCGTATAAAATAGTTATACTGAAATCATATAATAAATATTATGATATATTATATGATGAAATTAAAAGATTTCGCAATAGTAATCCGAACAATAGGTATTATATGTCTTTTTGTATTACTAATAACTACCAACATAACTATTCCTGTCTATGTTATCGCAATGATTACTATAGGCTATTTATGCTCCGCTATTTCTTGTAATGCTAATTTATTCTCTCCTTCTGTAAAACATCATAAACTCGTTAACTACTTTATCGCATTTATGGGAATAGTTGTTATTGTGAAGCATTACTCCTCCGCTTTATAGCATTGTAACAGTCGCGCGGATGGATCCTTCTCTTCGCAAAACGGGTGTCGCCAAAAATAAGGGATTGTTTTTTCGCATCCAGTATATAACTTCTCAAAAATAGTTCTATAATAGAAACTCTCCTTATCATATGGCGCATTATGTAAATTCGTATACTCAATAAAATCGATATATTTTTCATATTCTTCATCGGTAACTTTTGTGTCAATATATTCACGAATAATCTGGAACCAACTTCTTTCATGTCCACTTACTCCGTCACTAAATGCCTCCTTTCTCCGCCATAAAATATCATCCGGTAAAAGTCCGTTAAACGCTTTTCGGAAAATATATTTCTCGATTCGCTCGTCGTCGAACATCTTGTATCGCGGCGGAATACTCATTACATATTGTAAAAACTTCTTATCGGCAAAAGGCACGCGTGCTTCCAGTCCAGCGCCACTAATGCTCTTATCCGATCGCAGCAAATCGAAATAACATACATCGCGAACCATTCGTTCATTTTCACGCTTAAAATCTTCATCATTTTGCGCCTTCATAAATCCGCGATACGACCCGAAAATCTCATCCGACATATCCCCGCAATAAATAACACAATCGTCCGTATTTCCATAAATATATTTGCTTACCAAATAATTCGGAATCGAAGCGCGAACGGATGTTGTATCATAGCTCTCGATTTGCTTAATCGTCGCCTCAATCGCGCCCAAAAACTCCTCTTCTGTAAGACAAACCTCGTGATGATTCGTGCCTAAGTAATCCGCCACTTTTCGCGCCCATAACAGGTCGGTTGCCCCCTTCATACCAATGCTATACGTATTCAAATCTTTTGCGGGCATATGGCGACACATAATTGCTACGACGGATGAACTGTCCAGCCCTCCTGAAAGAAGCGCACCTACTTTTCGATCACTCATAAGGCGTTTTACAACGGCTTCTTCGAATAGAGTGGCGATATTGGCACAAATATTTTCTTCGGTGCCTTCGATGATGGGGTAGTTATATACTCTTTCGATTTGTAATGTTGCGTTATCCTGTGAGATTGATACATTTTCATAGTAACTATAAAAATTTAAAAACGGAGTATTCGCATTGTCAAATGTCGCGCTTTTAGAATACATGGCATAACAACCGGGTGGAAATTGCTTCGCATAGGGGCGATAACACTCGCCAATAGCCTTTAATTCACTTGAAATAATCATACTGTTGCTATATGTATAATCATATCCTGAAATAAATAATGAGCGAACGCCTACTGGATCGCGCGCAATATATGTTGTTGCTGTTTCATAATCGTGTAAAACGAGGGCAAATACACCATCAAGACGCCGCAACATATCGCGTATACCTATTTTTTTATAGAGATGAATAATAATCTCGCAATCCGACTTGCTTTTGTATTCATTTTCAAGACCATATTCAGCAATAAGGGCACGAAAGTTGTAGATTTCGCCGTTACAAATAAGGCGACAGTTTTTGATGAAAAAGGGTTGGTTACTTTCAGGCGTTTGACCATTAATCGCAAGACGATGGAATCCCCATATAGACGTGTAATTTTTCTCCGGTTGAGGGTCATTTAGAAAAGAACTGTTGTCTGGACCGCGATGAACCATACTGCTGAAATCATTTTGAAATAATGCTAAGTCGGATAACTGCAGCTTATTATGTTTTTTGGTAGTAGAATCAGTATCTTGTAAAAAACGCTGAACGTAGAAAATGCCACACATTGAATTATTATGCGATTTTTATGCTAAAATGTAGGAACGTAGGAACGTAGGAACTTATGAACGTAGGAGCTTATGAACGTATAAATGTGTGAATACGTGAATGAGTGATTGGATATATTATAGTATTTTGTTGTCTTTAACCCATTTTTAAAATAAAATAACGTTAAGAATTAAAATAATAATAAATAAATAGTATTAAATTATATTATAATATAATATAATAGCTATATAATAACTATATAATGTCATATGCTTCGTCTGCTTATACAAATAATAAAATGTATGGCGTTGTAGATAAATTGTTTATATGCCAAAATGAAAGAATAGATGCTTTAAACAATAGAATATCATCGAGAAATATTCCTTCCGCACCGCTTCAGCCTTTTTATTACCAGGTTCCTGTTTCTACTAAATACGGATATATGCCTATTTTAGACCAAAGTAAACCGGCAACTGTTCCTTTGAATAGCTATCCCATATATAGCCCTCATACTACATTTAATCCTGGGAATAATATGGCGCCTTGGTCTGGGTTTTCCAATAATGTGAATATAGAATCGAATCTTCGTAACCAGTTTTTTGCCTTACAAGATTGTGAACAGTCCGAATATGTTCCATCTTCATCTAGCGACCTTTATAAAAATTATATTCCTCCTAAGCCGATTAAACAACCTTATCCTGGATTATTTAAACGTGAGGTGTTTGATCATTATAACCCTAATGTGAACAATTTAGGGAAACATTTTTTTAATAATACTACACGTAATGATATTAAGAATGTTGTTCCTGAATGCGAGAAACAGTTTTATAACGAATAATGCACCGAGTGCCGAGTGCCGAGTGTCGAGTGTCGTATATCTGATGTCTGACATTTAGTCATTAATATTATTATTATTATTCATTCGGGTTTAGAATAATAATATTTTTTAATTTGTCATAATAATGGAAACAAAGGATATAACTAATACCAGTAGTATCGATACTACCGATATAGCAAATGTAATGAAATATAATAATTGCGATATTAAATTTAACTCTATCGATTATCTTACTTTGGAGATAATGGCAAATACAGAATCATATAACAAATTTTTGAAAAAAAATAATTTAGATCACGACTCTATATTAAAGAAGGATAAACGATTTTATAGAAAACGTATTATATCAATGACAAAGGATATTTTATTTAATAATAATTCAGGACACGATGAAGTGATTTTAAATGCGTTTAATACATATGCCAGAGTATGTATTTCTTATTTTAAATTTAAAGATACAATGGATACTATCCAAGGTGAATATACAAATATGAATATAGCTGATGGTGTCGGCGCCGATGCTGATATGACAGATATTGATCTGGATATAAGCGAAGCAAATAAGTTTTTTATGAGACAAATAGAAAAGAAAGTATTGACACTTGATAATTTCGTAATAAAGACAGCTCCTCCACCAGATGAAATGGTAGTTCCTCAAACAAAAGATTTTAATTTAAAAGATCCCAAATATAAAAAGAAGGATATAAAAAAGTTTTCTAAACAGAAGTCCGGTTTAAATAATTTTGCACCAGATGGTATAAATGTTATAATTAGCAAAAAAGATAAGAGTGAAATAGAATTATCTATTGATGCTGCTTTGAATACTTAGATTATTAATTTATTTTTAGTTTCTTTTTATTTTTTAGTTTCCTTTTTTTATTTTTTAGTTTCCTTTTTTATTTTTTAGTTTCCTTTTTTATTTTTAACTGTGTATATATATATACGTATTCAATACGCTACTTATATATAAAATTATTTATAGATGAAGTCTAAAAAAATACAATCTATTTTAGAATTTGCTGAAAATACGAGTTTCAATGGAGATAGTAAAAAAAGTAAAAATAAAGCGAGTAAAAATAAAGCGAATAAAAATAAAGCGAGTAAAAATAAAGCGAGTAAAAATAAAGCGAATAAAAATAAAAAATACAGAGTAAACAAAACAAGAGTAACCCAGCTCAGAAAAACAACCCGTAAAACCAAAAAGAATTTACGTAGGCGTGCTACTGTTATGAGAAAATCACCTCATCATATTCGCAAGGTTGTTGACGAAGATGAAGGTATTCAGCGTCATCCGGACGGTTTTATAAAACTAAAATGTAGTCCTAAGATCCAAGAAAATGATTTCACATGTTATAGCAATGAATCATTAATGAAACTGAAATCTTTATGGAATGCTCGCCATCCCGACGTTATTATATCTTCTAATGAACCAAAAGAAATTTGGGAAGCATTGAAGAGGCATTTAAAGAATGTATGTAATAAAGAGTCGTGTTGGCTAAAACAAAACTTCGCGTCTACAGGTGTAGACAAGGAAATGCTTAACTATACTTTTGCGCCCAAAAGCCCAGATGATTGGAAAAAGAATCCGAACGAATGGCTCAATAGTATCGACATTGAAAATGTTATGAAACAATATGAAAAAGAGTTTCCTTTTTTCGATTTTATAGGAGCAGCACCTATTGACTTTGACTCTCCGAAAATGTATGGCGAATGTGTATGGGAAGAGTTGTGTCATTTTGATTTGAATATTTCTATACGCAATGGGAAAAAGAAAGTCGGTTTTGTTTTTAATACAGATCCGCATTATTTATCCGGTTCACATTGGATATCTATGTTTGTAGACTTGTCGCGGAAGTTTATATTCTTTTTTGATAGCACGGGCAATCCTCCTCCCAAAGAAGTGAAACGGTTAATAAAGACTATAACGCAACAAGCCAAAGCAGCAGGAATAGAACTAAGATATATACAAAACAGTAAACATCATCAAAAAAAACCGACCGAATGTGGTATGTATGCCCTTTTTATGATTATAAATCTACTTCGAGATGTTATGAAACCGGAGGATTTTATCGTTGATATATTTCCTGACGAAGAGATGGAAAAGTTCCGTCACAAATATTTTAATAAGGATTTGTAACACACGATGAGGGAACGGGCGGTGATACAACAATATTACAATTTTCTATAGTTCTTGTGCCCCTTGACCAATTATAAAAATGATACATTTGTAGGTTCGATATACTTTTTAGGTTTTCATTAAAACTGACAGGATCTGATTCTCCGACTTGATGTATTCCGACGGTTTGAATCGAGTCTAACTTATATATATTTTTGCTCCTATCTTTATAAGAGTTAATCGATACTACAGTTAATATTTTATCTGGTAAAACGTCTTCTGTCGGATACTTATTGTCTAGTGTAGTTGCCCATATATTACAAAATCCAAATATATCGATATCGCTATGACTATCTATATATTTTTTTAATGTTAGGTCGATGTCGTATCCGTCTTTGTGATCGTCTGTCCGGAAGGGTATGTGTAAATATTCATCCAGATCACAGGATATCATATATTCTGATGAACTCTTACCGTATCTATATATGGCGTGATGAATTTGTGCAGGTTGAGCGTGATGCGGGTATTTAAATGTGCGAGGATTCCAATAATGAAAATTCCATTCTATAAGTGTTACGATGTCACTACTATATTTTGCAAAAAAATCTTTGATTTGTTTGGTTATGACTCCATTGTAATACATATAAAAATGGGATACGCCTTGAGATTTATAGTAATTGTAAAAAAGGGGGAAAATAGTGTAGTCATTTTGAAATAATGTTGCTAATGTTAGAAAATGTTGGCGTGGTGTTGGCGATAATGGCGATGTTGGCGATGTTGGCACTATAATATGCAATAGTGTATATGTTTTCGTAATTTCACAACATGTAACTTCTACTTCTATTTCTGATGCTACTTCGCTCTCCATACTGGGAACATTATATATATAAATTAGGGCTGGTTCATTTGAGTCTTTTACAAATGACTCTGATAAGGATAGCTCACTATTATTTACTATGATTGTTATTTGTAAAGGGTTTGCTGGTTTATTGTAGATAGGCATAATAAGATATATTTTATTATTCTTGTAAAAAATATCAAAGAACAATAAACGTGTATCGGTAATATAGAAACTATTTGGTATGTTAGTGTTGATAATGTTATTCGATATATTCATAATATTTTAATGTTAATTTTAGTTATATTTATATTATGAATAATGAAACTATTTTTAATATATTTGATTGGATTAATAATTAAATTATACCAACGGGCATTTTAAATAGGCACTTTATAACTCATATCCTTTTATATGTAGCGATGCGTAACAATCTGGTGAATAATGACCTGCTCTGCCACAACGATAACAAGCACCACCCTGTTTCACAGAATTCTGTTTTACACTATTCTGTTTTACATAACTTGGTTTCTTCTGTTTATCTTTACACGATTTTTCGTGAACCATACACCCGAATTGAGTAGTAAAGGTTCTATTACAATATTCGCAACCCCATTCATATTCTTCGCTGGAATCTTCAAACTCTATTTTCTTTCCAGAAACTTCTGTTGTTGCATAGCAATCTTTCACAAAATGTCCTGCTCTTCCGCATTGAGTACATAAATCTTTTGCTGCCCAAATCTCCATTTTCAGTGCCTCTTTATGAAACTCACTCAATTCTATTTCCACATAGGATCCGCCGCGCACATTATCAATCCCATATTTTAACATATATTCTTTTGTAATTTTGTCTTCCTCAAACGGAGAAGCATTCTCTATTGTTTTTTCAAGAGAAATAGGTTTGTATTTTCTTGTCCAAGAAGAACCACCGCCATTCATATGTTGCTGATATCTGTTTATAACATCCTCGCTTTTTCCAACATAATATTTTCCACCCTCAAGGCGAAGTATATATATGTTCGTCATATAAGATAATATTAATTATTATTTAAGCGTCTACTATGTTCAATTTTTTGAATACAAAATTGCCCGTTAAAAATGCCCGTCGGTCTAAAAGTAATTCCAAGTTAATAAATTAACTATAAATAAAAACTAAAAAATCATATTAAATAAAACATCATCATTAATATAATCGGTTGTATTCCACAAGATGTCCTTTTATGAATTTACAAAGAACGACAATAAAAGTATTATATGGGGTCTATTACACGAAGGTGGTGTTTTCAAGGATTTGCCAAATACTCAAGTAGAAAATGTTAAAAAACAATTCGAAAATACTATCCTTTCTATGAAGCCAGAGTTTGATTTATTTTTTGACAAGAACGACGAAGGTGATGATGACTATGATCAAAAAGCGGCCGAAATGATTACGAATAGTAACAAGGCTGTTATTAGAAAAATGGTAGAGCAGATTAGTGTATTGAAAGTGAAACGACCTGTGCCGTCACAGGCCCTGGCTCAAAAAGTTGCGACAGTAAACTTACCTGTTCCTCCGCGTATTGGAGGAGGAGGAGGAGGTTCGGTTAGTGCGAATGGAATGCCAACTAAAAAACCCAAAATAGAAGAAATATATCGCGCCGATGATTTACAAAAAAATAGAATGTCTGAACTAGAAATACGTCTTAAAGAGAAGCAATCAGAGATGGACAATATGTTGAATAATAAAAAACCGGAGCAGATCGATTTTACCGATAAAAGCGTATCTGATGATAAATTATCTAGCAATGAGATGGAGCGTTTATTGGCAGAAGCATTGTCGTCTCGTGAACGCGAATTGGATACATTAGTTCCTACTCCTGGTGATAAAGTAAAGTTACCGGAATCTATTTCATCCAGCGTCCGTATTGCTACTCCTAAACGCCCTCAAGAATCTGTGAAAAAGAATGTGTCTTTTAATGAAACCGAAAATGAACAAATTGTATATTCTAGTGATGTAAATATCGGCGTGGAAGTGAATGGGGCTAAAAATGTTGATGAAAATATGAATGAGAATGGGTTATCATTTTTAGCAAAACTTAAAAAGTCTTCGGGTGATGTTCCGACACCGTCATCGCATACCCGGCATTCATATAATACAACCCCGCTAGATGATATTATGGCGTCGGGAGGGATGGATGATGACGATGAATGCGATGAAGGCGGGAGGGATGATCGGAACCTGGAGATGAGAATTTTTGAGAGACGAAAAACAGATGAAACGGCAAGCGCGGGAGAATCTCATAAATTAAATGAAAAAATCAATATTATTCAAAATGAGTTACAAAATATTAAAAGAATTCAGGATAGGATATTGAGTATTTTAGAAAGTAAAAATAATCTGTGATTTAGTTAATGTTTAGATATGAAATATTATATTTTAATATATATATTAATAGTATATATATTTACAATGACGCGTTATTCTGTTAAAAGAGGTCGACGTATTAAAAAATATAAAAAAAGTCGAACAGGTAGAGGTAAAGGGCGAAGAAGTATTAGGCGGTGTAAAACAAGAAAACCGAAAATATTTAGAAAGGCAAAGAGACATACTGTTAGTAAGAGAAGGAATATGGTGGGTGGTGTGTGTGAAGGATATAATTTTAGGGTTACATCTACAGACGTCTCTAGTTCTAAGCAGTTTAAAGATATACTTACAAATCAGGAAAAAACACTAACACTAAAACTAACACTAATAGGATATTGTATTGCTTTCGTAACCAGACTCGATGGAATATTAAATGCAGACAATAGACCCGAATATCTGGTTTTTTTTAGGTATGCTGCTGATGGTGCTGCTGATGGTGCCGATAATATTGTAATTGTACGTGCTAAATGTCCAATTGATATCACAAAAATTAATTTTCAAACTTCAGGTTCTGACTATACTCCATTAATTATTGGTGTATTAAAAGTTTCATTAAATGCAGGTAATTTTAAAAAACAGGATGGTTATGAAATTCCTTTAGCAGCTGTCAACAAGTTGCTGAGTAAGTTACACTGTAGAAGTAGTATGTCTGAACCAGTTACATCAATGTTTAATTCTTATGTAATTATATCTACTAATGGTTCTTACCGTATTGTTGTTTGTAATGTCGAGAATAGCCCATTTACGCCAACATTTATACCATTAAATACCACACAAAATAAATCCACCAATATTAGTAAATTACTTGAAAATGTGGTAAATTTAGAAAAGGTTAATGATTATCCTGTAAAGGGCTTTTTTAGAGTTCTGCCGGAACTACAGTATCCTAGTATTGCTTATCATATTACAGAGGAAGAAGCTATGAAATTACAAAGCACGGTTGACGCTCTACGTGGATACCAAACCCCGAATGATTCACCAGAAGCTCGAGAAG
>Ga0214923_10002662_pt1 | contig 23415 bp, 26 predicted proteins | sample LL1510_MetaG_FD_177993 | JGI IMG/M metagenome (GOLD analysis project Ga0214923, IMG submission 177993) | Freshwater microbial communities from Lake Lanier, Atlanta, Georgia, United States - LL-1510 | ecosystem: Environmental > Aquatic > Freshwater > Lake | place: USA: Georgia | collected...
CAACCCAGTTCACTACGGCGTAGCTGAGAAAACTGAAGACATTGATTACGATCAACTTCGCGATTTGGCACGTGAGCACAAGCCAAAGATGATCATCGCTGGTGGTTCTGCAATCCCACGTCTGATTGACTTCAAGGCAATTCGCGAAATTGCGGATGAAGTTGGCGCGATCATGCATGTTGATGCTGCGCACTTCATCGGACTTGTCGCAGGTAAAGCAATTCCATCTCCAGTTCCTTACGCTGATGTTGTTTCATTTACGACTCATAAAGTTTTGCGTGGCCCACGTTCCGGAATGATTCTTTGCAAGGAAGAACATGCCGCAAAGATCGACAAGGCTGTATTCCCAATGATGCAGGGTGGCCCAATGATGCACGTAATCGCTGCTAAGGCCGTTGCGTTGAAGGAATGTGCGACTCCGGAATACCAGAAGTATGCAATGGACGTAATCGTAAACGCCCAGGCTCTGACCGCTGGTCTTGCAGCCGAGGGCATGCGCCCAGTTACGGGCGGCACAGATACACACTTGGCACTTCTTGACCTTCAAGGTATTGACGTATCAGGTAAAGATGCTGAACAGCGTGCAGGCGATTCTGGAATTGTTTTGAACAAGAACTCGATTCCATACGATCCAAAACCAGCTGCAGTTACATCTGGCGTTCGCGTTGGAACTCCATCACTTACAACCCAAGGTATGGGGGTTACTGAAATGGCCACGATTGCAACCATGATTGGTCGCGCAGTTAAGTCTGATAACCCTGCTGTGCATGCAGAAATCAAGGCTGAAGTCCTAGATCTAACGGCTAAGTTCCCGGCATACCCGCGGCCATAGTTACTTCTGGGGTCTAACCTTTCTATATGCGTGAGTATTTATTGTGTCTAGCAGCTGCGGCTGCCGTCACATATTTACTAACTCCATCTGCGCGCGCTTTAGCGATCCGTTATGGCGCAATGGCTGATGTTAGAGATCGCGATGTTCATCTTTTCCCGACACCGCGTTGGGGTGGCTTGGCAATGCTGGCAGGGCTTGGGGTAGCCATTATTTTGGCAAGTCAATTGCCATTGATGTCAACGATCTTTAACGATCGAACGCAGATTTACGCATTGATTATTGGCTGCCTCATCATTGTTGCGTTGGGTGTAATTGACGACAAGTTTGGATTGGATGCACCAACAAAACTTGTGGGGCAAATTTTGGCTGCTGGAACAATGGCCATGCAAGGAGTTACTCTAGTTTGGCTTCCGATTCGTGGAACTTTCATCCTTGATCCGACCACTTCAGTACTTTTGACAGTTTTAGTTGTTCTAGTGAGTATCAACGCAGTGAATATGGTTGATGGACTAGATGGACTAGCTGCAAGCATCGTATTAGTAGGCGCTGGCGCTTTCTTTGCTTATTCGTATTTCCTTTCAGTTGCTAATGGTTACCAGCGTGCGGCACTTGCCACTTTGGTTTCAGCATCTTTAATTGGAATGTGTGCAGGATTCCTGCCGCACAATTGGTTCCGAGCAAAAGTATTTATGGGAGACACTGGTTCGATGTTGATCGGACTTTTAATGGCAGCCTCTTCAATCATGCTTACTGGTCAAGTTGACCCGGGCGGCTTGAGTGGCGGCACCTTGCTCCCTGCGTTCCTGCCAATCGTGTTACCACTTTCAATCCTGGCAGTGCCACTACTAGATCTTTTTCTGGCTGTCGTTCGACGCACTCGAAAAGGTCGGTCGCCGTTTGCTCCCGATAAAGAGCATTTGCATCATCGACTTTTGAAGCTAGGTCATGGTCAAGAGCGTGCTGTTTTGATCATGACTGCCTTCACAGGACTTTTGGCATTTGGCGCAGTAAGTACTGCCTTTGTTCCGGTTTGGGTGACTGGATTAGGGGCAGGATTAGGTGTGGTCGCCCTGGCAAGTTGGGCGCTAAACCCACCCCGCACCAGAGCTACTGCCAGCAGCTGATCTGAATTCATTAAGTACCGCTCCGACTTAACCAACGACACAATGAGAGACTTACTTCCATGACAAGCCAACGCCTTATTCTTCGTGCAGCCATCCCTACTCTTGTGGTTGGCGCGTTAGCCACAATTACGGGTTACATTTCCAGCGGAACCAAGGGTTTAATTGCGGGAATTTTCGGAACACTTCTTGTGGTCGCATTCTTTGCAGCCGGACAGCTGGCGCTAGATAAGGTGATCCGGACAAATCCCGGCATAGCCACGTCAATGGCCCTATTGCTTTACCTAATCAAAGTGGCAGTTTTATTTGTCCTTTTGCTGATCTTCAAAGACACGCAAGCCTTCGATACCAAGGTATTTGCAGCCACCATTGTCTCTTGCACGGTCGTTTGGTTGGTTGCTGAAACGTGGGCATTTGCCACGGCAAAAGTCCTCTACGTCGAGCCAGGATCAGGTCCAGATATCCTCCCGATTGACACCACGGAACCTAAAGATTTGTGACCTTGTGAAAAGCGTTGCTAAGCCAGGGGTCCGTTCTGCGGACTTGAAAATGCCTGATAATCTTGTTTTGCAATGAAGGCAGACGGAGCTGATTTCCCCAACAGCGACGACAGCCGCGAGACAGCAGACATGGCCTGGCGTTCCGTTAGTAACTTAACTGCCGGGTTGTTGTTGTATGGCGGGCTTGGTTGGTTTCTCGGACAGAAGTTCGGTCATCAAAATGCATTCATAGCCGTTGGATCGATTCTTGGAATTGGCTTAGCGCTTTACCTCACCTACGCACGCGTTTCGGCAATGGATCGAAACACCACTACGAGTGACCGGAGCAATGACCAGCAATGAGTGTAGTTAAGTTCAGCGGTGACACTTCGTGTCCCGTAACACCACACCTCAATTCAGGTTGTGGTTTTCCTGCACCAAATGCTGAAATCTTTTTTCTTGAGCCTTACACAACTTTGCATATTGCAGGTATGGATTTTGTTATTGGCAAAACTTCTATCCTGGCTGCATTAGTTGCCATTATCGTGGCAACTTTTTTCTTGGCCGCATCTCGTCCACGCAAAATGGTCCCAGGTAAATTGCAGTCCTTGGGTGAACAGGCTTATTTGTTTGTGCGCGATCAAATTGCTCGTGAAGTCATCGGTAAAGACGGCGATCGCTTCGTACCATTCCTCGGTTCAATTTTCTTCTTTGTTTGGATTTCTAACTTGATGGGCGTTATCCCAGGTGCTCAGTTCCCAATCATGTCCAGTTTGGCCTTCCCAGTTTCGCTAACTTTGATGGTCTACATCACTTACATGTACATCGGAATGAAGCATCAAGGTCCAATTAAGTTCTTCACGAGCGCCATGTTCCCGCCGGGCGTACCAAAGGCTATGTATGTTCTGCTTGCGCCACTTGAATTACTACAACTCGTAGTAACCCGCCCCGTTACTCAGGCGATTCGTTTGTTTGCCAACATGTTTGCGGGCCACTTGCTTTTAACCACATTTACTTTAGCCGCGTACTACTTGCTTTCCCCATCCATCATTGGCGTTCTAGGTTCAGTAACTTCATTTGGAGTAACTGTTGTGCTTACGGGATTTGAAATGTTTATTCAAGGACTTCAGGCATTCATTTTCACGCTATTGACCGCCGTTTACATTGGTGGTTCGTTACACGCAGAACATTAAGATTTTCCAATTGAGCAATTAATTGGAACTTGCAAGACAGAAAGTAAACCTGAGTTTCTGGACAAGCCAGTAACTCACGACAGAAGGAATAAGTTATGTCAGTGCTAGCAGAAGTAACCGGCTCGATCGGTTCAATTGGCTACGGCCTTGCAGCTATCGGTCCAGGCGTTGGTATCGGAATCATCTTCGGTAACGGTGTTCAGGCTATTGCTCGCCAGCCAGAGGCTTACGGCGTTATCCGCCAGAACATGATTCTTGGCTTCGCGCTAACTGAAGCCCTTGCGCTAATCGGCTTCGTTGTCCCATTCGTTTTTGGTGCTTAATTCAAATCGAGGTTTGACCTACCGTGTTTAACATCATCGCTGCTGAATCTGAAGTCAACATCCTGCGCTTGCCGCTAGATGAATTGATTATCGGAACACTTGCGTTTGCCATTGTTTTCTTCGCGCTTGCAAAGTTTGCATTCCCTGCAATCAGCAAGACCCTTGAAGATCGTGCAGATGCAATTGAGGGCGGACTTGCTCGTGCCGAAAATTCTCAAGCAGAGGCAGCAGCCATGCTTGAGCAATATCGTGCCCAGTTAGCAGACGCACGTGGTGAAGCCGCAAACATTCGAGCTGAAGCGCAAGCTGAAAAAACAGCCATGATTGAAAGTGCTCGTGGTGAAGCAGCAGCAGCTGCCGCATCAGTTACCGAGCGCGCTCAAGCTCAAATTGAAGCTGAGCGATCTCAAGCCATGTCATCGCTACGTCGCGATGTAAGTGAATTGGCATTAACACTTGCCGGCAAAGTCGTAGGGGAATCCCTAACTGACGATGCGCGTGCGCGTGCTTCTGTTGATCGTTTCATCGCAGACCTAGAAGTTGAGGCAGCCAAGTAATGATTGGTGCATCCCGCAATAGTTTGGCTTTGGTCCAGGAGACTCTACGCTCCCGTTCCGGTCAGGGCGATCTGTCCGCTCTTTCTGCTGAGTTACTTGCGGCTGCCGATGTTTTGGCTGGGGAAAAATCCCTTCGTCAAAACTTGGCCGATAGCGGACAGCCAAGCGCTGTTCGTAGTGCGCTTATCAATGACGTGTTTGGGTCAAAAGTTGGCGCCCCAACCGTTGAGGTTCTCAGTGAAATTGTTGCGGCGCGCTGGTCTTCAGACACTGACTTAGTCGACGCTGTTGAGTTGCTTGGTTCCCAAGCTGCATTTGTTGCTGCCGATAAGGCTGGATCACTTGACCGCGTGGAAAGTGAATTGTTCCACTTTGGGCGGGCAGTTCAAGCGTCATCAGAATTGCAAATGACACTAACTGACCCATCTCTAAGTGCCGAAACCAAGTCAGCCATCGTTGGTGATTTGGTTGGAAGCAAAGTTGATGCGATCACTCTAGGTTTGATCAAGCATGTTGCCGGACACCTTCGCGGTCGACGCGTTGATTCGGTGTTAGAAACTCTTGGCAACTTAGCTGCGCAGCAGCGCAACCAAGTTGTTGCTGAAGTTCGATCTGCCGTAAACCTAGATGCTGATCAAACTCGTCGACTATCTGCAGCTCTTTCCAAAATCACCGGTAAGAACGTGAGAATCAACGTTGCAATTGATCCAAGTGTTCTAGGTGGAATTTCCGTAACCATCGGAGAAGACGTAATCGATGGTTCAATCGCAGCTCGACTTGAAAGTGCCCGTAGATCCCTGCTGGCATAACCCGCAAAGACCAAATTAAACCCCACGAACTAACAAGCAAGAACTAACAAGAAGAAAGCAGGACACCATGACGGAACTCTCGATCCGCCCGGATGAGATCCGCGACGCTATTGCTCGCAATGTTGAGTCGTTTACGGCTGGAACTTCGCGCGAAGAAGTCGGACAGGTAACCCAGACCGGTGACGGTATTGCTCGCGTTGAAGGCTTGCATTCCGCCATGACAAACGAACTGCTTGAGTTCGAAGGTGGACTAAAGGGTCTAGCTCTGAACCTTGACGTTCGCGAAATCGGTGCCGTTCTTCTTGGTGATGGATCTAAAGTCGCCGAAGGCCAAAGCGTAAAGCGCACTGGCGAAATTCTTTCGGTTCCAGTTGGCGATGGCTTCCTAGGTCGCGTTGTTGACCCACTCGGTAACCCAATTGATGGCCTTGGCCCGATTGCTGCCGAAGGTCGTCGTGCACTTGAGACACAGGCTCCAACTGTTGTTCAGCGTCAGCCAGTTAAAGAGCCGATGCTAACTGGTCTTAAGGCAATCGATGCAATGACAGCTATCGGGCGCGGACAACGCCAGTTGATCATTGGTGACCGTCAGACAGGTAAGACTGCCGTTGCTATCGACACAATTTTGAACCAGCGCGAGAACTGGAAGTCCGGCGACAAGAAGAAGCAGGTTAAGTGCATCTATGTTGCTATCGGCCAAAAGGGTTCAACGATTGCCGCTGTTAAGGGCGCACTTGAAGATTTCGGCGCAATGGAATACACAACAATCGTTGCTGCTCCAGCTTCTGACCCAGCAGGCTTCAAGTACCTAGCTCCTTACACCGGTTCTGCAATTGGTCAGCACTGGATGTACAAGGGCGAGCATGTATTGATCATATTTGATGACCTTTCCAAGCAAGCTGAGGCATACCGTGCCGTTTCACTTCTTCTTCGTCGTCCGCCAGGCCGTGAAGCTTACCCAGGTGACGTTTTCTATTTACACTCACGTTTGCTAGAGCGTTGCGCAAAGCTTTCTGATGATTTGGGCGCAGGTTCAATGACCGGACTTCCAATCATTGAAACCAAAGCGAATGACGTTTCGGCATACATTCCGACAAACGTTATTTCCATCACCGATGGTCAGTGCTTCCTAGAATCTGACTTGTTCAACTCCGGTATTCGCCCAGCTATCAACGTAGGTATCTCGGTATCTCGCGTTGGTGGTTCCGCGCAGCCAAAGTCAATGAAGAAGGTTGCTGGTCGTCTACGTCTTGATCTAGCTCAGTACCGCGAACTTGAAGCATTCGCTGCTTTCGGTTCCGATCTTGATGCTGCATCAAAGGCTCAGCTAGAACGCGGTTCCCGACTAGTTGAACTTCTAAAGCAGGGACAGTACCAACCACAGTCAATGGAACGCGAAGCAGTTTCCGTTTGGGCTGGTACATCAGGCAACCTAGATGACGTTCCTGTCGAAGACATTCGTCGATTTGATGCCGAATTCCTAGATCAGATCGAACGCAACCACAACGCGATCTTCGAATCAATTCGCAGCACAACTGACCTATCTGATGACAACATCAGTTCGTTAGAAAAGGCGATTACTGAATTCAAGAAGCAATTCCGTACCACAGCAGGACACTCGTTGGTTAACGATGCACCGGTTGCAGCAATCGAAGAGTCTGACATCGATGTCACTCAGATTGTGAAGGTCAAGGCCTAAACATGGGAGCACAACTGCGGGTCTACCGACGGAGAATTAAATCCGTTCAGTCGACCAAGAAGATCACGAAAGCCATGGAACTCATTGCTTCTTCTCGCATCGTCAAGGCGCAACAGCGAGTTGATGCTTCTTTGCCGTATACCCAAGAACTATTGCGTGCGATCTCCGCTGCAGTTTCGCACGGAAACAGCAAGGGCGCCTTGGTTTCCGAAGTTGAGAATCGCAAGCGCGCAGCAGTAATTCTGATTACTGCAGATCGCGGTCTTGCCGGTGCTTACTCTTCAGCAATCATTAAAGAAGGCGAGGGACTTAATACCCTTCTAAAAGAAGAAGGCGTCACACCAGCTCATTTCTTAGTAGGGCGCAAGTCAGTTGGATACTACAAATTCCGCGACCGCAAGATTGCAGGCTCTTGGGTGGGTTTTACCGATCAACCAACTTATGAACATGCGAAAGAAATCGCCACCTCAGTAATGGAATTTTTCAATAAGCCAACGGCTGAGGGTGGCGTAGACGAAATTCATTTGGTTTACACCCACTTCGTGAACATGGCTGTGCAAGAAGTGCGAGTCCGCAGAATCTTGCCAGTTGAAGTTATCGAAGTTTCAAAAGCTGAAGCTTCGGAAAAACTTGATACCAAAGTTTTCCCACTATACGACTTTGAGCCAAGCCCAGAAGCAGTTTTAGAAGCACTTTTACCTCGTTACGTCGAGAACATGATTTACACCGCACTGTTGTTAGCAGCAGCCAGTGAACACGCCGCTCGCCGACGTGCCATGAAGTCTGCATCCGACAACGCCGAAGAACTAATCCGCACACTTGCTCGTCAGGCCAATCAGGCTCGTCAGGCAGAAATCACACAGGAAATCAGTGAAATTGTCGGCGGCGCCGACGCACTGGCGTCCGCATAACCAGGGAGTAAGTAGATATGACAACCATGACACAGACATCTGTCGGACGTGTAGCACGTGTTACCGGCCCTGTTGTTGACGTTGAGTTCCCAGTCGAAGGAATGCCAGGGCTTTACAACGCACTGGAAGTAGACGTGGACTTTGGAAATGGCGATAAGCGCTTACTGACCCTTGAAGTCGCTCTTCACATTGGCGACAACATGGTTCGCGCGATTTCGATGCAGCCTACTGACGGACTTGTCCGCGGAGCCGAAGTTCGCGACACCGGTGACTCAATCACGGTGCCAGTTGGCGATGTAACGAAGAGTCACGTGTGGAACACACTTGGTAAGCCACTTGACGTGCAAGAAGCATCACTTGAAATCAAAGAGCGCTGGGGAATTCATCGTCCAGCACCAACCTTCGATCAGCTTGAGTCCAAGACGGAAGTTTTCTGGACTGGAATTAAAGTTATTGACTTGCTAACGCCTTATGTAAAGGGTGGAAAAATCGGCCTCTTCGGTGGTGCTGGTGTAGGCAAGACTGTTTTGATTCAGGAAATGATTACTCGTGTAGCCAAAAACTTCGGTGGCGTTTCGGTATTCGCAGGCGTTGGTGAGCGTACTCGTGAAGGTAACGACCTGTTTCTTGAAATGACTGAGTCCGGCGTAATTAACGACACGGCATTGGTATTCGGTCAGATGGATGAGCCACCAGGCACCCGTCTTCGAGTAGCTTTGTCAGCGCTAACGATGGCGGAGTATTTTCGAGACGTGCAAAAGCAGGACGTGCTTTTGTTTATCGACAACATCTTCCGTTTCACCCAGGCAGGATCGGAAGTTTCAACGCTGCTTGGTCGTATGCCTTCTGCGGTGGGTTACCAGCCAACACTTGCTGACGAAATGGGTGTGCTTCAAGAGCGCATTACTTCGACTCGAGGTCACTCGATTACTTCGCTTCAGGCAATCTATGTGCCTGCGGATGACTTAACTGACCCTGCTCCAGCGACAACGTTCGCACACTTGGATGCAACAACGGTTTTGTCTCGTCCAATTTCCGAAAAGGGTATCTATCCTGCTGTGGATCCGCTTGACTCATCGTCACGCATTCTCGATGCCCGTTACGTTGGCGACGAGCACTATGCAGTAGCTGCTCGCGTTAAGGAAATCTTGCAGCGAAACAAGGAACTTCAGGACATCATCGCCATTCTTGGTATCGATGAACTTTCCGAAGAAGACAAGATCCTGGTTAACCGTGCGCGTCGCATCGAACGCTTCCTGTCACAGAACATGTTCGTGGCTGAAGCCTTTACCGGCCAAAAGGGTTCCTTCGTTCCAGTTGAGGAAACTGTTGCTTCATTCAAGAAGCTAACTGAAGGTGAATACGATCACCTTCCAGAGCAGGCATTCTTCATGGCTGGTGGCATCGATGACGTTATCGAGAACGCCAAGAAGCTTCAGGGCTAATCGTGTCTGAACTTAACGTTTCCGTCGTAGCTGTAGACCGCAGTATTTGGGTTGGCCCAGCTAAGTCGATCGTTGCCAAGACTCCAGAAGGCGAGATCGGCATTCTGCCAGGTCACGAACCAGTGCTGTCATTGCTAGTGAATGGCGTGGTTCGAATTGAACCTACTGAAGGCTCGAAGGTAGCAATTGCAGTTCACGGCGGTTTTGTAGCTATGGACTCGGACAATGTTCGAATCTTGGCGGAAACTGCTGAGCTATCAGGCGAGATCGATGTCGATCGCGCTCAGAAAGCTCTGGATCGCGCACGTGCTGCCGGTGAAGATTCCCCAGATGCACTTGCTGCAGCGCATCGCGCCGAAACTCGCTTGAAGGCGGCCGCAGCGGTTACCGCATCAGGAATGCACAGCTAGTTTAAGAACTAATAAAAATAGCCGAGATAATTCTCGGCCATTTTTATTTTACTCGGAGAATTTTTGAAGTAGAAGTTCCGTAAGTTGTTTTAATTTGCACCCGGTAGTAGCCGGGGATTAAAACCTTAACAATTCGATTTTTCACTACTGAAGTCGTTGTTACTGTTCTCCATAGATTGCCCACTTTGCGCTGAACAATTGTTTTTGATCCAACGGGAGCGGTGACCAAAATGGAAATTCTTTGCTTTGTTAAAACCTTCACATTCAAGGACTTAGTTATCTTTGAAAAAGCAGCAGCTTTGTCGGCAGCGGCTTTATCTGCCGCTGCTTTTTCAGCGGCTAATCTTTCAACCTCAGCAAGACGAGCAACCTCAGCAAGTCGAGCAGCTTCAGCAAGTCGAGCAGCTTCAGCAAGTCGAGCAGCTTCAGCAAGTCGAGCAGCTTCCGCATCCGCAGCTGCCTGGATAGCTGCAAGACGGATACTTTCCGCAGCAGCATTTTGTGCGACGATTGTTGGATCAACGATAGGGGTAAACAACTTTTTGGTTGCATCCCCAGTGATGCCAGAAATACACGATGGATTATCTGACGGACAAGAAATTGCATTACCCAGCAATGCTTGAATAACTTGCGTTCGACTGAATTCAGGATTCTCTTGAAACAGCCTTGCCACGGCACCTGCGACAAATGGAGTTGCCATAGAAGTCCCAGACATTGTTGCGTAGCTTGTTTCTCCTGATATTCCTACAGACCTTATGTTTCTCCCAGGAGCATAAATATCAGTACATGGACCATAGTTTGAAAAATCGGAGTCATGGTCGTTTGAGTCCAGTGAGTTAACAGTTATCGTTCCGATCGTGCTTGCTGGTGACGAATTACAGGCATCAATTGAATCGTTTCCAGAGGCCACGACAACTGTAAGTCCAGCATTTATCAATCTTGTTACGGCGAAGTCTAAAGCCTCATCGTAGGTTCCACCAAGGCTCATATTTACTACCCCAGGGCCAGATGGATGGTGATCAATAATCCAATTTAAACCCGAGACAATGTTTGATGTTGAAGTACTCTGGGTGCAGGCAAACACCCTAACGGGAATCAATGTCACTTCTTTTGCAACACCAGTGGTTTCGCCTCCTAAAATTCCTGCAACATGGCTCCCGTGTCCGTTGCAGTCAGCGGTCCCACGGTCATCATTAATTGCTGTGTAGCCAGGCGAGAGTCGATTTCCAAATTCCGTGTGTGGCTTAATTCCTGTATCGACTATGTACGCAGGAATTCCTTTGCCCGTGGAGTCATACTTGTAAATATTGTCTAGGGGCAGGGCAGTCTGATCAATACGATCTAATCCCCACAAGCCACTAGTAATTTGTTGCTCATTCGTGATTGTGGGTGCGAATTGATTGGCCGTTACTGTATCCGAAAGGTTAATTTGACGATCAGGCGATGCCACTAAAACTTGAGGTAAGGCCTCTAGCTCAAGTGCTATTTTTTCCACTTCATTTAAAGGAAGTGGATTTGGAAGGACAACAGTGTAGGTGTTATTCCCTAATGATTTTCCTAGCGACAGGTCCCGAGTTGTTTTCTCACTATTTAATTTTGGCGACCCAAGTAAATTAAGTGGGGCAACACCATGCTCGTAAGAAACAATAAGTTGAGATATCAAGTCGTTGTTTACATTTTGGTCAGGCTTATGTCCAGAAGTATTAGCACTGACTGGAGCAATAAAACTGGTAGAAGCAACGGCCAAAGAGGTGAATCCAATAAGGATTCGGGCTCGCCGCGGAAATCTGCGACGACCTGCAAGTTTGGCGCTCATCCAAAAACTCCTTAGACGTTTTAAGTTTAACTAAAGTCCGATTCCGAATAATCCTGCAAATAAATGGGATTAGCCAAGGTTCGTACAAGTTTTACCGGGTTGTTGGATTTAAAAACCCAACCTCTAGGCTCAAGGTATGGCACCTCGTATTGCAGTCGTCGGAAGCATAAATGCGGATCTGGTTGTTCAGATGCCAAAGCTTCCTGGTCGCGGAGAAACCGTGAGCAGCGCAGAACCTTCTTGGTTCCCAGGCGGCAAGGGCGCAAACCAGGCGGTAGCCGCTGCACGCATGGGCGGCAATGTTTCGATGTTTGGCGCGGTAGGGGATGACGAGCCCGGTCAGATGTGTCTCACGGCTTTAGTCCAAAGTGGCGTAGCAATTGATTCAGTAGCCAAAGTTTCATCGCCAACCAGTACCGCATTAGTAATGGTGGAGCATTCTGGTGAAAATCAAATTGTTGTTGCAGATGGAGCAAATCAACACGCTTCTTTTGATGCCGCGCAAATTGCATCTGCTGATGCAGTAATAGTTCAATTTGAAATCCCAGAATCTGTAATTATTGAAGCTGGTAAAGTTGCTAATGGAATTTTTTGCGTTAATGCCGCCCCGGTTCGTGAGATTTCATCCGAACTAGCAGATTTGATTGATGTGTTGATAGTTAATGAACACGAGTTCGCTCAACTTGGCAAACCTAGTTCAGGCTTAGTCATTGTCACGGCCGGTGCTAAAGAAGTAGTTGCTTACCAAGATGGAAAAGAAGTCGCTAAGGCGCAACCACCACGAGTTGAAGCACTCGACACAGTTGGTGCTGGAGACACTTTTGTTGGCGCCTTTGTAGTTAGCTACGCTTCAGGAAAATCCGTTTCGGAATCTCTTGAAACAGCTTGCGCTGCATCTGCGTTATCAACATTAAAGTTAGGCGCTCAGTCAGGTATGCCTACCTTTGCAGAAGTAAATGAATTTGTTAACCAAAGCAATATCTAGCTAAAGAGGAAACTATGACCCGCGCACTATTAATTGATACCGATCCTGGAATCGACGATGCAGTTGCAATCGCATTGGCTTTAGCATCACCTGAAGTTGATGTCATTGGAATTACAACGGTGGGTGGTAACTCTGGCCTAGAAGCCACGACTAAAAATGCGCTTCGCCTTCTTGAGTTCATGGGCAGAACCGACGTTCCTGTTGCGTCTGGCTATGACGAACCATATGGGCGAGCCAAGATGGAAACCGGCTACGAGCCAGTTCATGGTTATGATGGACTTGCTGGTGTCGATCTGCCAGAACCAACTCTTGAAGTCGTATCAACAGATGCACCTGGGTTTTTGGCGGACAAGATTCGAAACTCCCCAGATCCAGTTACTTTGGTTGCTATTGGGCCACTAACGAACATTGCACATTTAGTAGACCAACATCCAGACGTGATTCCGATGATTGATCGCTTTGTAATTATGGGTGGTGCTGCCAGAACTGGAAACGTAACTCCAGTCGCAGAATTCAATATTTGGCATGACCCAGAAGCGGCTAAGCGGGTTTTTGCGAGTGGGATAAATACCGTAATGGTTGGTTTAGACGTTACTCATTCTGTTAAAACCTATGAACATTTATGGGGATGGCTAAAAGATGGAAGTAAGTTTGGAAAAGTTTTTGACCATATTCTCACTTCTTATACAAACTTTTATGAAATGTTTTATGGCGAGCGGATGACGCACCAACACGACGCGCTAGCCATGGCTGAGGCTATTTGGCCAAACATCATGGAGCTTGAGGCCGCATTCATAGATGTTGAGTGCAAAGGTGAACTAACTACCGGCATGACTGTTACTGACACCCGCCTACGCAACGACGTAAAACCAAACGGGTATGTAGCTTGGACCATTGATGGAGATGATTTCCACAAGAAACTAATGGCTGCATTTGAAAAAATGGCTAAACAAGTGGGTTAGTTGCAACCAGGTCGAATTTTCGACTTAACACAATCCAAATGTTTCTCTATCTATCTGCACACATCCTGTGCGTACCTTTGGTGATGTTAAGCGGGATGGTCGAACGGACTGCCCACAACTGAAAGGTTTGAACTCATGAGTGAGGACAATACCCAGGTACCGCAAGATTCAAGTGAAAACAGCAATTCTGCAGATTCATTTTTCGCTCCAGAGGCAACTAGCGAGTCAAGTAGCACTACTTCATCACGCAATAAGTGGGTTATGCCAGGCGCTGCAATTGCCGGTGCAGCGTTACTTTCTGGCTTACTTGGATTCTCAATCGGTAGCCATAACGGTCCAGACTTTAGGCAAGCTGCCGAAGCCGGCCAAATGATGCCCGGCCAAGGCGGACCTGGCCAAGGTGGTCCTGGCCAAGGTGGTCCGGGCATGGATGGCGATCATGATGGTGGAATGAATGACAACCACAAAGGTCGAGGTATGCATGGGCAACCAGGACCAGGCATGCCAGGCATGCCAGGCATGCTGCCAGGTGGGCCACAAGGTGGAATAGATTTCCCACCAACGACACCACATTGCCATGATGCAACGGGTGCTGACGCAGAAGTTGGCGTAGACGGACTTTGTGCAGATGGTTCACAGCCAGGTATTCGCGGTTTCGGAAACCTGCCAGGTGCGCCAACACCAATTCCAAGTGCATCAAGTTCAACATCAATTCAATAATTCAATTCACATCGAAATATTGATATTTCCTCTCGGGTAAAAGAATGGCCCACCAATAATTGGTGGGCCATTCTTTTCATTTTGTCTCTAGCGAGTGCTACCTGGTTTCCAAAGCACGTCGCCAACTTCCTTATTCGCTACTCGCGAAAGAATGAAAAGCAGATCTGAAAGACGATTTAAATAATTTGCGGCCAACATATTCATGCCACCGTGATACATGTCGATTGCAGCCCAAGTACTTCTTTCAGCTCGTCTGGTTACAGTTCGAGCTACGTGAAGGTGAGCAGCACCAACAGTTCCACCAGGCAAAATAAAGGAGCGAAGCGCTTCAAGTTCTTCGTTGTACTTGTCGCAAGCAGCCTCGAGGCGTTCGATGTAGTCAGCAGTAACACGAAGCGGTGCGTGTTCTGGGTTGTCTATAACTGGTGTGCAAAGATCTGCGCCGACATCGAATAATTCATTTTGGATCATGGTTAAAAGTTCGACAATGTCGCTGCGCAATTCACCGGCAGCTACTGCAAGGCCAATCGAGCTGTTTGCTTCATCCACATCGGCATAAGCCTTGAGGCGAGGATCGTTCTTTCCAGTACGACTCATGTCGCCTAGATTGGTAGTTCCATCGTCGCCAGTACGGGTGTAAATCCTTGTTAAATTGACCATGCCCTAAGCCTAGAGCGCATTGGGTTTATCTGCCTTTTCTTGAGTTAGAAATTAATTCGGTAAAAGCACGTTATTCTGCTTAATCATGGATGTTTTTCGAATTCAGGGTGGCACCCGCCTAGTTGGCGAAGTGCACGTTACGGGTGCCAAAAACAGCAGCTTAAAACTAATGGCTGTTGCTTTGCTTGCTCCCGGAAAGACAACGATCCGTGCAGTTCCAAACATTCTTGATGTAACGATCATGGCGGAACTTCTTCGCCGACTTGGCTGCACGGTTAGTTATCGTGCAGATACAGAGACCGTTGAGATTGACGTTCCAGAAACAATTGAACATCGAGCAGACTACGACTTAGTCAGGCGCATGCGAGCATCAATTGCAGTCCTAGGTCCATTAGTTGCCAGAACTGGTGCTGCGGATGTTGCTTTGCCTGGTGGCGATGCGATTGGCTCACGCGGCCTAGATATGCACACTGCTGGTTTGGAACGAATGGGCGCATCGGTAACAAATGAACATGGTTACTTGGTTGTTAACGCACCGGATGGTGGCCTGATTGGTACACATGTTTATTTAGATTTTCCTAGTGTGGGTGCGACAGAAACTTTGTTGATGGCAGCAGTTACCGCAAATGGTGTGACTGTTATTGATAACGCCGCACGTGAACCAGAAATCGTAGACATCTGCAACATGCTGATGGCTATGGGCGGACAAATTGATGGTGTTGGTACTTCACTGCTCACAGTTACCGGAGTTTCAAGTTTGCACGCTGTTGAACATACAACAGTTGCGGATCGAATTGTCGCTGGAACTTGGGCGGTTGCGGCTGCGATTACTGGTGGGGACGTCACAGTGCGCAATGCAAATAGTGAGCATCTGTCTATCGCTCTTGAAAAATTAGTTACAGCTGGCGCTGAAGTTGAGTTAACTAAAGATGGATTTAGAGTCCAGATGAACAAACGTCCAACAGCAATCGATATCGTGACACTTCCGTACCCAGGATTTCCAACCGACCTTCAGCCACAGTTCATCGCACTGAACTCAATTGCTGAAGGCTCAGCAATGGTTACCGAGAATTTGTTCGAAGCGCGCTTCAGATTTGTTCAGGAACTTTCCCGACTTGGTGCCGAAGTTAGAACAGATGGACATCACGCTTTGATCAGAGGACGTTCCCAATTGTCTGGCGCACCTGTTGAAGCTACCGATATTCGCGCAGGCGCTGGATTGGTTTTGGCCGGACTGGTTGCTGATGGTGAAACTACAGTTCATGCAGTTGAACATATTGATCGAGGATATGTAGATTTTGAAAAACAATTAACGGCACTTGGTGCGAACATTGTTCGTGAAGCTAGCCCGCAGATTACTTAAGAATCTTTTTTGCCGCTTCAACGTCATTAGGCCAAACCATAATGCGCGGCCCATCATTTGTTTGAGCCAAACTTGCTCTTAATCCGGCATCAACCAAAGATCGCCGCAAGACCTCACCTTCGATGTAATTACTAGGTGATGCAACAGGGACAAGCATTCCGTATTCGTCTGGGTTACCAGATTTTGGCGCTCGTTCTACGACTGAGCCACCTCGCGCAAAAGCCCAGCGCAAGATCAAAACCATAACTCCCAAACCGGTGAATGCGACAAGTGGGCCAAAGAAATATGAGAATGAATTCCAAGCGGGCACGACTTAAGTCTGTCGCATACTTCCCAATACTGCAGAGTAAAGTCTGGCCAAGTACTGACATTTCTTGGTATCTGCCAGACTAGCCGTATGAGCTTTTCGCAAATTGGTGTTGTTGGTCTGGGAATTATGGGAGCCGGCATTGTCGAAGTGTTTGCCCGCGCGGGTTATCAGGTGGTTGGCGTTGCCGAATCAGCTGCAGCCGTAGATGCTGGAAAATCTAATTTGGAAAAGTCACTTTCCAGAGCAGTTTCGAAAAGCAAGTTGAGCCAAGAGCAAAGTGATGAAATTACTGCCCGTGTAGTTTTCGGTGAAGATTTTGAATTACTTTCAAATTGTGACCTTGTTATTGAAGCGGCTCCTGAAATTCTCGCCTTAAAAATTGAAATCTTCAGCAAGCTTGATGCGGCAGTAAAGCCTGCTGGAATCTTGGCAACAAATACTTCAAGCTTGTCTGTCACTGATATTGCAAATGCCACTTCACGTCCGGAAAAAGTTATCGGAATGCATTTCTTTAATCCAGCTCCAGTCCAAAAGTTTGTTGAAGTTATTTCAACAGCGCATACAAGTGATGATGTTGTAACTCAAATCGTTGAACTTGGTAATTCGCTTGGAAAACATCTGGCGCAGATTTCAGATCAGCCAGGATTTATTGTTAATAAACTGCTACTTCGTTACTTGAATCATGCGGTACAGATTCTTGACGCTGGCCAGGCAACCAAAGAGCAAATGGATTCGGCTATGCGCGAGCTTTCTGGTTATCCAATGGGACCGTGTGAGCTATTGGATTTAATTGGTATCGATACTTGCGTAGAAATCTTGAAAACTATTCATGCTGATACAAATTTGGAAATCGATGAACCAGCTGCTGGCATGGTAAAACTTGTAGCGGCCGGTAATAAAGGCCGTAAATCAGGATCAGGGTTTTATAGCTATGCCGACAAGCTAGAAACTCCAACTGATGCAAATGAGGATGTTAAGAATCAAGTTCATAATGACCTATTAATGGCGTACCTAGGTGACTGCATCGCTATGGAAGCAACCGGATATGCAACAAAAGCCGATATTGATTCAGGAATGAAACTGGGTTGTGGCTTACCAAAGGGACCATTTGAAGTTATTGAGTCAATTGGAATTGAAAAAGTCAGAGCTGGACAAGCCGAACTTGCGCAGCGAACTGGAATTTCCGCTTACCAACCGTTGCCGCTCTAAAGTATTCAGATTTGAAAATAGAATTACAACATGGGGCGACGAAACCGTAGAGAGCCAAATCAAGAGCCACCTGAGCTCAAACTTGGCAGTTTTGGTCGCACCGAAAATCATGCTGATGGGGAATGGCAAGTAACCTCGCTTACCGGCGAAACATCAGTAAAGGTTTATCGCTGCCCTGGTTGCCAAGGTGACATTCAACCAGGGACGGCACACATTGTTGCTTGGAATGTGGACTACTCAGCCGAAGAGCGACGACACTGGCACACTGCCTGCTGGAAACGCAGAACTCCTAGGAAGTATTAATGGCTGACATCGTTTCCAATAGCGTGCTGCCGGCTAATCGTGAATCCATCACGCTAATTACTGAAGACAACCTTCGGTTAGTGGGAGAGTTGGCACTGCCAATTTCGCAGAAGCCAAAAGCCACAATTCTGTTGCTCCATCCAAATCCAACTGGCGGCGGAATGATGGACAGTCACCTATTTAAGAAAGCAGCATGGCGTCTGCCAGCTTTGGCCGATGTCGCAATTTTGCGCTGGAATACCCGAGGAACGACAAGTGCGGCGGGAACTAGTGAAGGTGAATACGACCAAGGAGTTTTAGAAGGGCTAGATCTTAAGGCTGCACTTCAGTTTGCTCAAGATCGTGGACTAGAAAACATTTGGCTTACTGGTTGGTCATTTGGAACAGATGTCACGTTGATGCATGGCAACGTAGATCCGGTACAGGGCGCAGTGCTGTTTAGTCCACCGCTTATGTGGAGTAATGAAACACATTTGAAGTCATGGGCAGATTCAGGTCGACCACTAACCGCGTTAGTTCCGGAACTTGATGACTACTTAAAGCCTGCTGAAGCCAAAGAAAAATTTGCCCAGGTTCCACAGTGCGAAGTTGTTGCAATTCCGGAATGCCGACACTTATGGGTTGGCGAAAAATTTGTCCGTATTGCTTGGAATCAGGCGTTGAAACGAATCCGTCCCGATATGCCCGAGCTAAGTTGGACGTGGGATGGCGAAATGTCTAGGTGGAACGACTTGTTGAACAAGTCTGAATAAATATTTGTGTTAGTGGTCAAGGGGTTGGACAAGTTCAACTAGAACTCCACCAACATCTTTTGGGTGCACAAAGTTGATTAATGATCCGGCCGTGCCGATACGCGATTCTGGGTAAATCAAACGCATTCCAGCACCAACCACATTTGCCATAGCTTCTTCAATGTTCGTTACTCGAAATGCAAGTTGCTGCATACCTTCACCACTTCGCTCGAGAAACTTTGCAATCGTGGAGTCTGAATTAAGTGGTGCTAGCAATTGCAAACGAGTGCCATCCGCTAAATCCAGCATGGCTTCTTCAATACCTTGAGACTCATTGATTTCGCGATGTGAGACTTCTAGACCAAATGTGGCCGACCAACGAGCAATGGCTTCATCTAGGTCGCGAACCGCAAGCCCGACATGATCAATTCCCAATAGTGTTCCGCCTAGGGCAGCACTCAAGTTGACCATTGCATTCCTCGCAATCATTGGGCGGATTCCTGCTAATTGCAGGAACATCGCTAAGGTGACAGTAAGGGATTTTGCACATCACGCGCAATTTTCCACACTTTTCCTGATCTGAAAGGCCTTTAATGTCCGTCATTGTTGGTGGAGCTCGTACCGGAATTGGTCGATTGCTTGGCTCTCTAAAAGATGTATCCGCAGTTGAACTAGGCGCCACTGCAATTCGGGGCGCTTTGGAAAAATCTGGCGTATCAGCAAAAGACGTTGATTACGTAATCATGGGCCATGTGTTACAGGCCGGAACAGGTCAGATGCCCGCTCGACAGGCAGCGATTAAAGCTGGCATTGGACTGGAAGTCCCTGCAATCAGCATCAACAAAGTTTGCCTTTCAGGAATCAACGCAATTGCCATGGCTGATCAACTTATTCGATCCGGCGAGGCAGACGTTGTGATTGCCGGCGGCATGGAAAGCATGACCAATGCACCACATGTTTTAGTTGGAAGTCGCGAAGGCATGAAGTATGGCGACTGGACTCTTAAAGACACCATGGCATTCGATGGACTTTACTGCGCAATCGACCAACTTGGAATGGGCGAAGCAACTGATAAGTACACAGCAGCTGAAAAAATATCTCGGGAACGTCAGGATGAGTTCTCTGCAAAGTCACACCAAAGAGCCGCCGCAGGACATGCAGCTGGTCTATTTGCTGACGAGATAGTTCCTGTCGCAATTCCACAGCGAAAGGGTGACCCAATTCTTTTTGCAAGCGATGAAGGCGTACGCAATGAAACGACAGCAGAGACTCTTGGAAAGTTGCGCCCAGCTTTTGATCCAAATGGAACAATCACTGCCGGATCGTCTTCACAAATTAGCGATGGCGCAGCCGCTGTTGTCGTAATGAGCGAAAAGAAAGCTGCTGAACTTGGCCTAACTGTTCTAGCTGAAATTTTGTCCCATGGAATGGTGGCAGGTCCGGATGCATCACTTGTTGCACAGCCTGCTCGCGCTATTAAAAAAGCTGCAGAAAAAGCCGGCCTAGATCCAGCAGGACTAGATCTTTATGAAATTAACGAGGCATTTGCATCCGTTGCACTTGTGAGTATGGATCAATTAGGAATCGATGACTCGAAAGTAAACGTAAATGGAGGAGCAATTGCATTGGGTCATCCAATCGGAATGTCAGGTGCCCGCATTGTTCTACACCTTGCAAATGAATTGAAGCGCCGTGGTGGCGGTACTGGTGCGGCTGCACTTTGTGGCGGCGGCGGTCAAGGTGACGCAATAATAATCAGAGTTCCGTAAGCGTAATTTCATGCACTCCTTACTTGAAGCAGCGATCACGGGAGACGTGCGCGCCTTAGGCAAGGCATTAAGTGTTATTGAAGATAGCACATCTGAATTAAATGAATTGCTGGCTGGTCTGCCAGATTCGAGTTCGGCATTACTTATAGGTGTAACTGGGCCACCTGGAGTAGGTAAGTCAACAACTACTGGCGCATTGATCTCCGAATATCGCAAGCAAGGTTTGCGTGTTGCGGTTTTGGCTGTTGATCCATCTTCACCTGTTACTGGTGGCGCGTTACTTGGTGACCGGATCCGAATGCAAGAACACGCATTGGACGAAGGTGTTTTCATTCGCTCTATGTCATCGCGTGGACAACTCGGTGGGTTATCAAGTGCAACCCAAGCAGCAGCAAAAGTTTTAGATGCAATTGGCTTTGACGTAATCATTGTTGAAACGGTTGGTGTGGGCCAATCTGAAGTAGATGTTGTTAACGCAGTGGACACCGTGGTTCTAGTTCTGGCACCTGGCGCAGGTGATGGTGTGCAGGCTGCCAAAGCCGGAATTTTGGAAATTGCCGATATCTATGTCGTAAACAAAGCCGATCGCGATGGAGCCGAAGGCGTAGTTCGGGAATTGCGATCCATGATCGGACTTGGTGCGCCATCAAATACCTCTTGGACTCCAGAAATTGTGACAACGACCGCGACTACTGGACAAGGACTTACAGATTTAGTAAAAGCGATTTCAAGCCATCACGATTGGGCCGTAGCTTCGGGAGATCGTGCATTGCGATCTGTAGAGCGTGCCAAATTGAACCTTCGGCGCGCAGTATTGGATTCCCTGGAAGAACTAATGAACCTAAATGAAAGTGCCGTGAACGCACTCAGTTCTAAAGTTGCTAGTGGCGAAATTTCAACTGAATCAGCAGTTAAACAGATCTTGCGAGACTTGAGTAACTCCTAAGTTCGAGAATGCGCCACAATAGAGGCGTGAATCAGTCGAACATGAATCTGCAAGGTGCCATAGATCTTGGTGCCGTTGCCGCAGCGCGTGAAGCACAGGCAATGGCCGCCCAAGCTGCAGCTCAGCGTGCCGCTGATCCAATTGCCAGCAACCTAATCATTGATGTGACAACTACCAGTTTTGAAGCTGATGTAATAACTCAGTCAATGACCGTTCCTGTGGTCGTTGATTTGTGGGCGACTTGGTGCGAGCCATGTAAACAACTTTCGCCGATCTTGGAAAAACTTGCGCTTGAATACGACGGGCGTTGGATCCTGGCCAAGGTTGATGTTGATGCCGAACAACAAATTGCTGCTGCGTTTCAGGTGCAATCTATTCCAACCGTTTATGTAGTTATCGGTGGACAGGTAGCGCCAATGTTCCAAGGAGCCATGCCAGAATCACAAGTGCGCCAAGTTTTAGAAGCAGTTCTAGCTGAAGCACAGAAGGCGGGAATCACCGGTCGTGTTGGCCCGAGTGATGGCACAGATAAAGAATCAGAAAATCCTACGCTTGCAGCTGCGCCACCAAGCGATCCTAGATTTGACGCTGCCGAAGCTGCACTTGAATTAGGTGACTGGGACAAAGCGGCCGACTCTTACAAGGAAATTCTCTCAGCAACTCCTGGAGATGCAATTGCAAAAATTGGTCTGCTGAATGTAAACCTCTTGAAGCGCACCGATGGTCGCGATCTAGCATTAGACATTGAATCCATGACATTGGAAACCGAATCTGTTTTGTGTGCGGCAGATGCAACCTTCTTAATGGGTGAATTTGCGGATGCTTTTGAACTTTTGATTGAACACCTAAAGAACGTATCTGGATCCGAGCGGGATAAAACCCGAGAACGAGTTCTAGAGCTGTTTGAAATCGCTGGCCCAACCGATCCTGCAGTTGTGAAGGCAAGAATCGCATTAACAAACGCGCTTTTTTAGATCATTTGTTGAAAGTTTTGTTGCCCCTCAATCGGTAGATAGGCTAATAACGTGTCAGAATTCATCAGAGTTGAGCGCCAAGAGCGTATTGCAGTTATTCATTTAGATCGCCCAAAAATGAACGTGCTCAATCGAGCCATGCAAGAAGAAATCAAGGCCGTTGCACTTGAAGTTTCTAGTTCGGACGAAATGCGCGCAGTTGTGATCTATGGTGGCGAACGAACTTTTGCTGCTGGTGCTGACATTAAAGAAATGATTGATTGGGACGGCGAAATTGCTAGACGCGAGACTCCAGGTTTGCAGGCTTGTTTCAATGCAGTTGGCGACATTCCAGTACCAACAATTGCGGCCATAACTGGCTATGCGCTTGGTGGCGGTTTGGAACTGGCTCTAAGTTGTGACTTTAGAATTGCGGCATCAAACTCCGTTATGGGTCAGCCTGAGATTTTGCTGGGAATCATTCCTGGCGGTGGCGGCACCCAGCGCCTAGCTCGATTGATTGGTCCATCGCGTGCCAAAGATTTAATTTTCACCGGACGCAGAGTGAATGCAGATGAAGCTTTAACTCTTGGTTTAGTCAATGAAGTTGTGGATTCAAGTGATGTGCTTAAGCGCGCTATGGAACTGGCAAATCTCTATGCAACTGGTCCGGTTACTGCAATGAAGGCCGCCAAGCGAGCTATCGACAAGGGTGGCGAGCAACTACTGGCCAATGGCTTGGTTATGGAGCAAGGACTATTTGCGGGCCAATTCGATACAACCGACCAAAAGGTAGGCATGAAGTCCTTCGTGGAAAACGGTCCAGGCAAGGCTGATTTCTCGTAGTAATTTCGGCTATTTCACCAAGCCAACCCTGAACTAGCGCCTTGAAATAAGCGATTATGATGG
>Ga0214923_10002664_pt1 | contig 23399 bp, 26 predicted proteins | sample LL1510_MetaG_FD_177993 | JGI IMG/M metagenome (GOLD analysis project Ga0214923, IMG submission 177993) | Freshwater microbial communities from Lake Lanier, Atlanta, Georgia, United States - LL-1510 | ecosystem: Environmental > Aquatic > Freshwater > Lake | place: USA: Georgia | collected...
ATTGTTTAAATCATAGTAATTATTTCAATCCCGGAATAATGTTGAAAAATATGCAAACGGGAGAAAGGAGCAAAATGATGAATAAATCATATATGCATCGTTTAAAATACAAACAAGTCAATCCATCGTTTCATTATCATTATTTATGCTTCCAACGTATAGGTAAAACGGACGATTTCTTAGCACATTATCCAATGTATAAAAATCATTTCAAACATTTCAAATATGAATATTTAGAATTTCTAAATTCGGTTCATAAGGCATATATTCAAAAATACGTGGAAAAATCTCCTACTGCGATTTCGCCTAAATATTTGGTTCATATTGACCGGATTCATAAAGAAGTGTATATACCATCAATTGCGTCGAAACAACCGAAAAAAATAGACAAAGAAGCGGTTCGTGACTATTTTGAGAAAATGGAACCGGGGTCGTTGCTCTTTTATTTGAATTATAACAATCGTAAATATATGAAAACCATATGAGTAGTTTGTAAACTTATCCGTAAATTTTTCGTTTTTCTAAATTCGTCATGGGTCGACCAATCTTTTCCATAAATTCTTGTTCGCCGTCATATATAATTTGGTTTAATGCATCTATCATTTGTTCGGGTGTACCATATATGGTAGATTGATGGATTCGATGCACTTTTGCCATTCCCTCCATTTCTAGTTTTTTCATGACATCATGTAGAAGATTCACGTCGGCTTTTTCCGGGGTTACTTCGGGTATGGGATATTGACTTTTATTTCTAAACATTTTTTTCATTTGGATATATTACTATATTTGGATATAGTAATATTCAATTTTTTACATTTTACATTGATGATTACATTTTCGAATAAATCACCGACATTTTGCTCAAATTTTGAATATACTTTGCGGTATATCCTCTCTCTGTATCATTCATATTTTTAATAGGTCCGCGAATTTTATCAATAATATGCATAATTTCATTCGAATTGTTTAAATGTCCAATATCATCATAATAATCTTTATCAAAAAAAAAGGTGATATCACCTGCATCAATTACACTTGAATACGGGGAATATACTTTTGCAAACCATGCTTTTATAATAGCCGTAGGACTTCCCATTTTGATTAATTCAAATGACGTTTTTGCATTCTTTATTTCGTTGTTTTCCGGGAAAATTCGTGAAATGTCGTCTAAAAATTCGAAGAAATGTTTGTTAAATGCTCTATATATTGTTCCTTTATCTGTCATTATGTATGCTAAAATATATAAGATGCTTTTTTTATATATTTTATATTTTATTATATTTTTGATTTTTTTCGTTGTTTTATTTTTCCTAAATATTCGGTATGTATGGAGAATTCGTTGGAAATATTTTGTTGACTTCTTCATTTCTTTGTTGCTGTAAATTGTCTAAAGTCACATCTCCGCCAACTTTATCCGGACGATAACTATCCGGTGGGGTGGGAATGGACAATTGACCATGGTCCGCCGATACATAATTATACATTTGTCTACCTGACCCCTTACCTTTTGCGCTCAGCTCTTCCGGACTCAAATTATAATATGTGAATTGTTCAGATACAATAGACATACCATTATTTGAATTATTTAATATATATCCTAAAGGTTCGCCTTGGTTCCGGGTTGCGACTTTGGTCTGTTGTTCTATTCTGGGTTGTAAATATTGGATAATTTCTTCGCCTAAAATAACTCTAAAATTTTGTTTCGTTAATAACATCGAAGGAACACTATGAACATTGGGCGGCATCATTACCGTTTTTCCTGTTTCCAATACAATATGTAATTGGCCATTCTTAGGGTCACGTTTACGTTTATCGATACAAATACAATTTAATTGGTTCGTTAATCCGTTTTTTGCTAAAAATTGTAGAATTTTTTTACAATGTAAACAATAATTACTATAATATAAAATATCCATATCCATTATAATTTCATTTACTATAAAAAAATCATTACACCGACGAAAAATAAAAATAAGGGATTTATGTTTTTTTAATGATTAATCCCTTCGTGAAATCGATTTCACTAAAATCGTCCACTGTTTTTTTTGATTCTACCGGTTTTGATGCGACTGGATTTGAAATGACTGTTTCTGGCATATTCATATTTTCACTACTTGCACCGCCGCCCATATACAATGGTTCACCATTGATGGATGATTCGGTCGGTTGGGTTGAATCCAGCTGATTATTATTTCCAGTGACTATGTTTATGACTGGTTTAAATACACATTTTGAGTTGTCATTTTCCTTACTTTGCTCAAATCCAGGTGTAAATGGTTGAACCATTTCATTCGGGTTATAGATGGGTTGATGCATATTTATTTCACTTGGTCTATATATATCATTGGGACTAACCACTTGAATACTATCTGTGAAATTATCGATTCCTTCCATATCATCCGTTTCTATCGTAATAAAATTACCACCCACATTTCTTATGCTCCACAAACGGTTTGTTTTTTTTCCGCCACGTAAAAATACGTGCTCTCCTTTTACAAATGGCTCAACACCTCCATCCATGGATGGTGCAAAAGGTGGTGAAAAACTGTCGTCATTGGGTGCAAAAGGTGGCGAAACACTCTCGTCGTTGGGAGCAAATGGTGGTGAAATACTGTCGGCATTGGGTGCAAATGGTGGTGAAATACTGTCGGCATTGGGAGCAAAAGGTGGAGATGAAATACCGTCATCACTCATTGCAGGCGCGTAAGGTGGCGACGAAATATCATCATCGCTTTGGACAGGCGCATAGGGTGGCGATTGTGCAATCAAATCATCTAATATATCCAATGCCCGATTATCGTCATCTATTACCTGTTTTGCTGGCGTAGAAGGATTTGGAATCGTCTTTCTCAATTCTGTCTTGGTTGCCTGAATAATCGTTTCCGGGGTCGCTTTAGCATCTTGTGTTAATTTTTGAATATTTTTAGAAAAGGACATATTCTCTAATTGTTGTATGTTATCATCGGTTATAATACGTAGTTGAGCATTCATACATTGTAATTCTTGTAAAAACAATTTTAATGAATATGGGACCGATACAATACTGAAATCGCGACCAAACTTAGTCATATTTTCAATTCGCATATCTTTACCATCCAAAGAGCCCGTATATTGTATTGGACCATCAGCCATTGGACTAATAAATAGGTTTTTGGATGGATTGTAGATAGCCACCATACCGGTTTTATTACAAATGGCGATTTTGTATTTATCTCCGCGTTCCATCATCGATTCACGTAAGAAATGTGATATACCATGAGAGATTAATACATCACGTTCCATTTCACCTATACGTAATCCACCGTCATTGGCTCTTCCACTTACCGGCTGTTTTGTTAAAGCGGTTCTTGGACCGGTAGCGCGGTAATTAATTTTATCCTTTACCATATGTTTCAAACGCATATAATATGTGGGTCCTATAAATATTTCGGTTTCAATTTGTTCGCCCGTCATACCGTTATATAACAATTCGTTTCCACTTGAATGGAAGCCGACGTCGGACAAGTATTTACCAAATACACCAATTTTGGAACCCTTATTATTATAGGCCGTGCAATCACTAAAACCGCCATACATAACCGCGGCTTTACCAATAATACATTCGACCAGTTGTCCAATGGTCATACGGGTAGGAATCGCGTGAGGATTAATAATCAAATCGGGGCGAATACCGTCTTTGGTAAATGGCATATCACATTCGCGTATTACCATACCAATGGTACCTTTTTGACCAGAACGTGACGCCATTTTATCTCCCAAATTAGGAATACGCTCTTCTCTAATACGAATTTTAGCGATGCGTTCGCCCTCTTCCCCTTCCGTCATATATGCTTTATCGACGATACCCAATTGCCCCTTTTTAGGCGTTTTCGATTCGTCAATACGAACCTCATTTTGTATATTACTATTGATGGTCATTCCAATCAACACAGTTTTATCATCCACCTCTGTATTTTCTAGAATCAAACCGTTTTTATCTAATTTACTATAATCATATCCCCGTTTTTTGCCAATGACAAATGGTTCATTTTCGATATTAGTGAAATGTTTATCGGTAAATGTATTTTCATTTTTGGTGCTTTCTTCGTGGGCTTCATATGTAGTATAATAAGTAGTTCGAAATAGACCGCGTTGCAATGCTCCCTCATTAATTAAAATCGCGTCCTCCACATTATATCCGGTATAACACATAATCGCCACAATTGCATTTTCGCCATACGGATTTTCTTCATGATTGATATGTTCCATATATCGCGACTTAACGATGGGTGTTTGTCCCGAATTCAATAGGACTGCACTTTTGTCCATTCTATTATGGAAATTTGTATGATACATGGAAACCGCTTGTTTACTCTGTCCACAAGAGAAAGAATTACGGGTGGGTGGGTTGTTTTCTGGAAAAATAATTTGATTTCCCATCATTCCAAATCCTAATGATTCATGTATTTCCAGATGCGTATGTTTACTACGCACATCTTGTTTCATGGATTCATAATTAATGGCGATAAAAGCATCTTCACTTTCACTAGGGTCAATATAATCAACAATGGCCTTTTCTTTTAAAAATCGGTCCAATTTTGTTGGGTTTGTTTCGCTCTCGATGCCCTTATATAATTGGAATAATTCGTATATATTTGGTTTGTTGGGGTCGAACGATATGTTCTCTCGCTTCTCGTTAAAACCAGTAATTAAATCATTCCAAGAGAATTCACCTTTATTCAATCGGTCCATAATATCTTTATGTTCAAATGGCAATTTACCTGTTTGTTCGTCAACATAAAAGATGGGTCGACACAAACGTCCGGCATCAGTATATATAAATATGGTGTTTTGTCGAATATTAAAGGTTGCACTCGTATGAATTGGTAAAAGCGCGTTTCTTCTAAATAATTTAATCATTTTGATAGTTTCGAGAGGTGAATTTACCGAACCGGCCCATAGACCATTCACCATGACTTTTGTCATAGAGGCCAATACTGCCGGACCGCATTCTTCAATCAATTTCATACCGGTTTTTTCGCGTAACCATTGAATCATTGGTTCGCGAGACATACCTCTCGAAATATAGGTAGATATTGCTAGATGTTTATGTAGACCAATGTTTCCACCATCGGGCGTATCAATCGGGTCAATAAATCCCCATTGGGATGTATGTAAGACACGCGGACCGACCAATTTGACCCCGGAATCGAGAGGCAGATTTGTTTTACGTAAATGACTCAACATAGTATTGAATGATAAACGGTTCAAATCTTGCACAATACCAACACGTTTGGTATGTGTTTGTGCTCCCCAATTTCCTTTGAATGCTTTATTGAATCCCGTTTCTAAACTACGGGTTTTCAATACTTTACGATAATTTTCATTGATAAGGCCTTTTAGATTTTCTTCGTATTGTTTTCGGTTGTAATAAAGGATTTTTTCAAATTCCAAGTGGATTTCTTTTTGTTGTAAATTATAATATTCACGGAATAAATCATAAATGAGAGAACCGACCAATTCTACCCGTTTATATTTAAAATTATCACGGTCGGTTGGTTGCTCGAGACCACTGTATACGGATAATAGACGAAACACAATATAGCCCAAATAATATGCCTTTTGTATATAATTTAATTCTCCCACATGTGGTAAAAAATAATCGGACAATACTTCTAATACATATGTCACGGTATTGATTTTAGTAAAAGATGCAATATATAAGAGAGCGGTTTGTTGATTGTTAATACCGGCGGCTTCATGGACCGATGGAATAAATAAATCGACCAAGCTATCGTATTTTTCAATATCCAATAAACACGTTGTAATGATATCTTTATCGGAGATAATACCCAATGCTCTAAATACAATAAATAGGGGGATGGGTTTACGAACATTAGGAATATTTACTACAATATTTTTATTGGAGAATCGAGTACTTGGACTTTCTATTTTTACGGAGAGGGTGCGTATTGGTTTTGACACATTTTCCGATACCGACCGAATTTCGGCGGAATATAAAAAGGCATCATCCGTTGATTTACGAATATACAACATGTTATCGGCAAATTTCTCTTGTGGAATAACGGTTTTTTCCTTTCCACTAATAATGAAATAACCGCCAATATCATTGCGACATTCTCCCATCGAATATCGTGTTTCTCTATCAAGTCCGTGTAATATGCAGAAATCTGATTGTAACATAATTGGAAATTTACCTAAATAAATATTTTTTAGTGTGATTGTGTAGCGATGTTCATTGTTTTTGGTCAATGCTTCCTCATTTTTTTGGCGAATCATTGCGGCTAAATTAGGCGTCATTTTAACATTTCCTTGTTTTGATGTTTTGGAAGGTTTGTCTGTTTTTTTTGCGCCTCCATCCATTTCATAATCATCTAAATGTTTTTTGATTTCAGCCATGTCTCTTGGAGCATTTTCTTTATAATTTCCCGATTTTTGGCGTATATATTCTTCGTGTTCTTTCGTATAATCGGGTTCTACCTCTAATTCGTCCATTCCAATCATCGGTGGTTCTTCGCCCGGTTTCAAAATACGCACAAATTCAACATCAATATCATAATGGATAGTCATTCCGTAGGTCATATTTCTTATACGCGCTTCATTTGGAAACATATAATGTGCATTTGATTCGTCATATATCACTGGTTTGCCGAAATATATTTTATCTCCATTTTTTCCACCAAAATACATGAGACATTGATGCGTATAATCATCGACGGATTCGTCGAATTTAGAAGAAATCGTTATTGGATTTTTTTCTTTGAAAATTTGATAAATGCCATGTTTGAAAAAATCATTATAGGATTCTGTATGATGTGTTACTAAAGATTGTGGATTATCCTCAAAATGGCGATTTATAATTTTCCAAATGGTTGAATTTTCCATAGATACTATATTATTAAATAGTATAATATTTTTTATACTTTTTTGTGATTATACATTTTGTAAATTACATTTTACATTTTACGTTTTACAAATATACGGATGGTTTCATGAATTATTTAGGAAAAATTTCTCAATAAAATCTATAATAATGGACAACACTTTAGACACCTTATTCGGCCCTCTCAGCAAAAAATATTGCATCTGGTTTTACATCTTATCCATAGTAGGATTCGTATTCTTAGTATTATTCCTTACATCCGCTCTTTTCATTGGAATTACTAAACGTAAAGGAATCGAATTTTACTTACAAATGTTAGCCGGTGCACTTGTATATTTGATTTTCTATTTCCAAAATCGTTTATTGCATTCTATGTGCTCTAGTAGTGCATAAACGATGCCTTTGTATGAATCTTTGGTAAAAAATTGAATTTGTATTTGATGAAAACAAATTAAATACAAACTATCTAGTAAATAATACAAAACAAATATATATAATGTCTGGCAATTCAAGTAATCGTATCTTAACCATCTACAAATCACGTAAAACAATATTGGAATTATTAGACGCGCAGGATTATGATGTAAATGATTACAATGGATTTGACATCAATGAAATAGATGCAATGTATGTAAATAACCAATTAGATTTATTAGTAAATCACAAAAACGAAAACAAAAAGGTCTATATCAAATATTACCTTTCTTCTAAAATTCGGGCAAAAGATTTAGGCAATATTATCGAAGATTTGTATTCCATTGATACAATATTAACGAAGAATGATACTTTAGTCATTATTACCGATGAAGAACCCAATGATTCAATCACTGCTCATTTAAAATATTTATATGACCATGACGGAATATTTGTGGTTATTCATAACATTGCACGTCTCCAATATAACATATTGAACCATACACTAAATCCCCTAGTAAGTGTTTTAAATGAAACAGAAATAAGTGAAATTATGAAAAAATACAACTTAAAAATGAAACAACAATTTCCGGAAATATCGCGATTTGACCCTCTAGCTTTAGCATTATCATTACGTCCAGGTCAAGTATGTAAAATGATTCGAGGAAGCGCGACCGCTCTTACCACAGAATATTATCGTATATGTATTTAATGAATAATCTATATGATTATATATAATGACTACCGTATCTACTGTTAAAAATATAACCGTTGCTTATAATCCAAATGATTTTTATTATATGAACGCGAAAAATAGTGAAGGTGCACCTGCAAAAAACGCACCAATTGACGGTTCGTCTACTCATGAAGCTTATTGTAAAGTAAAACGCGAAGCTGAGTGTAGTAATGATAATGCATGTAAATACGACAAAGCATTATGTATAAACGAAGATAATCAAATAAAAATCAATAATTTACAATTGAAGCATGACGGTGCAGACGAGAGGCATGGTGATATAAATATATATTATAATCGCGAACTATTAAAATCATATAATTTAGGAATAGGTATTCTAGGGGTAGGTATAATGATTTATTTTTTTTATAAGTAAATTATATAATGGGTTACAGTTATTTTGATTCAAATACAGGTAAAATAAATACAACAACATATAATACCAACATTGTCGATGAACGTAATGCTTTAGATATAAAACTCAAAAAATTATACAACAATCGCGATGGCATGATGAATAGTCAAAAAAAACATATAAATTCAACCATTTATGAAAATATATTACTGACTATTTTAGCTACATCGCTAATCTATTTTACATTCATAAATGTATAAACATTTTTCTTATATAAAATATGTATATTATATAAGAAATGATAAAAGAATTATACGGTTCATCTTTAGGATATACGGAATATGGAAAAGAAGGATTTACATTTTTTAATGAAGTGAATGGAAATGTTTCATTAGATACTCAAGATGATTTTGGTAATTATCAATATACGGGAAATATTTTAACAAATAATCATATTTACGATTTCAATCCAAATGATTTTCAATATAACGAACAAAAATTAGATATTAATAGTCAAATAGAAGAGGACGCGAATCGATTAAATGAATCACAAAATCATTTAGCAATATCATCTTTGATGGCAGGTGCAACAATGATTGTGTTTGCCATTTTATTGCACCGAAAAAATATATAATCTTCATATAATTTATAAAGAATATATTTATGTCAACCGATTATACAATTAGCAGTAGTGATATTAATACCATTGATAATGCATTACTTGCCGAAGAAGACCGTTTGAAATCAAAAAAAGAACAAGTTGACAGAGCACAATTTAATCAAGACCGTTTGATTGCATTCAATGAAAGTTTTCGTAAACGTTATGCATTTTATAATACGATATTAATATACATTGTTATTATTTTATTAATATATTTAGGAATTGTTTTGTTAAAAATATATGTCCCAATCATACCCTCGTTTATATTGGATATAATTTCGATTTTTCTATTTACTTTCGCAATCATATACGTAGGAAAAAAAATAAATGAATTGTATGGAAGAGATAATATGGATTTTGATAAAATTGACCATAATAGTAATAGCATTTTATCACAACAAGAGATAGATAAAAAATCAGTAACTAGTGCAAACTCTGGGGATTTGAGCGGATATATGGCAGCTACATCGGCAAATAGATGTATTGGACCCGCGTGTTGTGCGGATGGAACTACCTGGTGTGAATCATCAAATCGATGTATATTAGGTAATACATACGGCAATACTAGTTGTGAGGGGTTTGAATCATTTGTAAACCAACCGGATATTTCGGTGAATGGATATATTTCACCATATACACCAAATGAATTTGAAAATTATAGCAAAATATAATATAATTATATTTTAGACAATTATATTATGGCGAAAAAAAAAGATAAAAAAGATAAAGAAGACAAGGATAAAAAACCAAAATCGAATACTAATCCAGCTCCAGCGCCTGCACCTACAACTAGTCCTACGTATACATCTACACCAACGCCTTCCCAGATATTTGCATCAAATACACGTTTATTTACGAAATCAAATAATCGAAATCTATTCGCTGCTTCAAGTTCGAAGACATCGGCGAATGAAATTGCAGATTTAACAAAAAAACTTGACAATTGTAATTTGACTACAACATCATTGACTACCGATAAAATAAATTTAAATAATGAAATTACCGGGTTAAATGGTAAAATAACAGGTTTAAGTAATGAAATTACTGGTTTAAATAATGAAATAATGGGGTTGAATACTGAAATTACCGGATTAAAAACTACGATTACGGGATTAAAATATAATTTAGGAAAAGAACAAACCCAAAATACTTATTTGAATGACCAGGTGTATGGAGATATAAATAAACTTGGTTCATCACAATTGGTAGCTACCCAAATTGGTAAAGAAATCGCCGGATTTGAAAACAAAGAACCATTTGCAGAAGGATTATCTTACACCCGATTAACTGACACTGAATTAGCAGTAAATCTAGAAAAAGTTACAAAAGAAAACGAATTACTTGAAAAACAAATACAAGAAAATTCGAACAAATTCACGGGAGACGATAGTAAATATTTTTATAAAGCCAAACAATATAATTATCAAATCGATGTAAATCGCGGATTAAACTTCTTTTATTATCTATTAGTCACTATTTTAGCAGTAGTATTAGGATTTTATGATAGAACAATCAATTTATACACAAAAACCGCGATTGTATTTGTATTATTGTTTTATCCATATTTAATTATATATTTAGAATATCTCTTATACATCGTATCAAAATACGTATATTCTATATTGTATAATACTCCCTTTGATATGCAGAACGATTATTGGTTTATGATAACAAATCAATAAATCGCCGAAAACGAATGAGTTCAACTACGTAATCGATATTCATCCATTTTACCCGTTTCATGATTCAATGATATAATTGTATTTTCGGGTATAAGTGTAGTGGCATCTTGTATAGGTTCACTGGTAATCAATAGTCCATTTGACGATTTTATATTCCAATATAACGATGGAGGATATTGTTTCGTATCATATTGTGACGGGTCATAATATAAATATCGGGTAATCACTACTTCGCTATTATTTGCATATATAATATTTGCAACTAATTCAATCTTCCATTTTTTGAACATGGCAAACAATTGGGCAAACGCGTCCACGCTGTTTTTGGTTCTACGCCTACATGTCAAATACATAAAAAATAAACATTCAGTATCTGTTCCGCCAACAATATGTGGTAAATATTCAGGAGCAATTGCTTCTTTGATGAGCGAAATATGCTTGGGAAAATTATCGATATATCCATTTTGTAAAAAAATCTGGTTTTCGAAGAAAAACGGATGCGTATTTACGATGGCCTTGTTTCCATATTTCTTTTTACGAATATGACCGATAACCAAATTTTTGGGAATTTTATGAATAAGAGGCAGTAATGCTTTATCGTGAATATATAATTCGGCATTTTTATACGTGCTCCATTTTCCACTACTAAACCATGCCAATCCATATCCATCTCGATGTCCGGTTTGGTCGTGCGGGTTATCGGTGCCCGGTGTATTTTTACATGATTGAACGCTTTGTTTAAGAAAGCCGTTTATGATTTGATTTACATTTCCGTGTTGAAATTCTATAAATAATCGGCACATATATCTAATATATATCAATAAAAAATTTTTGTTTTGTTTTATTGATATATTGTTTTTGTATTTGGTATTTTATTTTTGCATTAGGTATTATACATGTATATTACAAATCATTCGTATCTATATCCGTATTATCATTGCTACTATCATCTAAATCAATACTATTGTCATAATTAATTATAATTCCTACCCAGGCGCGATTCGTATCATAATTTCCATATTTTTTGTCCATATATGTATGCACTTTTTTCGAACTTGGGCAACCATTGTTGCCATGAATCGATTTATACCACATCGAGAATTCGTTGGTAATTTCGGATTTGGTGACGCGTCCATTTGGTTTATCGATAATTCTATCGCGAATAAATTCAGCAATATAATCGTTCTTCTCTTTGTAAGAATTACTAGCCGATAATACACGCGGACAATCTTTCACAATACCATCCGTCTTGAACGCGATTTCAACTAACATTGCTAAAAACACTTCTCTCCATACGGGGAATTTCTCATTGATTTTAGTATCTTTCAAGAATTGGTATGGTTTCTTGTCCTTTGGATGGTCTTTATATGGGTCGTTGGTGAATAATGATTCAAAATCAACTACGCGAATTCTACGCCATGTGCCGTGGTCTTGACTTTTAATATCCATCAATACGTTCGTGCAAACGACTAATTTGAATTGTGGAATAAAGGTAACCATCTCCGTCATGAATGGTGCTCTCGCGGTAATGGGGTCAAATCCACTGGTAAGTTGTTTCAATACACCCTCATTGATTTGGTCTCCTTCCTGTGGTTCTTGCATCAGCGCGAATCTCACGCCTTTCAATGCCACTATTTCCGGAGCCAATCCACCAATTTTTCCTCTTCTATCCGTAATGAGGGATAGTGGAACATCGCCCTTATAATCGCCTAAAACTTCCTTCATCAAATCGGTCAATACCGATTTTCCGTTGGCGCCGATACCAAGATACATATTAAATGTTTGATTCGATGAAGTGCCCAATAATGTAGATGCTAAATGTTCCCACATATAATCATGTAATTGCGGGTCTGGAAACAATTTGCGCATAAAATCCTTGATTTCATTTATGGTTTCGCCATGTTTTACTGGGTCCAATTTATTATAATCGATTTTGGTGCATTTCGATAAATGGTCTTCTGGATATCCCTTGCGAAATATTTTCTGTTTGAAATCAATGACTCCGTTATTGCATGATAATAAATATGGGTTGTTATCAATTTGCTGCAAGAAATCATTGTCATAGAACCATTCTCTCGCTTCTCTCATAATATTGTTCTTATCATTCGTATTTCCTAGACGAGTGCAGATATTCAATATTTTATTGGCATGTTCTTGCATACGTTTCGACCTTTCTTCGTCCGGTGGATTTAGCGAACTGGCCATACTCATCATGGTTTGAGCGCGTTTCCAATACAAATTACGTAGAGTAGTAGATATAGAATGTCTCAATGCAGTTCCCGAATCGTTTTGCACCCAACAATGTTTCTTCAATTTATACCACATACCTGACTTTACACTCACACATACATATTCATCTTTATGTAATTGATACAAAACGCCGGCAATATCGAAATCACCGCATCCTCTCGAATTCTTATCATTGCCTATTTTATCTAAAGTAATCGATTTAATGGTTTGGTCAATATAATAATCTATGCTTGTTTCGCGAACCAACCGGAATTTGTCATAAGCGTCTTCTTTCGACCAATGCATGATGGAACGTTTTGTTAGTCCATCGGGATTTTTAAGGTCGAATTTGTGCCATCTTTCAAATAGGTCGGCAATATCGGTAGTGAAATTGAAAGTAGTCGATTGTGCACTGAATGCAATCCATACAATTAGAAGCCGGTCATCAATATTACGTAAAGCCCAACCCACTCTTATCCACTTACTGAATGAACCTTCGCCATAATAAGCAATTGGCAATGTCATCGTATAATCATGCGCTTCTCTCAATTCATATTCCGTCGAATTAAGATTATCTAAAAATTCATTCACGGCATCACTCAATTGGTCATGTGTTTTAATATGTAAAATATGATTTGATAAGTTTGACCCCGTTGAACTAGTGGAGCGTTGTATCGGTCGCGATGCGGTCGATGTTTCTCCCGAATTTCCCTTGATTTTGATGAATTCATTGGTATAAAAGAATGACGGATGGTTCGAATATCTGGCGGATAGTTTCTCTATATTTTTGATAATATTGAAACTCGATAAATCAATGGGATTACGACTTAATTCACCATCATCTGGGTCAAATATAACATCATAAATATAAGTTAATTTATATACATCGTGATGTGGTTTTCGGGAACCATACAATTGCCAATTTGTTTTACCGGAAGAAATCCCGGCATCAAATACGCCGTCCCATGAATCAACATTGATGATTGGAAAATCGGACCATGCTTCGGCAACTTTTGGCATGATACGTTTTCTCAATATTTTTTGCGTTTCATGGTCACATTGCAATCCAATAATAATGTGAATACCGTCTTTTGTTATATTTTTTTCCTTGACCCGATTTACACCGTCTTTTTGCATTACATAGATTTCGAATCGAGTCGTTTCGTCAAATTGGAAGATTGTTTTTAATTCGGCTAAATAAATATCGATACAATCCACTATATGCGATTCATCGTATAAACGGTCTGTGACATCATAATTGAAGTGCAAATCGATATCGATTAATATAGGTCCGTTTTTATCCAGTTGCACCTCCGTCAAATATTCTTCGGCATTTTTTCCAATGATTTCACTAGCATATAATTTCAAAAATTCGGGATATTCTTCTTCATTTATATGATATGAACCACCATAATATACATTCGACCCTTTTTCACCTATACGTGTATTGGTAATGGGCAAATTTGTCTCCTTGGTGCTGTGTTTAATAATAAAATCTGTATATTTTTTCGATATAGATGGTTTATTATTAGCGAATCCATTGGCCGCCATATGATTGGTTATAATAGTATGGTAGATATTTTTATATTTATTCTACCATTCAATTTTTTGGAAGATTCAAAAAATATATTGTATAACGGGTAGTTTTATGGTTTAGGTCGTTGCATAAAAACCATTATATAGTGTCATCAAACGTATAAAATATAAAATTGATTCAAAGAAACAAATTAAAATAATTGTAATATTTAGACAATATATACAATGAAATTTTGCAACCACTGTTCAAATATGTTATACATCAGTATCAATGAAGCCGATACAAACAAATTAATCTATTATTGTCGTAATTGTGGCGAAAAAGATGAATCCATTACCGAAGAAGGCGTGTGTGTATTAAATACTCAATTAAAAAAGGGCGAACAAAAATTCAATCATATTATTAACAAATATACCAAATTAGACCCAACACTTCCACGAATTTATAATGTGAAATGTCCAAACGCGGACTGTAAATCAAACAGCGATTCGGCGGCCGGACCATGTGAAGTGATTTACATCCGTTATGATGATGACAATTTAAAATATTTATATCTATGTGCCGAATGTGATAATATATGGAAAACTGACGACAATAAATAAAAAATTGAATCCATTTCTAAATATATTTTTTCTTGCACAATATATTTAGAAATAATCACAAATATCCTAATATAATATATAATGGACGATAAATATGACGATGATGACATCAATGTGTTTCAATTCAAAAACAAGGGCGAAGAAGTAAATGAAAATGAAAACGACATTTACACTAAGGATAACGAATACGATGATGACGATGATGAATCAAACGCGGAAGAAGAAGAGGAAGATGACGACGACCATGATGACGATGACGATGAGTATACCGAAGAAAAAATGAATGAACAAATAAACGTTATAACTGACCATGAAAACAATATGAGTGATGATGACGACGATGATGACGAAGAAGACGATGATGCAAATTATTTACAAAAATTCAATGAAAATTTAAAAAAAAATATAATACAAGACAATCATCCCGAATTACAATACCAAAATTATGAAGAAATCGAAAATTTAACTGTGATAGTCAAGGATGAAAATGGCAAAATCGTCGACCCATTACACCGAACACTTCCTTTCTTAACCAAATACGAAAAATCTAGAATTTTGGGGGAAAGGGCGAACCAAATCAATTCCGGTGCAAAACCATTTATTGAAGTGGAACAAAACGTAATTGACGGGTATTTGATTGCAATGGCCGAATTGGAACAACGTAAAATTCCCTTTATTATTAAACGACCTCTTTGCAACGGTGGATGCGAATACTGGAAACTAAAAGATTTAGAACTGATTTGCTAATACCGCCCCCCGCGATTACTCGATAAATATTTTTATAAAATAATATAAATATTTGTCACGATATACAGTAACATACTTACACAAAATGTTTGAATTTATTGAATCCATTCATACTCGACATATGATAGAAAACGGCTATCAAGCAGTAAATACATTAGAATTATGGGATTTTTTATCGAAATTTGAACCAGAAGAAGGAAAAGGTTTTATGTTTACAGATTGTCATGAAATAAACAAAATAGGTGAAAAAATGGAAGAATTACCGAATTCACCTGGACATAGCGGTTCATCATTTGCATTTACTATGCGACATTTACAATACATTGCCAAAAATGGACTAGACAAATATAAGCGCGAAATTCACGGCCAATTCCCAATTACACAATAAATGATATGACTAAATAAAAAATTCGGGGTCGTAATTCAATCTCGTGCTACTTTTGTGATATTCAGTTTGTCCGCCATGTCCATAATCCCCAATCGCGTCTTCTACCGCCATCATTGGATACATCAATGCCCGATTGCCTTGTTTGGTAATTGTCCAATCAGGGCTAAATGGTGCTAGGGTTGAATCTGTAATAGTTGCATCCGCATATCCATTTCCATATTTATCAACTAAAGATTGGGCATGTGAACGAGAACACATATATAAATGTGCACCCCAATGACCATGTTGAGTGGCGGGATAATTATGATATTTATAGGGTCTATTTTCAAAATTGTGTTTTAAACTATATCCCGAAATCCAATCTTCTATTTTGTAATTTGTCATATGTCCTAGTAATAAAAAATCTAAATTCATTGTTTCAAATTCTTCAATTATATTTGGAATATGATTGGCAAATTCTTTGTGTAAATAAATATCGTCTTCGCAGAAGAATCCGTATTTTTTATCGGTTTGTAAGAATAATTTTAACATTTCCACGTGACCATACGTAATTGACCACAAACGTTTTACCCCTTCCCCAATAGGTTGATTTATTATCCGTGGGTCAGTAATTTCAACCCCTTCAAATATATTGAGGTTTAGTCCAATCTTAGCAAAACGCTCTTTCATATTTTTATATCTAACCTCGTTTTTGTAACATAAACAATAAAATTCGCATACGTCAATTCCTTGATTCGCCATCTATATAAAAATAAAATCCTTTATTTTTATATTCTTTTTATGTTTTTTACTTTTTACGTTCGCACATAAAAAGTGATTCACTATACCAATACATCGCTAATGACTTGTTTATTCAGTAGTATCTCTTTGGAAATGTTTTTGATAATCTCTACTACATGCCTCTTTACAACTATTGCAATAATAATTATATTCACATTTTCCCGAGAAAGTATCGTTATTTATATTTATTTATATTCAAAGGTGTAATATGTTAGTGGTCAGTGTCAGTAAATGTTTATTATAGTCATATTTATCACTCGTATTATAATGACAACATTCATATGAATATTTATATTCACTTTTTTCCGACTTATTATTCTTTTTATCCGTGAAAGTAATCATATGTTTTATTATAATTACATACATTTTTGTATTATCAATGTATTTTGCACATGAATATTTATATTCACTTTTTACCGACAAAGTATCCATTCTATCATAGATGTATAACAAATATCGGCAAAAAGTAAACAATTCAAAAACAAAAGTGGTTTATACATCGTTTATCACTTGTTTATTGAGTGGTATTTCCTTGGAAATGTTTTTGATAATCTTTTCAGTGTTCTTCTCATCTCCACTACATGCCTCTTTACATAGTAATACCGAGGTAGTAATATGTTCGTCATTATCCGTTCCTTCCGGAATGTTTTTAGACCAATCGACACATTGTTTCAAATTGGTAGTGCTAATATTTGCAATGGCTTGTTTGGTATCTTTTAGATTTTCATCTTTGTTCCATGTGTCATTGTTATGCACATAAAATGTATTACGCCGTTCGTCGGTGCAATGAAGTGGTCTTTCAGTTACTTCCATGGATTTCAATTCATCAATAAAGAGTTTGGAAATACCGTTTACATAACCGTTTTCATATATTTTGAACATATCTACTTTTGTTTTGAGGACCTCAATAAAATCACTCAAATTTTGTGCGTTTTTACATTTGTCGGTTAGAAACATATTTATATTATAGTTTTGTTTATTATGTGAATTGATAGTATTATGTGAATTCGTCGTAGTTTGTTGACATTTCACAATATCCGTCAATGTATTATTTTGAGTAATCATTGTATTATTTTGAGTAATCACTAAATTACGCATATCTTGATTTTCTTTGATTAGTATTTGTATTATATCAACCAAATCAGTATCGTGCGATTCATCAACTGTTCGTGTATCTTCGGTTGGTTTCTCATATGTGCATTTTTTTTCGTGATACCATAAACTATTACGTGCAGTATACGTCTTACTGCATTTGTTACATATATATTCTTTCAGAGTTTTTTGGTGTTTTTTTTGTTCTAAATCGTTCAAAATCATAGAACGGTTATGTTTTGCAGTGGAAATATGTCTATTCCATTCAATCATTTTAAAGCATTTAAAGTCACATTTTTCGCAAATGATAGGATTGGTGTTTTTTTTCATTCGTTTTTGTTCTAAAGTGTTCTATATTATAGAACAAGATTTAACACCGGAATTTTTTACGCAAAAAAGTATGCAGTCATTATTTTTGATTTTTTTTGAATTTCGCTGCATCTAGGTAAGAAACGCATTTTTTGCATTTTTGAAGACCCACTTTCCTATTTCTGACATTTTTCTGACAAAATGAAAATGTCAGAATCGCCGATAAACCTACCATTTATTTTGAGGTTTTTGGATAGCCAACGTATATACAAAAATTATAGTATCATAACGCTATTATAGTGTATTATACGGGTTATAACTATTTTTGTGCTAACGCCGCGTAAATTATGCGAGTGGAGTTTTTGGCGTTTTTTTTGTTCTAAATCGTTCTAAATCGTAGAATTGTTATTGATTGCAGTGAATTCTTTCATGATATATTCAATATTTTGAAAGCATATATAGTTACCGTTTTCGCAAATATTTTTCGGGTGTTTTTTGGAGTTTTTTTTGTTCTAAAAAGTTCTAAAAATGTTCTAAAGTATAGAACAACAATTCGCACCGGCCAAATTTACTCCAAAAAAATATGCAGTCATTCTTTTTGATTTTTTTTGAATTTCGCTGCATCTAGGTAAGAAACGCATTTTTTGCATTTTTGAAGACCCACTTTCCTATTTCTGACATTTTTCTGACAAAATGAAAATGTCAGAATCGCCGATAAACCTACCATTTGTTTTGGGGTTTTTGGACCCCCTTACCAAGGTATATACAAAAAATTGAATATAAAGATAAACCGCATTATATACCAATACAATACTCGTATATAATGAACAAAATCGTAAATCCAGAGTCCTTCCGCGAAAAAATTCGTAGTAAATTTGCCGTTATTTTGGGCGATTCTACGAGTGCAATTAATTTAGAAAAAGGCGTCTTTAATTATGCCATTAAAGAATCCAATACGCGCAAAATTGTTAAAAAATGGGAGAATCCGGCATTCTCTCAATTATATTTGGACCGGTTGCGTAGTATATATATAAATCTCAAAAATGATGATTTAATACAACAAATCAAGCAGAAGGAAATATTACCACAATCGATTGCTTTCATGACGCATCAGGAATTAAATCCGGCACATTGGAAAATACTCATTGACCGTAAAATCAAACGCGATGCATCGAAATATAGTAATAATATTCAAGCGTCTACTGATATGTTCACTTGTAAAAAATGCAAATCAAAACGTTGCACATACTATGAATTACAAACCAGGAGTGCGGATGAACCGGCCACTATTTTCGTAACCTGTTTAGATTGTGGAAAACATTGGAAATCTTAATTGTCTTCCATAACCCGAGTCAACTTTATGAAAATATTTATTATTTCCAAATAATAGTCCAATGATGCCGTAATAAAATCACCAAAATAGTCGCGTTGCATAATTTGATTTGTGTCATAAATAACAAATAATGAAAACAATCCTAGTCCAAATATAGCCAACCCTTTCGAAACGCGTGAACGATTTCCCATAAATACAAATACTAGATTTATAATAATGTATGCTATTAGTGTTAATAATAAGATAGCTCCAACCGTGTTACTCAATTTTATACCGAACAAAACGAGCAACATACCGAAAATAAACATACTAGAAAATATACCCATTACTCCTGCAATAGCCGTTTGTATAATAGCAGGGTCAACTACATATTTCATGAATGAGAGGAAATATCCTTCCATCGCTGAAAAAATAGTGAATACTAATATTTTTGCCCATATAGGTATATCGGCCATCATAATAAATATTAGAACCATAGATGCTATCAAAAATGAAACAAAAAATGATATGGACATAGTGGATAACATCGTTTTTTTTGCTTGTTTTCCATCGGCATATTTATGTGAATTTTCCATTACATAATAGGTGATTGCCAATTGCACAATAAGATTGGCAAATACTAGCGTAAGAAAACTTTTTTTTTCTTCTAATAATGCCATGAATTTTCCGGATTTCACATTGCTAAAAAAAGAAAGAGCATTTCCTTTTCCGCCAGATTGATTTTTTCTAAATAATTTATTGTATAGATGGGAAGGAGCCATATATATAATATACTGATATTTTTTGACAAAATGAAAACAATACAAATCTAAACGTATTGTTCTTCCGTTAATTCGCTAGTGCAACCCAAGTAATTTTCCGGAGCAGGTTCTTCTACTGATTTCAAGTCAAATATGCTTTTTATCGCGCTTGTTTTACTAATTTTTGTTTTTGGTTTTTTCACATATACTTCTTCCTCCTCTTCTTCGTCTTCATCTTCATCTTCATCATCATCCTCATCGTCGTCATCGTCTACGACAAATCCATCCTTGACGTAGCCGTCTTTTGTTCTTGGTAACCCGTCGTCGTCGTCATCATCGTCATCATCGTCGTCATCATCGTGATCCCCCAAATCTTCAAAACCGCCATATAATGTTTCATATATTGTATTCCATCCTGATTCAGTTAAATCCATGACTTTAGAAGGATCCGATTCTAATTTTTTGACAATGACACAATTACCGAAAAACAATGTATTATCAATGGGTGGAGGGAATTCGTATTTATTTTCTTGGTTTGCCTTGCCAGTTGTTTTACCAAATACTGAAATAATGTATTTTTTTGATTCAATTTCTACTGTCCAATTTGTATGGCATTTAAATCCGTCATTGGTCTTAAATCCGGCCTTTTTATATAATTCGGCTTCATCATAATTTTTAAATTGTAAGGCCTTGACATTTCCTGGTTTTTCGACGATAATAATACTTGGCATTTTTATATGGGTAAAATACGTATATTTTGGTTGTATGTTTATATAATTTTCCAAAAAATTATTTTCAATTTTTTGCTACCGAATATTTCTTACGTTATATTTTTACATAAGAAATATACATAAACACATATAGACAATTTAGATAAATTTATGTTATATATAATAAAAACTGCGATAATTTCATTACTTATTATTGCGTTATTACATTATTTTTGGAATTATTTGAAAGATACATATACTACCAAGAAAACAAAAGATTTAGTAAAAACGCAGACCGAAAAATATAAGTCCATATTGGACGAAATGTTAGAAAACCGACGACCGGTGCAAAATAATGTAGACGATTTGTTTTCACAAAAAGAAACTATGCAGAATGATTTAGACAATTTTTTGCAAGAATGTAATGTGTAATATTAATATATAAGAGATGAAATATAGTGAAAACTCTATACTTAAGCGAATTATAAAATTCAATAAAAGTATACATGAAAATCAAGATATGTTGACCAAAGACGAACAAAAAGAGTTGATTGATATATTGAATGATGTAGCTGACTATGGAAAATCAATAAATGCTGATATGCATACAAATGAAAAATTAAATAAAGTTTTTGATATGTATCTAAGTAGTAAGAGATTATCACCCGAAACTATAGATAAAATAATCAAAATAAAAGAGGATTATAACAATTTGGTCAATGAAAGAGCAAAATTACCAACTCCAGCATTTACGGTTAGACATACTTCACCTCTCCACGGAATCAAATATGAAAGTCCATTTGGAAGTGTAAAAAAAAGTATATTAGGCGGTAAAACGAATAAACGCAAACGTAAATCTATAAGTAAAACGAATAAACGCAAATCGAAGAAGTCCAAGAAATAATTTTATAAACCCATATAAAAACATCAACCTATATATGTATATAATAAACCATGGAACTCACTGCAATACAATGCCAATATGCTATGAAAAGATTTCCACCGTTAGAACTTTCCTATGAAACGATTTCCCATAAGAAAGTTTCCCCCAATTATAATATTACTTTAGCCATACCAGCCGGTAAAAAATTTTTCGCCTGGTTTACTTTTTATAAAAACACGGATGTATGTTACATCATGGAATTGAATCGCGACAAAAAAGTCAGTAAAATGACGAAAATAAATACAATTTTTCAACCGGCACTTTCACTAGGAACCGTTTTATACGGCACCATTTTAGAAAATACGGACCCGGCCGATGAAAAACGTTTCTTCGTCATTGAAGACATGTTTCATTACAAAGGCGTCAACATCGGTTCATTCTTATTTAGTGAAAAATTAGGGTATATACACGATTTTATGAAAAATCAAGTGGTCCAACGTTTCGCCGGACCCACTGGACTCGTATTTAGTTTACCCATTTTATGGTATAATAAACAAACCACCGATTTCGAATGTAGTGCCAACATACCAGCCCATTTATCATTAGCGCAATTTGGTTACACTGCCCACCATTTGCAATATCGTTCTTTAAACCATGTTATGCCATATTTAAATGTTTCATTAACACGTAAAATAAATAACCCGGTCCAAATGGAAAAGAAAGAAATTGTCGTAAAACCGTCACTCTTACAAATTCACCCCGATTTTTCAAAACCACAATACAAATATCCGGCGACATTCCACGTGATTGCCGATATACAATTTGATATATATCATTTATTTGCCTATGGAAAAAACAAATCATTAGTTTATTACAATGTAGCGTATATACCGGATTATAAAACAAGCATCTATATGAATAGTTTGTTTCGAAATATACGTGAAAATAAGAATCTGGATTATATTGAAGAAAGTGATGACGAAGAAGATTTTGAAAATGTAGCAGAAGACAAATACGTTGATATAAAAAAGATTCTATTGATTGAGTGTGAATTTCATCAAAAATTCAAAAAATGGGTTCCTAAACGGGTTATGCCACCCAATTCAATTGTAGTTCATATTGGTAAATTGGCGAATGTGTTCGGGTAATAATACATAAATTATCGTGTTTTACGTATATTTTATTTGAACGCAAAAAATTGAACTACTTTTATACAAAAATAATTAGAGCACAACAACCAACCAATCAATCGAGTAAACAACTAAGTAAAATGCACTTTTCAATTCTTTTCGTACTATTGCCATTAGTGGTAAACGGA
>Ga0214923_10002666_pt1 | contig 23388 bp, 14 predicted proteins | sample LL1510_MetaG_FD_177993 | JGI IMG/M metagenome (GOLD analysis project Ga0214923, IMG submission 177993) | Freshwater microbial communities from Lake Lanier, Atlanta, Georgia, United States - LL-1510 | ecosystem: Environmental > Aquatic > Freshwater > Lake | place: USA: Georgia | collected...
TTTAATACAAAAAAAAAAAGCTTATAAAAACTTTTTTTTTATTTTATAATATAAAATAATCATGCTTGGTAAAATATATACAGATTTTTACCATAAACATCCTCTCTTGATTAATTTACACGTTCTTATAACTATTTTTATATTACCATTAGAAATTATTGTGTTTTCAGTATTTACAAAAAGAATTTTTGAACATCTTCATAATAAAAAATTCACTGTTTTTTTGAAAATATTAGTTATTTTTATTATACTATTATTTATTATACAATTATTATATACAACAAGAGAATACATTGATTCTAAAATTATTCCCAAATTTGATACAAATACCCGGAACATATTATTTGAATTAATTATTAAAAATTATCAAAATAATAAGAAGAGTTCTACCGCAGAAGAATTATTGAACATCCATAAAATATCTTCTATTTTGTATCATAATTATGAAAATTTCATCAATTTCTTACTTCCTTTTTTTATTGGATTTATTATTTTTTCATGCTACCTTTTCTGGATCAAAATACAAATAGGCATCATGGGATTTCTTTTTTCGTCTGTATATCTCCTTCTTTTTATTGTCTGGTTTGTGAGATTATCAGAAAATTCATCATGGCGTCGTAAAAAGGAAACGTCGTTATTTGATGTCATTGAAGATATTCTAACCAATCAAGAAAATATCTATATTTCAAAAACTGAAAATATAGAATATGAACATATAAAATTGAAAAATAAAGAATTGGAAGATATAAAAAATAAAGAAATGTATGAATTAACTATTTTCAAATTTATTTTTATTGTCTTGTTATGTTTCTTTTTTATCTTTTTATTCTTATATTCTTATACCCTTTTTCAAGAAAAGAGTATCCCAATTTGGAAATTAATATCTTTTCTTGCCATTCTCATTCTTTTTTGTAAAACAAGTATCTCTTTTCTTTCTGTCACTCCAAAAGCTATCCATCATTTTGGTTCTCTTTCTCATGTAAGAGAATATATCAACAACGATCATTTTTCTTCTTCTTCGTTCAAAAAAAACGACAATCAAAAAACTCTGGGCTTGTCATTGGTAGAAAATAAAAAGGACAAAAAGCAATATACAATCATTTTTCATGATGTTTCTTTTCAATATCCTTCCGCCAAATCCCCCATTCTGCAAAATATTTCATTGACAATTCCTTATCTTTCTCAAGTTCTTATCTATGGTAAAATAGGCACCGGTAAATCAACAATTGCAAAATTAATCATGAAAATGATTTCTCCTACTCATGGAAAAATCACAATTGGCGGAGTGGATCTTCATGACTGGAAACAAGTTCCTGTATCATATATGAATCAAAATAACATTTTATTTCACCGCTCCATGTTTGAAAATATTTTTTATGGCGTTGCAAAACTTAATGAATCGAAAGATGGTTCAATATTAACTTACCAACAAAAAAAAGATTTATCTATATTTCAAAAGAAATTTTCATTTTTATATGATTTATCAAAAAATGTAGGACGGTATGGAAATAATCTGAGTGGAGGACAAAGAAGAATTATCTTTTTATTGCGTTGTTTTTTTCAAGATTCACCTATTATGATTTTGGACGAACCAACCGCAAACCTAGATGAAACTTCTATCGAAGGTGTCTTATTTATCATCAAACATATGAAAAACAAAAAAACTCTTATTTGTATTTCACATGATCCTATCTTGATTTCTACTTTTCAAACCCGTTATGAAATCTAATCTAATTCTTTAAAGACGACATTTACATGATATTTATTATAAATTTTACATTTTCAAAAACAATAAGTGAATAAAAAAAATTTATACTTTTACAATAAATATTGTTCATTTTACCTGCCTTTGTTCTTCTTACTACAATTTTACTATCTTAGTATTAGAAAAGCAACATATTTCGTTTTTTCTTTACGACGTTATTCACTTTTATTTCCAAATAAAAGTAGTATTTTTTTTTTATTAAAGATCATGATAAAAAACAATTTAAAGATTAAGAATAAAACATTCAAAAAAAAAAAAGGAACGAACAACGTTAAAATGAATCAAGAAAAGGATAAAATATTATTGATGCAAGAATTTAGAAATCAATTAGTTATTTTTTTAGATGAATTAATTGAACAATTTCCAAAAGAAGGAGATTTTGTGTTGATTCGTATCTTCATAAAGGATCAGCTTCCAGTCTCTGATATTTTAGGGAGATACATTCGTGATTTGCTCCCTTTTAAAAAATTAGTTGACGAAAGACAAGAAAAATTCTTTTTGGAAAATCAAATTTTATATACTGGAGGGAATTTGGCTCAAAAAAAAATAAATCATTTTAAAGAATTATGGATATCTGATGCATTAGATGAAAATGATCGTGAAATCATTTGGCAATGGATGGATATGTTTAATACAATCGCATCTAGATATTTTGAAAAGTATGGATACATTTCAGGTTGGGAACGAAAACAACAAATAAGTTCTTAATAATTTATATTTTTTTTTTTTTACCATGATTTATTTCTTTTTTTTTTTTTAATAAATATATATTTTCACGTTGCAATAAAATAAAATTTGAATTTTTCGAAAACTATAACGACTACTTTTTTCAATAAAATTATTTTCATTACACCAACCAGAAAGAAAAATGAGACAAAAATAACTTTTTTAGATACCAATAAGTAATATTGAGATGTGGTTATTTCCCTATTTGGTTAAGAAGTTACCAATGAGTTGAGAAAACAAATATACCTTGTTACATATTGCTACTCATTTCGTCCTTCACCAGTTTTTACTGGGTTAAGTTGGACTATCGTAAGGTGAAACTCCTTACTATTGATATTGGAAGGAACTAATAATCCCTTCCACACCGAATGAACCATTTAGAAATTTGTCTCATTTTTCTTTCTGGTTGATGTAATTGATAAAAAAAAGTGATTTTACATTTTTGGACATTCACGTTTTTTCAAATTTAAAATGGCAATTTTTTTTTTATTAAAAAAAAAATGATTTATTTATAATTACAATGATAATATAATAATGATATAAAGATATGATAATTGATAAAGATATTATTAATAATAGAGATGAATGACCAAAAAAAAATGAAAAGTATTCCTGTTTTTAAAAATAATAAAATTGATAATAATGAAAAGGATAATATAACGCAAATAAATAATGAAATAATAAAACAAATAAGTAAAGATGTTTTAAACGATTTAACAAATGAAAAATTACTTGATGATTATTTAAAATGTAAATCTGTAAATAATGCTATAAATAAGTTAATAGATTTATTGAAAGATGTTGGAATAGAAGATAATAAAATAACACAAATAAAAAAGAAATATATTTTAGAATTAATACCTGCAGGAACTAAAGGCGTTATAAGAGGAAATAAATTTAATAAAATAGTTAAAAAATATATAATAAATTTAGAACTGAACGAAAAATTATATGAAATTTGTTTTGAAAAAAAATGTAAAGATATTGAAACATCTGAAATACCCGATTGGTATATTAAAAACATAAAAAATAATAAAGTTATAATAGGAATGAACCAACTAGATTTGTGGAGTGGAGGACAACAAATAAATAGAGGTTCAAAATACTTAATGGATTGTAGATTTAATAATGAAAAAACCAAATTATTATGTGTTATATGTAATGATGTAATGAAATTCAATTTAAAACTAAAAAAAATAAAGCATTTCATTTTTTTGAACTTGGATTTAAAATGGATACACTATGCTGTTTAGAATAATTTAGAAACAATTATAAAAAAATTTTTAGAAGATAATTAAATATATTTATTAAATTCTTTTATTAATTCTTGTTTGCTTATAGTTTTTGGTCCGACAGTATTATTAAAATCAAAATGCATTTTTTTTAATAATTTCATATTATCATTTACTGATTTATTGTTTGTAAATTTTATAAAATAATGTGATTGAATATTTTTATCATGTGTTTCTTCATCTATTTTTCCAGAATAAACACCAACTCTTCTAAATGAAATGTCGTGAAAATCTGTTTTATTAACAAATTTAAAATTTTTAGGTTCTATTTTTTCTTGTATTATTCTTTCTGTTTTCTTTTTTTTCCAAATTTGAAAAATACAAGGAACATGACAATCATCCCCATTAACACTAAAAGAATTCTCTGGTAAATCTCTTTCATAAATTAAATGGAAAAATCTATCAAATTTTGCTTTGTTTGAATCTTTCTTAAATGATTTTGGTAAAATAAATGAAATTGTATCTGCAAATTGACAACATTTTTTTATAAATTGAATTGCTGATGATGACTGACGACCAAAAGGTGGATTACCAATGATATGAATTTTTTTGTATGGTTCAATAATTCTATCAACATCTAATAATAAAAAATCTTGTTTTATAATTTCTTCATTTTCTGGTAATAAATCATAAAATTTATAATTTTTTGTTAGTTCTTTAATAATTTTAATAAATGAACCATTACCAGCACTTGGTTCAATTATTAAATCATTTTCTCTAATATTGATATGTTTTTCAATTTGAATTTTACAATCTTCAACAATATCCAGTTTAGTATAATATTTATCTGTTGTATTTCTTTTTAATCCTTTATTTTGTTTGATAGTTGTTTCCTTTTTACACATTTTTTGTTTTTAATAGATAATATATTCTTATTTTTAATCAATTTTTTATTTATATTAAATGTTGAAATTATTAGTTTTTGAAAAAATTCATATTAAATGATTTATCTAAAATAAAAAATTGATGATTAAAAAAAAGAATATATTATATAGGATTAAAAATGATTAAAATGGAAGAAATCATCAATGAACATAAATATATTTTGTGATAAATATGAATATGTGATAAATATGAATATGTGATAAATATGAATATGTGATAAATATTCATATTTATCACAAAATATATGAATATATAAATATATATAAATATAAACGTAATTTTTTTATTAGTAGTAACTGTAAATTAGTAATAGATGATAGCAGAAATATAATGATAAAAAATAAAATAAAACCCACTTTATTGTTGTGACGATTACCACCACAATAAAGTTAGTTTATTTAAATAAAGTACAAGAATTCAATTGCTGTCTTTTTAAATAATCGTATTTTTATCAAAAAAAAAGTAATGCAACAAGAAAACATATTCTTCATTAACAATCTACCTTGCTTAAAAAAAAAAATAAAAACGCATCATTTGGAGCTTACATCACAAGGGAAAAAGAGGGCTTTTCTTTTTGAAAAGCGAGTGGTGAAAAAATCCATCATGAAAAAAGATGTTCAATTTGAATAAGAACTAGTTTCACGGTGATAAATAAGAAAATTTACCTATTGAAAAATACGCTTCTTTTAAATTAGATTTATTTTGAATATATTCATTACAACATTGCGAACCTTGACATGTATCAGATTCAAAAACAGCTCCCGCCCAGTCACCGCACAATGTGATATTGATGATCATTTGAAGATCATATAGAGGGCATTTCGAATTTGGTGTTTTTGAAACAAAAACACCATATGGTGATACGTTCCACTTTGATATGTTTGGAGAAGGAGAAAATGGTCCATAATCCATATTTTCAATAACCAAAGAATCTGTTAGAAAATAAAATTCTATAGTAAATTCATTTTCTGATTCGTATGTCCAATTCATTGTATATACCGCTCCGCTTGGATTTTTTCCATAAAATGTATTAAAAGTCTTACCAAAAGAGTGTGGGGGCGATATAACTCCACATCCAGGATTTCCTCCAAATGTCGTGCAATGATCATCAGCTAATTCGCTCTTATTTCCAAAAATTTCTGGATTGCATATAAATGGACATGTTGCAGGATCTCCACATACACCGCTGCAGGTTGAAGGACAAAGACATCCCTTTCCCTCGCAATAGCTTTGGTCACCATATTGACATGAAACTGGACATATTCCATTAGAAGTTAATCCACAAATATGTAATGTAGTTGAATTAGTATCACTATCATTTACTTCTTCGTACAAATCGATTTCACCATGTTCGGGCCATTTTCCTAACGTTCCATCTGGTAATACCTGACTTGGATCTTGTGAAAACCATATAGCAGGCCATACCCCATTACCAGCGGGAACATGAAATAATTGGATAGAAAATAATCCTCCCGAAAAGATTTGCTTTGTATATATTCTTATACTTGGAACATTACCAGTCCAGTCCATTTTTAGTGCTTCGTTAGAAACATTGGAACCCGCTGTTCCTATTTTTAACATATTATCTTCAATTATCACTAATTGTTCTTTATTTTGTGCCCCAGCATTATAATCTACTGACCCATGTGTTGGGTCTGGTGCCGCAAAAAAATTAAAAAGATTTAATAATTCCTTGCCTTGAAAAACTTGATTACCGTGGATAGGATATTCTGTGGTGCTTGTCGTTGTATAAGGATATTCTGTGGTGCTCGTCGTTGTATAAGGATACTCTGTGGTGCTTGTCGTTGTGTAAGGATGTTCTGTGGTGCTAGTTGTTGTATAAGGATGTTCTGTGGTGCTAGTTGTTGTATAAGGATGCTCCGTAGTGGTCGTTGTTGTATAAGGATGCTCCGTAGTGGTCGTTGTTGTATAAGGATGCTCCGTAGTGGTCGTTGTTGTATAAGGATGCTCCGTAGTGGTCGTTGTTGTATAAGGATGTTCTGTGGTGCTAGTTGTTGTATAAGGATGTTCTGTGGTGCTTGTCGTTGTGTAAGGATGTTCTGTGGTGCTTGTCGTTGTGTAAGGATGTTCTGTGGTGCTAGTATAAGGATGCTCCGTAGTGGTCGTTGTTGTATAAGGATGTTCTGTGGTGCTAGTTGTTGTGTAAGGATGTTCTGTGGTGCTTGTCGTTGTGTAAGGATGTTCTGTGGTGCTAGTATAAGGATGCTCCGTAGTGGTCGTTGTTGGTTTGTGTTGATTACTATATCGAGAAACAGAGAAAATAAAATAACAAGAAAATATGAATAATATAAAAATAATACTATAACAAATAAAGGAATCGATAAAAAATCTGCTGTCTGTGCTGTGTTCCATAATATTAAGCTATATTATTTATTATTGATTGATAAATTTTTTGTTTTTAATTTTTATAATATAAAAAAAAAAAAATTCAATAAATTTTCTTTTTAATATTATAAAAATTAAAAACAATATTCTACTATTTATCTCATTAACTATATAAAATAATAATCACTAATATAAGAAAAAAAATATATTTTTTTTTTTTCAATTGATCATCATTATTCTGTGTTAATAGAAATTAATCAACCAAGAAAGGATAGATAATATCCATATCAAATATATCAATTTGTTCTGGGAACATTTCATGAAACAATACCATTTGCTTCAGTAACAAACTAAAAATAAAAAATGGGTTTTTATAACCGTTATTATAGAAAACTTGAAAAAAGGAAATTAGAAATATATGATACAAACAAGGAAAAAATAAAAGAATAATTATTTTATTCTGTTTTATCATTATCTATTATTATTTATCATTATCTATTATTATCTATTATTATTTATCATTATCTATTATTATCTATTATTTATCATTATCTATCATTATCTATCATTATCTATCGTTTTTATAATGAAAAGAAGATTTTTTTTTTTTCTTGTCGATGGTAAAAATAATATTAAAGTTTATTCTAAAATTGTTTCGATGTCGGATATGAAACGTTTAACGAATTATTATAGATAACCAACCACTAAAAGCTAGCGTATATATTAAATATGAGATTTTTTTTTTTGATATAGATACTCCTATTATTCTCAAACAATGATAACATAATAACTACTACTCATTTCACATATAATTCAACTGGTCTAATGTGGATCACGAATCATGTAAGTGGTGAAATAAATCCTGTGGTATATGTGCAATTAAAACCGCAAACATCGACTCGAGCCAGTTACGGGTGCTGGTTTTTTAATATTCTATCGGCATACAAATTACAATGCTGTAAAAATGTATATTATGGTTCAACAGGGATTGGTGTAACTAGTGGTAATACTGGTTGGTTATACCGGTGATATACGTCCTTTATTTTTTTTTTTTTTTTTGGTAAAAAATCCCAATGCAATTCCATTATTACAAGAAAACCCTAAAAAGAAAGATTTGTGGTGCAATTTCTATTTGAATTCTAATCGTAATGCGAACGATCTTTTACAGAAACATTTTTATAACATTTGTTGGTGTGCTTTATGCCTTAATCCTAATAGTATCTACCCCGTTATTACGGTCAATTGAAATCGATCTCTCAATAAAATCCACATCATACAATAATAATAATGCATAGCACATAGCAAATAATAATAATGCACGCAACACGATACAATAATAGCAACAGTTCTATTGTATCCCTGATTAATGTAAAGCACTTTATAATGTGATAATGTGATAATGTGATAATGTGATAATGTGATAATGTGATAATGATATAATAATGATATAATAATATAATAATCATATAATAATGATATAATGTGATAATAAAAAAATTTAATAAATACTATTATTTTTATATTTAATTATTTGTTTTATCTTTCATTATTCAATATTTAGATTGACTCTTGGATAATTTTAATTTCTTCTTCTGTAAGATGAAACATTTTATATATTTCATTATCACTTTTATTTTCAGCAATAAATGGAATATCATGGTATATTTTTTCGATATTAAATCCAGACCATTTACAAATAGCAAATACAAATCTATATAATTTACTATTAAGAATATTAACATATTCTTTTTTATCTGTTAATAAATACATTTGCGCCTGTGTAAATCCCATAGTTCCATCATCATATATAGGATTTAAATTACCGGATAAGTTAAGTAATATTTTTTTTTCATCTTGTTTAGTATGTTTTATTCTTGAATATCTAATATTTCTTTTTGTGGTGTGTCTTACAGGATATATATAATCATCTTTTTTATTATCATTTAATTTGTTTTTATGTGTTGTATTATGCAACTCGCAAGAAGTATGAAATGATACTTTTGGCAATTCATTATTCATAAATTTTTTTATAATATTAATTGTTTCATTTGTTGTAAAATTTGGCAAATATTCCATACCATTTAAATTACAAACGCTTTTGTATATTTTTTTACTATATTCACAAACAACTTCTGTGTCTCCTATAATGTTTGTTTTTTTAATAACATAATATGAAAATGCACTACCAACATTAAAGTATTTTTTACATTCATTTACATTTAAATATAGAATATGGTTCTTGTAGAATATATCTTTATTTTTAGATGTAGGAGACATCCAACTTGTTGGCGTAATATATAACAACAATCCATTTTTATTTAATCTGTCATAAGACCAATTTAAGAATTCAGACCATAAGTTATGATTTAACGCCTTTCTTTTTCCAGAAGAATGTTCTTCATAAGGAGGATTACAAACATGTAAATCAAAATTATCAATACCTTTCCAATTTTGAGTAGTTTTTGTTATATCTAATTCCATTGTATTTCCTTCATTATAATTTAATTTATATTCATTATAAGGGTCAATTAATAATTTACAAATAAATACGTTTGTAGGATTAATATCACTAAAATATATACACTCTTCAACAAGTGTTTTATATCTCTCTTTTTCATCAGGAATAGTTTCTTTAAGACCATTCATAAATTTATCAATTATATCAATAATATAACCTCCTTTTCCACAACTAGGTTCAATAATTTTTTTTGGTGTTTTCCAAAAATCATACGGTATTTTATCAAGTGTTTCTTGTCTTAATTTAAATAGGGTAGGTATTTCTGCATTTCCACTTTTTTCTAATTCAGTTGCTTCTAAATATTTGTCAATTAATTCTGATAATTTTTTAGAATGACTAATATTTTTCATAAATAGTTCTTTGACAGTTCTAATAATCTGAGTAGTTTCTTTATCATCTTTCATATATTTAATATACACATTAATAAACATTTTTATTATTTTTGTATCTATTGATTTACCCCACCAGCTTTTCGTTTGGTCAATTAGTATATTATACACATATTCATTGTTTTCAATGAATTCAAACATTTCTACAAACGATGTTTTTTTATCATGAATTGTTAATAAACATATAAGAGGAATAATATGTTTTAGAATAATATCCATATAGTTCATTTGTTTTTCTTCTTTTTCATCTTTATTACTTGTTTCTGATGATGTATCCATGTTTTCTTCATTATCAACTTTTGTTTTTTCAATGCCCTTTTTAATTTTTTCTTCTTCCTCATCTTCCTCCAAAAGTTTATCTATTAATTCTTTTTGTTTTTTTGTAGGTGTTGTATTTTTACTAAACATGGCATTAAATATTTTTTGTTCTTCTTTTGTAAGTAATATTTCCTTAAAACGAAGACGATTTAGAAAATGATTAAGTGCATTTTCAATATTAGAGGAATATAATTCATATACATTTTCACATAAAGCAGTAATTTTAGAAACATCATTTCCGAAAGAAGGCATCCAATGATCACCATTTAAATTGATAAGTCTCTCTTGTAGAATGAATTTTGTGGCGTCTCTTGGATGAATATCTGGTCTTATCAATGAAGCATAATTAATCACAAAAGTTTCAATTACTCTATGAATATTTAAATCTACTACAAAACCACATTTTTTATTCTTCCCTTCTGTCATACAACGGGACATCATCTGATAAATCATATCAAACCCCATGCTGTTATTTAGTAATAATACAATATCACAATTATCAATGGATACTCCAAGACTACATTGTTTTCCACTTAATACCAAGACTCCCTTCTTTCCATTATTTCTTGCTTTGATACGTGCATCTTCAATAGATTGTTTAGGATTATTAGTTGTTTTACTATTAATACTAATTATTTCATAGTCTGGAATAACATTATTTCTTTTCAAAAGCTCTATTGTTGCTTTTGAAATTTTATCAATATTATTTTGAGGTAAGAATGCCATAATAATCATAGGTTCATTATGAAAATCTCCCTCTCCAATAAATCGTGAATCTATTATTGGGTCTTTACATATTTTTTCAATCCTCTTCATAAATACAATATTATCTGGATAATTTTTATCAGGAATTCCAAATTTATTTTTCTTTCCAAAAATTCTATACCATAATTTTAAATTTTCTTTTTCATTTTGAAACTCTTCCTTTATTACTATTTTAGATGTATGTGTTTCTTTTTCTTTTTTTTGTATAGCTTGTTTAAGAAGGAAACAAGCATCAGGTGACCATCCATAATTATTATAATTATGATAATTATGATAATTATGATAATTATGATGTTGTGTATCATTTATTATTTCAGATACAACATCTGGATTAATTTCATCGGTTAATAACCACAATTCTGGATATTTGGAATATTCACTAATTATACTATCTTGGGAATATTTTGAAATGATATCTTGAATACAATCACCGTGTTTTTCTATTAATCTAATTATGCTACCTTCATTTGTAATCTGTTTACAAAGTTTTATATCTTCTAAATCCCATAAAATCCAGCAATCCTTTGGAATATTATAATCATTTATCGGTTTAGAATATGTTGCTGTAATTTGAACTGTAAATGCTTGTTTTCCATAAAATTCTAATGTTTTTTTTGCTAATTCTGTTGTTCCTCCATTATGACTTTCATCAATGAATCTCATATCAAAAGACATTTTCTTTAACCAAGCAATGCTTTCTGTTTTTTCCTCACTATGTTTATTTTTATCATGTTGTCCTTTATCAATTTTAGTCTGTAAGAATTGTTTAGAACAAATAATAATATTTTTTTTGGTTAAAACAGGTTTTTTATTTTTACCATCTAATTCGATAATATTAAAATCGGTTAATTGAATACAATCAAATACTTTTCTTTGTTGTTCTATTGTTTCATTAGGTGCTGTTGTAATTACCAAATAATTACATTCGTCTTTCGTTTTGCTATCCTGAATAATACAACCTCCAATAATATAACTTTTTCCACTTCTTTGAATATGACCCCATAGAATTTTTTTCTTTTCACAATTCTTCATTCTAATTGTTTTCAAAACACCAAGATGTTGATGCATTTTTAAACATAATGTAGTTTTATTTGAATTAATAATATTATCAATAGGAGTTTGTCCATAAAACATTTGAAATTGATGATATGCTTGGTTCAAGTCATTCCAATCAATAATAATTGTATCTTTTTTAAGAAGTATTTCTTTAATATCTTGATTACATTTTTCACTATTTTTCACTTTTTTCATAAAAAGTTCTTTATTTTTAGTGCAAATACAATAAATTATTTCATAATCATTATACTTACTACTAAAAATACTATGTATATCTCTAATATCATATTTACCTATTCCTTCCTTTTTTTCATTTTTTCTATTTTTAGAAGATGTAACAAGTATTTTTTTATTATTTTCTTTATAAATCATAGTTAAGTCACTTTTATCTCCTTTATCCTTGAGATTAATAAGATTATTTTCTTCATTATAAAATATATCCTTTATTGTATTATTTTTTGTTATGGTTTTTTTATTGTAATTACCTTTACAAATATCAAATGGTTTTAGTTTGTCTATTAATCCAAGACCAGCGAATAATCTTAATAGGGATTCTTGTTTATCTTTACCATTCCATTGTTTTTCTAACCAAGTTATCATATTATTTTCTTCATATGATTGAAGAAACTCATAAAGGTCTTTGAACGTGTTCATATTGTTAGATGTTTGATTACTTGTTTCTTCATTTTTTAAAATCAATTTTTTCAATTTTTTTAAATTTAAATCATTAGTAGTCTCTTTTACTTTTTTATCTACCATTTTTTAAATTTTGCTTGAATTTTGCTTGAATTTTTTTTGAATTTTGCTTGAATATATTAATATATTAATATATTAATATAATTTTAAATCAATTTTATTTTTTTTTAGAACCATGTTTAAATATTTCTTTTAGGATCTTATTTTTATTTGGTGTCAAGAAAATATTATTTTTATCAAATTCATTTTTTATGAACTTTCTGATGATGTAATTTTTTTATGAATATAAGCTTTCTATCCAATCAAAATCGAATGCGTTATCCTCATTCACTGGCATATTAATAGTATCATGCCTGATCCTATCTAAAGTCCATCCGTATCCTCTTCCATATATTTGTTTATATTTTGATAATTCTAAAGCAAGATAATGACCAATTTTAGCATTGAGAATAAAACTTTTAGGTTCTAAAACAATAGTGCATGATCTGATGATAAATGGTTCCTCTTGATAATAAGCAAGTCCAGCACCTCCCTCTCCTCCCGTTATCAAGACTATTTTTTTTCCTTGAAACACATCCTTTTTATTCACTTGTTGGGCAGAAACAATAGCATTTACTCCATTATCATATTTACGCGCGGATATTTCAAATATATATTCATCTTGTCCATCAAATTCTTGTATGGGGTTTTTATAGATATGAAATAAATCGTCAATAGGAATGCTGTGAAATATTTTTGAAGAAATATCTTTATTTTCTTTATATTTTTCTTTTTGAATTATTATTTTTTTTTTCATGACGAGCTCTTGTTCTAATAACCTTAATCGTAAATCCAAAGGATTCAAGACAATAGAAGTTTTTTTTTTATAAAACAATTGTAACCAATTATCATGAGAAATGGAAAACAAACAGGATTGTGGATGATGATAGTCCGACCAAAACGAATCATAAATATCTTGAAAATATTCGTTTTTTTCTTTACCAGAACCTCGTTTCACATCATATCCATCTTTTGTAAGGTCAATTATTTTCACTTGACCAGAATGACCTTTGGACGATTTTTCTAATAATAAGATAACACATTGGACTGTTGCACATGGATAAAAAACTTTATCATTTAATATAATAATAGCACGAACACAAGAAATTTTTATGATATCATCTTTTTCTTGAGATTTACATGTTATCTTTGAAAGGGGTAAAATGGAAATCACAAGACCTCCTTCTTGGACGGATTGCAATTGTTTCAAAACAAAATCTAATTCTGATTTTTCTTTTTGTGAAAATGGTGGATTGATGATTGATTTTGTGCATTCAAAGGTATGCTGAAAACAATCATCCAGGAAAAAAGAGGTCTCAATGTTTTTCTTATTTCTAATGATATTATTACATTTTAATAAAGAAAATAATTTTGTTTGATATTCACATCCAATGATTTTTTTGGGATGATATTTTAATGTTTTCCATAAAAAGCTACCCGTTCCAGCACAAAGATCTAAAACAACATCATTTTTCTTAATATCTAATAATCGCACCATAAGCTCGCAAATATAATCTGGTGTCAAAACTATACCAAGACTTTTGCTGTCTGTATTATAATATTTGACAAATTCATTATAAAAAAGATTTAAAATATCAAGTCCTTCTTCTGTTTCATCACACCATTTTTTAATTTCTATAATTTTCACTATCAAATTATATAAATGAATATTACTATTATGATTTCTCATAAATTCAAACACAGAAATGTTCATATCAAAATCTTTTAAATTTTCTACTAATAAGTCATAAATAAATCTTTTATCTTTTTTTTGATGAAACTGTATTTGAAAACACTCTTTTTCTACTGAAATTAAAATAATGGCGATAAAAAATGGTTTTTCTTCATCTGAAATTTTAGTATAAGAACGAATATAATCATGTATATTATGAATCTTTTTCAAAATTTCACTTACACCAATCTTCTTATTTTCTTGTTTTAAACCAAAATTTTTTTTATATAATTGTATATCCAATTCCATTTCCCCATGGTCCATAATCTTGTAGAGTGTTTCATCAACAAAGGATACATAAAAAAAAGTATATTGACAAAACCAATCATTATGGATTTTTTTTTTATAGAGTCGTAAATCTTTTTCTGCTTTATATAAATCATTTGATTTACATTCAAAGATAATAATGACATTTTCTTCAAAATAGATAAGGTCGGGAATTCCTAAATGATTTGTATTTTTTTTAGAACCATGTTTAAATATTTCTTTTAGGATCTTATTTTTATTTGGTGTCAAGAAAATATTATTTTTATCAAATTCATTTTTTATCAATAGATTATATAAATTGGTTTGAGATTGTTTTTCCATCCTTTCTTCTCTTTCTTCTCTTTTCTTCTCTTTTTCTTTTTCTTCTCTTTTTTTTATTAATTAATTTGTAAAGTTTGTTTCTCTTGTTTTTTTTATTTAAAATGAATTAGATATCTATTATGTATTAGAAAAAAAAGAAAAAGAAAAAAGAATGGAACATTTTTTTTTTTTAGAAATAAAAAAAAAAATATAAAAAAAAGAAAAATCTCGTTTGTTTTTTTTTTTTTTTTTTTTTTTTTTTCATATGAAAAAAACTTTCATAAGAGAAACATAGATACGTAATTTTTGTAATAGCAAGACATCATTTCCATTTTTTATACATTCTATTCTTTTGGTTTTTAAGGGTGTTAAAAAAGATTCACGAAAAACACAAAGAAGAAATGGTTTATCAGGCAAGATATTTATTAAGATTTTTTCTAATAGATGAAACATGGGCCAATAAATGGAAAACATTGCTAATAATTGTTTATTATAAGCCTTTTTTGTATTTTTGAATTGTTGCCATCTTTTTTGTTGTTTTTTTTTCTGTTCAAGATTGTCAAAATTTTCAAAATATCGATTAAGATTATGTTGTACTAGATAGTCTTTATTTTTATTTAATCGTAAGATATGGAAAAATTGAACGGGAAGAAGATCTGGATACGAAGTGATAATTGGGATGGTATTCCATTCATCAAGACAGTAAAATTCCAAATCAATAAGACAAATTTTTCCCGTTTGTCTTTCAATCACCATATTTTCTTCCTTGATGTCTGTAATTAATAATTTTTCTTTTTGTATCAATTCAACACAGCATTCCATGATACGAATACAAGAATAAAATATCGTCCTGAAAATATCAAAAGAAGAAACCGACATTTTCTCATCATAAAATACCGTATACAATTCCATCCCTCCATAAATTTGCAAATCATATACTAAATTCCACCTTTTTTTTGTGTTTGGATCATATAATCTTGACGTTCCAATATAAAAAGGGAAAATAAAATAACTTTTACACTTTGCGTTAAAATAATTATTGACTTTTTTAAATTCTTTTTTTATCTCTTGAATTTCTGTTGGTTCCATTTCTGTTTTATAATATTTAATGACATATTTTATATCTTTTTTTGTTTTTATGGATGATGATTGTGTTGGTTGTTGCAGATGGATCGATTTGAGATATTCTATTTCTTCATTGGATAATCCAAATGTTTTTGAATATTTCCAGACAAAAGATAGAGATGGTAGTAAAAAAGCCACCCCATTTCCTCCCTCTCCTAAAAAAGTAAATGTAGGAAACTGTTTCCTAATAAATTCTGTAGTGTTGTGTCGTTGTTGTGACATGAAATATTTCGAATTTTTTTTTATTTACATTAATATAAAAAAAAAAAAAATAATAATGCTAGGACAAAATCAACAAAAAATATTACAGTCATTACAACAACGACAAGAACTTATTCTTGAAAATTTTATTCCTTCCATCTTACAAGAACATACATCTTTCCTATTTCATATTTTTTCTATATTGATCATTTTATTATATGTATATATTCAAGTTGAAAATTTTAATAAAAACATTCAAAAGTATAAAGAAAAACTACGTCGACTGCGTCCGAAAAATGAGCAACAACGACAACAACAGCTTATTCTTTATAAACAACAACAAGAAAGTATAAAAAAAAAATTTTATAGAATTATACACAAATTAATGGAAACGGTTGCACGGATCTTATCATCTATTTTTGTGCATGTTTGTTTCATGGTTGCTGTGGGATATCTTGTATATACACATTATTCTTTTTCAGCATCCTATTTTCAAAAAATGGAAATGGAATATTCTTTCAATCTTCAGAAGTATGTTATCGATCCTTTACATAAATTAATTCCAACCGTATCTAAAGAAAAATTGAAAGATGTTATTCTGAAAGAAACTCCATATGCATCTCTTACCTCTTTGTTTTCGTTTTTCAAACGTATTCATCAAACTTTTATTTCGAATAATCCAAGACGTTTATTCACATTATTAAAATTTGAAGCGTTAATGAAAGAGATCATTTCTCCTTTTTTAAATAAATTTCTAGCATTTTTGAGTGAAAATGCTTATGATTTGCTAACAGAAACACAAATCGGGATCATTGCAGCGAAACAAGGAGCGAAGATCCTTGTCAGGCATACGGTAGGATTTCCCTTTAATATTATAGCAGATATATTTTTTTATAAAATAGAGGACGAACTAATAAAAACTGAATATCAAACGAATTGGAAGTTAGCTTTAGAAAATTTAAGCGTTTTTAGCAACAAAATAATTGTTTTATATGCAAAAGATTATTTTCAAAGATTATCATTAATAATTATAGTGCCTTTCACAATAGAATTTCTCATTCATATGTTGCAAACATTTTTATATAAAAAAAAAATAAATAGATTAATGATGCAACATGTGATGGAAGAAAATAAAAGATTGCGAAATCTTCTTCATTTGAAAAATGATTAGTGTATAATAAAATAATAAAATAATAAAATAATAAAATAATAAAATAATAAAATAATAAAAAAATAAAAAATCATCATTTCCAAGATCTGATGTCTATAAATATTGAAAAATTGTATTTTCTTGCACATTATTTATATATGCAACAGAATTAGAATGCATACAATAAATATTATTTGTATCCATCTTATTTTTTAAAACATCATCATACGATGTAAAAAAAAACAATTGATCTTCTAAAAAGAATACTTGGTATGCGACTTGTTCTGTTTTTATCGTATTATAATGAATAATGAATATATTTTCATCTACGATAAAAATACAATCTGCTATCAATAAGATGTTTTTTTCTTGTAATTGACGAAAAACAATCGAGATAAAGTCCGCAAAAGCATGATGATTATCCTTTTTTAATTTTTTTAATTCTGTTCTTTCATCATTATTACTAACTTTATCTTTTTTTTTTTTCATTTCTTCTTGTTCTCCATTTTTTTTTCGCAGATAAGACGAAATAAGTAAATAAAAAAGAACTTCAGAATCGGTTTCACCTCTTATTTCGTTTCTCAAGGATTCGGGTAAGATATCTATTAAAATATTTCTTGTGTCATTCTCATTAAAATTTTTGATATAACCATGATGACAAAAGACAAAAGACAAAGAAGATACCAAATCTTCATAAATGAATGGATGTGTATTTTCTATGGTAGGATTTCCAGGACATATCCCTTGGTTCCTGATATGTCCTAAAACGATATCGTCCTTGTCGTTGTCCTGAACAATTTCATCATCACAATTCATGAAACATTTAGAAATCATAACCCGTTCTTTTTTACATAATTTCCATTTTTCGTCGTTATAGATAGCGATTCCGCTTCCAGAAAAAACACTCCCTTCTTTCATCGTAAAAAAAGACTTTATTAATTGTTTTTTCATTTCCTCTAATGAGTTTTTATTTCTTTTCTTGTTTTTTATAGAAACAAAAAATTTACACATTATATCAAATCTTTATAATAATGAAATACGATTCAAAACTTTATTCTTCTAATATTCATGATTATTATTTTTTTTTTTATTTGTATTTCTTTTTCCTTCATTCTTTGTTTATTTCTATTTGTTCAAAAATAAAAAAAAATAATATAATATTGTATAATACAGTATAATACATTGTATAATACATTATACATTCTTGTTTTTTTTGTAATATATATATTTATCATCTTGTATAAGAATGTATGAAATTTGAAACATAAAGCCTACAATTATATCATAATTATAAAATATTTCCTAATACACATCGATGACAATGTCAGGTATCCTTTGCCTACTTTTATTTTTTGCATCCTCAAATCACCGACCAAAACCCAGAACATTATAATCTTATTACCATCTAGCAATCTTACATCCTTCTGTCAATCTTCTTCTGGACATCTTTGTCACATCATCTCATGTTTTTGTTTTTTTCTTACAACCATCTTGTAATTGTAATATTATCATCTTTTCATATTAATATCTTCTAATCTTGTAATATTATGCCCTATTATCATCTTTTTATATTATTGTTACACCAATCTTCTAATCTTTTCATATTATCCTTTTAATACATACTATCATCTTATAATACTATCATCTTATCATACTATCATCTTCTAATCTTTTTATATTATCCTTTTAATACATACTATCATCTTATCATTTTATAATCTTAATTTTTTTAAAGCAGGTGATTTTTGTGTTTGTTGTGATTTTTCTTTTTGTTTTTGATTTACTTCTTGTTCTTGTAATTTTTTTTTTGTAATTGATGTAATTTCTCTTTTGATTGTTGATTTGGAAGGTAAAATATCACTTAGTCTATTGATAATAGATGATAAAGGAATTGCTTTCTCTTGAAACAAATAATCCTGTAGATTCCTGATTTCAATATAGATTATTTTTAGCGGATTCCTTTTAGGAAAAATCCTGGTCACCATACGCATTTGCTTTTGTTGTTTTTGTGTCTGTTTCTCAGAAGAGTTCTTAATTTCTTGGAAAAATTTCCAATTCACAAAATGATGTATTTTATAGAAAATGCTATTTTTATCACTTTTTTCGTCAATGGGAGGAAGAGTAGTTTGTTTTTTTTGTGCTGTCTCAAAAAAATGAATAATGATTTCTTTTTCTATAGGATCTGTTATCAAAGAAAATATTTCAAAAAAAGATGCTCTTACTAAAATCATATTTTTTTTTCGTAATGTATTATTAAAGATAGTGTTCATGATAAATAAAAAAATAAAGCTCTTATGTTCGCTACTATCTCTTATTTTAAATCGTGAGTCTAGAATCCATTCACGATGAATATAATCAATAATTTGTATCGCCCCCGACACCGCCAATAGATGAGGTTGTAAAGACGATAGGAAATCGACAACTCGATGAAGAGGCAACCCAACTGTGCATTGACACATAAATCGTATATCTTGAATTTTTTTTTGATAAGAAAAAAATCCATATTTTTCTCCCACTTTGCTAAGATAATAAGAATACGGAAATTCTTTATTTTCTTCGAAAGAAGAAATGGAAAACTCTTGCCTATCAAAAAAGAATTCAATATTTTGACATGATTTTAGTAAATATTTTGAAATGAATTCTTTTTCTTTTCCTGGTTGAATTATTTCTTGTATTCTGAAAAAGGTCATGACAAATTCAGCATTATTCAAGGGACAATCGATATTATCAATCGATATAGAAGAAGAAGGAATTAAATATGTTTTGCATTTTTGTTTCTCTTGATGCATTTTTTCTACAAAGGATTTCATTTTCATGGTTGTTGCTTGGAGTTTATCATTATAACAATATAGTTCATAATCTTGCTGACGAGGTGATTTTGAGATTAATTTTTGTTTAAATTGGTATTTAGGCAATCGAACATGATTTTTCGAATATTGGTGAACTAGGCACATGTTATTTGTTTCTATTTCAAATCCAATAGAAATAGGAAAATAGGGTTCATGACTCTTATGACTTTTGTGACGACTTTCATAATTTTCGTGACTCATCTTTTATTTATTTTATGATTCAAAAAGAAAAAAAAAAATAGATTATATTTTCTATGAAACCAATGAAACCAATGAAACCAATGAAACCAATGAAACCGATGAAACCGGTGAAACAAATGAAACATTGCATCGTCCGCATATTGTTTGTTTAAAAAAAAAAAAAAAATATATATATATATATATAAAATATAATTAGATTATAAGAACATGTTTGAAAAAGGAGTTGATTTGGGTTTGGTAAGCAATGTTCGTATTATTTCGATCGTCACAAAAAAAGGAAAACGGATAGGAAAGGAATCTTTCGCTAATAAAAAGGAACAAGGTATCTGGTCTTGATGTTCCGCTAGAAAATAAATTTTGTGTAATAGTTCTTTCACATGTCGCTCAATATTTCGTATGCCTTTTTCTTGCAAGGAAGTAAATTCAGAAAGGAAACATTGCAAGGTTTCATCATTGATAGAGATATCGTCAATCTTTTTTCCAATGTTTTTTAGATGTTTTGGAATCAAGTAATCACGTATAATATGGATCTTTTCTTTCATGGAATATCCTTCCACATCTATATAAAAAATACGGTCTTTCAAAGCTTCATCTTGTGGCACATTATTCATGGAATAAATAAACCATAAACAAGATAAATCAATGGATAATTCCGAAAAAAAATTATCACGAAAGGAAGAATTTTGGGTGAAATCCGTAATATGTAATAAACAAGACATGATTTCTTGATTATCCGCTATTTTTTCAAATTCATCTAAAAAAAGGACCCCATTTTTACATTTCATTCTCGTCAAAGACTTGACGATTTCTCCAGGACGAGAACCCACATAGGTGTAATCATGACCCTTGATAAAATCTGCATTATTCATACCTCCAAAAGAAATCTGTTCAAATGGTAAATCCAAACATTTGGAAAGACACAAGGCAATGGAAGTATTATGTGTAACAGTTCCATCCGATAATAAGAACCGATGATGTTTATCCAAAGTAAATCCAACATATTCCCTACTTTTGAAATAAGGGAAAAGCTGTATAGGATACGTCCAGAATTTTTTTTGGTAAGGAGACCCTCTTAAAAATCCGAAAAGGTCATATATCTTATTTTCTTTACGAATATAAAGAATACCCAAACTATCACAAATTTTTCGAAGGATTCGTAACGTTTTTCTTTTATTTTTTTCTTCAAAGAGTATCGAGAATTCGAGAGATGATGATGAATCCTTTTTTTTAGAAGATTGATATCGTAATAATGCATCTATCACTCCATTCACGAACGATAGACGAATGGAAGAATGATTGGTAAGGATTTTTTTTTGCAGAGAAAAAAGACTTTCTATCTTCCATTTTTTTTTCTTATCATTCCATAATTCTTTCACCGAATGCAAGGGATATTCTGTATTTGTCTTGACACCGAGATATCGGGACGGTTTTTGTAGATATTGAGGAATAGTAATATCTGTTAGCTGCTTTTTTTCCCGATCATATAATGTTAATATATGAGAAGAATTCACAATATATGACCGACCAAAAAAAGATTGATGAATATGGTATAGTTGTTCTTTTCCTTTTGTTATACTGGAAATGAACCTTGGAGACCCATCTTCTCCCATCAAAATATCATCAAGAACAATATTTTTGGCTTTTTTACATTGTCCATCGTAAAGCAATACTTTTGTGTCGGGATGCAGACATTTTCCAACTCCTGGAGGACCGATTAATCCCAAACACCATCCTTTCGATTCAGGATTTGTGATTTTATGATGGATATACAAAAGCAATTGTTCTTTTACTTTTTCCATACCATAGAGTTCTTTGTTAAGAATATCTCTAACTTGGATTAGATATTTGGTTAAACCTTCTTGTTGATAAGAGATTTCTTTAATTTTATCAAAAGGTAAAGAAATGGCTTGACGTATCCAGCTTTTTAATTTATAATATTCTTCATCCATTTCTGGTTTTTCACGTAATTCACAATATTTTGCATAAATCACTTCCTTATTTGCAAGTGACGTTTCTGCTTCTAAAATTGATTTTTGGAATTGATAAAGTTCATTAAAATTTTCTCCATGTTTTTCTAAAATTAAAAATTCTTTTCTTGACGATTTAAAATTTTCATATTCTTTTTCATAATTTTTTAACATGTCATAAATCATTTTCCTTAATGTCATTCTTTCTTGACTCATATACATACTACTTTCAAAAATAAAATACCATTCAAATAATAGCATCCTATGTTTTTTATGAATTTTGGCTTTTAAAATACGTGATAAGGATACCGTTTTTTCTTGAATCAATTGTTTCATATGATCCGATTTTTTTTTTAATTTTTTATTTTCTAGTACTTCCAATGGAATTTCAAATTCTTCTTCTTCTTCTTCTTCTTCTTCTTCTTCACTTTGTTTATTTTCTTCTTCTTCATGTTCTTCTTCTTCTTCTTCTTGTGAAATAATGGAAGATGATGAGTTTCTTTCTTCTTCTTCATAAATATCTTCTTTTTGTTCTTCATTTTCATTATTTCCTCCTCCTCCTCCTTGCTCCCCTTTCGACAACAACGTATTCTTATTTTTTTTTATGGTTGTATTATTTTTTTTTTTTTGTTTGTCATTTGTGGTGGTTGTTACTAAAAGAATGTTATGATGATTTGTTAAAGAGGAAGATTTTGACCTTGTTACGTACATCTTTTCTTTTTTTCAAAAAATCCTTTTTTTTTCCTTTTTTTTCTTTTAAAAAAAAAAAATTAATTTTGATTTTTTCTTTTTTTTTTTTTA